>Ga0307992_1001360_pt1 | contig 14510 bp, 14 predicted proteins | sample EllFjometagen133_FD_203162 | JGI IMG/M metagenome (GOLD analysis project Ga0307992, IMG submission 203162) | Marine microbial communities from Ellis Fjord, Antarctic Ocean - #133 | ecosystem: Environmental > Aquatic > Marine > Unclassified | place: Southern Ocean | collected 2014-10-08
AACTATTCACTATACCAATTTAGGGCCTACAGGAATATGGGCATCAATGTTAATTAGTAATGTGTTAGCAGTAATTGTTGGTTTTTTATTGTATACTAGAGTTAAATTTATTCCTAAAATAAAATTTTCAAAACAGAGTAAGGAGATTTAATATGTATAATATAGTTTTTCCTGATTATAATCATTGTATTATGAACATTACATCTACCATATTAAAACATTACGGAGTTAAATCTAATAAAGCTTCATTACCGGTATTAGAAAAAGAATTAAATAAAGGCTACAGAAATGTAGTTTATGTACTTATAGATGCTATGGGATCAGAAATTCTTAAAAAACACCCAAAACAAGCTAGTTATTTATTAGAAAATAATAAAGATATATTAACGACGGTATTTCCTTCAACAACAGTGGCGGCTACAGTAAGCGCATTAACAGGTAAGCCACCTATTAATACCGGATGGATTGGTTGGCTACAATACATTAAAGAAGAAGATAAGTCTGTTATATTTTTCTTTAACAAGGATTTTTATGATGCAACTGTTGAATTTGGCTATAATGTTAGCGAGAAATTTGTTCCTGTCAAGAAAATATATAAACAAATAGAAGAAGTTAATAAAGAGATTAAAACATCAGAAATATTTCCTGAATTCAGAACACCGGAACATAAAACATTTAAAGATATGACAAATACTGTTATTAAAGAATGTAAAGAAGAAGGAAAACATTTTATATATACATATTGGGATAAATTAGATACGTACTTGCACAAAACTGGTACCGAATCTATTAAAGTTAGAAACCACATTGAAGAAATCAGTAATGATTTAAAGTATCTTAGTGAATCTTTAGACGATGATACTTTAATAATTGTTACGGCAGATCACGGTCAGTTAGATATAGAAGAAATTGAATTATGGAAATATAATAAAATAATTGAAACTTTTGAACATAATCCTTCAATTGAAGCTAGAGCAACTGCTTTCTTTATTAAAAAAGGTATGGAAGAACAATTTGTTAATGAGTTTAACGAGAACTTTAGAGATAACTTCATTTTATATAAATCTGAAGATGTTATAAAAACTAAGATATTTGGAAATGATTCAATACATCCTAAAGCTAAAGAGTTCTTAGGAGATTATTTTGCAATAGCTATCGATAAATATTCATTTAAATTAAGTAATTCTAAAAGAGTATTTAAAGCACAACATGCAGGATTAACAAAAGATGAGATGTTAATTCCATTAATATTGCTTAACCAAAAAAAATAAGCCACTTTTTAGTGGCTTTTATTTTAATGAAGCAATTATGTGTTCAGCAGTTGCTGGATTTGTTGCTAGAGGAATTTGATATACGTCACTTAATCTTAATAACGCACTTACATCAGGTTCATGTGGCTGTGCTGTCAAAGGATCTCTAAAGAAAAATATTATGTCAATATCTCCATTAGCTACTCTAGCTCCTATTTCTTGATCTCCACCAAGGGGACCTGAACGGAAACATTTAATATTAAGCCCTGTAGCTGCGATGATTTTGTGTCCGGTAGTACCTGTAGCTACTAAATCATGTTGTTTTAGAATTGATTTGTATTTCCTTGCAAAATCAAGCATTTCAGGTTTCATTTTATCATGGGCGATAAGTGCAATTTTCATATTTGTTGTCTCCTTTTGGTGTAATCTATACAATATTATATCATGAAAAAAATTGAGCTTGTAGAAAATTTGAGAATACAACAAAATATTCTTGCTTTTTAAAAATTGATTTGATATAATGTAATAGCGTCAAAATAGAATACAATATGGAGGGGTAGCGAAGAGGCTAAACGCGGCAGACTGTAAATCTGCTCCCATCGGGTTCGGCGGTTCGAAACCGTCCCCCTCCACCATCAAAAACAACAACAACTGTATATCAGTTGTTTTTTTATTTAAAAAGAACAGATTTTCATCTGTTCTAGAATGGCAATACTAGATTAGGTTGATATAACTTTAAGTCTATTGCAAACTCACTAATTGTCGCTTCAGAATAAGGTGTTTTATCAACCAAATGTTGATCTTCTTCCAAATAGATCAATGGTTGTCTATATGGATTTAACACATATTTAGGTAATTCAGGGAGTTCTTTTGACATTTGAATTAGATCATTCAATGTCAATTGTGGAATAACAGTTGTTCTTACTTCGAAATCTTGATTATTTTCTATTAATAAGTTTATAGTTTTTAATACAGGAGTTGCTGTATTATTATTTCTTGCAATTTCTGGGTATCTACTTTTAGGAGCTTTGTAGTCAATTGCGAAGTAATCAACAGCTTTTTCTTCAATACATTTCTTAATTACTTCTGGTGAACTTCCATTTGAATCAAGTTTTGTTAAGTAACCCATACTTTTTATCATCTTTAAGAATGGTATTAAATCATAGTGAAGAGTTGGTTCTCCACCTGACACTACAACAGCATCGATTAAACCAACTCTTTTTTTTAATAACTCCATTATTTCTTCATTTGATATATTTTCATCAATATCTTGTATTATTTCTCTATTATGACAGTAATAGCAGTTGTAATTGCACCCTGGAGCAAATAATACTATAGCTATTTTTCCAGGATAATCAAGTAAAGAAGATCTTGTCATTCCTGCAAAAATCATTGTTTATTATCCTCAATGTTTTTTTGTCTGTCTTTGATTACATATTTAACGCGATCCTTGTATTCTTGCTTTTTACCTTTGTTGAAGTTTTGAACAGGTCTTAAGTATCCAACTACTCTTGTATATACTTCAGCTGGTTTTCCACATGTTGGACAAGTGAAATGTTCACCGGAGATATATCCGTGTTCATTACAAATTGAAAATGTTGGTGTTAATGATATATAAGGTAAAGAATATTTTGTAAATACCTTTTTAATTAGATTTTTTGTAGTTTGTATATCTTTTACTCTTTCTCCTAAATAGAAGTGTAGAACAGTACCGCCAGTATATAGTGTTTGCAATTCATCTTGTAAATCGAGAGTTTCAAAAATATCATCTGTAAAACCTACTGGTAGTTGAGATGAGTTGGTGTAATAAGGAACTTCATCTCCCGCTGATATAATATCAGAATATCTATCTTTATCTTTTTTAGCTAAACGATAACTAGTTCCTTCAGCCGGAGTGGCTTCTAGATTGTAGTAATGTCCTGTTTCTTCTTGAATGTCTTTAATTACATCTCTCATATAGTTAAGAGTTCTTATAGCAAAACCTTGACCAGATTTAGATGTTAAGTCATACTCTTTTCCTAATAGATTTTGACAAGCTTCATTCATACCGATTAAACCAATGGTATTAAAGTGATTATACCAATAAGATCCACTTTTAAGTTTGATGTTTGCCAAATATGAAGCACTATATGGATATAATCCATTTTCGGTTTGTTCTTCAATAATATCTCTTTTTATTTCTAAACTTTTTTTAGCGGTAGTCATAGCTTCTAGTAATCTAATATTAAATTCGGATTCAGAATTAGATAAATATGCTAATCTTGGCAAGTTTATAGTAACAACACCAATAGAACCTGTTAGTGGATTAGATCCAAATAATCCCCCACCTCTTTTTCTTAATTCTTTTGTATCTAATCTTAATCTACAACACATAGATAATGCATCTTCTGGAGATAAGTCGGAATTGATATAATTTGAGAAATAAGGAATACCGTATTTGGCAGTGATTTCCATATACTTATTTATTACTGGGCTGTCCCATTCTAAATCTTTAGTTATATTAATTGTAGGAATAGGGAACGTAAATACCCTACCTTTAGCATCGCCTTCCATCATAACGTCACAAAATGCAAAGTTAACCAGGTCCATCTCTTTTTGGAAGTCTCCATAGGTTTCAGGCATTAGCTTTCCTGCTATTATCACATTTTGATTTCTAAGAGTACTTGGCGCTTTAATATCAAAGGTTAAGTTAGAGAATGGACATTGAAATCCAACTCTAGTAGGTACATTTAAATTAAAAATAAATTCTTGTAAAGCTTGTTTAACTTCTCTATAAGAAAGGTTGTCATATCTAATAAACGGTGCTAAGTAAGTATCAAATGAAGACCATGCTTGTGCACCAGCGGATTCTCCTTGCGTTGTAAAAGTTGAATTTACAATTTGACCTAATAATGATCTGAAATGTCTAGGTGGACTAGACTCAACTTTGTTGGGAACGCCTCCAAAACCATCCATGATGATTTGCTTTAAGTCCCAACCAGCACAGTAAGGTCCAAAGAAACCTAAATCATGAATATGAATATCGCCTGCTAGATGTGCTTTTCTAATGTTTTCTGGATAAACTTCATGTAACCAGTAATTCTTAGTAAATCGTTCTCGTACATAGTTGTTTAAACCATTAATTGATTTTTGAGTGTTTGCATTTTCATTAATTTGCCAGTCGCGGTCATTCAAATACTCTGAAAACATACCAATAGTTGCGCCAATTAAAGCGTTTGATTCGCGTGATGCTCTGCGTTTTTCTCTGTATAAGATAAATGCTTTAGCAGTTTTTGCATGTCCATTTTCAATTAATACTTTTTCAACAACATCTTGAATTTTTTCGACCTCTACAATGCCGTTAGGATACATTTTTTCAGCTGTACAACAAACTTCGTCAGTTAAAGACTCTGATTTAGAAAAATCAGATCCACCTACTGAGCTTGCTGCTTTGAAAATTGCTAAAACAATTTTTTCTTTTCTGAAAGGCACAATTGTCCGATCTCTTTTAATAATTTTTCTTAGCATTTATGCTCCTCTTCCCTTTTGATTATGTATCAATGATATTCTAATTATATAGGTTGTGTCAATAGAGTTTATAAAATTAGTTTTTCACTATTTTTAGGTCTTACTTGAAGAATAGCACAAACGAGCCCAATACGAATATTTGCGAGAATTATTAAAAATCAAATGAAAATTTTTACATTTTATATTTGGAAAAAAGGACAGCTAATTTCTGTATTTTGTTTGACACTTGTATATTAAAGATATATAATTAAATAAACAGTGTGGAAGGATATGATTTGATATGAAAAAAGCGATTATTGATGGTATGTGTTGTAAAGGTTGCGCTAATGAAGTTAAACATATTTTTGAAAACATTTATGGTGTTAATAATGTTGAAATTTCTGAAGATAGAACTTATGTGATATACGAAGGGTTTGTGTCAAAAAGAATTGTTCAGGAAGCTTTGATAAACACGAATTACAAATTAGTTAATATTGAAAAATTCGAAAAATAAGCTCTGAGGAGCTTATTCTTTTTTATAATTTAGGAATTCTTTTTTGTGGCATATTTTGTCGCCGTGATATAATAATAACATGAGGGTGATATTTAATGGCTAGTATTATTTCTAAAGTAACAGATTTAGATAAGGAAATGAGAATTAAAGTAAAAAAACTTGAGGGTAAAAGAGAAAAATTACCTGAATTTTTACGTGAGCAAAAAAAAGAACTTATTAATAAATATGAAACAATAGCAAAAGCGGAAATAAGCAAAAAGAAATCAAAATTAGGCAAGCTATTAAAAGAAGCTAATAATCATTCAGAAAAAGAATTAAAAGATATGATGGTTCAAATTGAAAAAAGCTATAAAGAAAATAAAGATAAATGGATAGAAAAAATTTACAATCAATGTATTGAAGATTACATGGGGTACTAACCTATGGGAAACTTTGCAGGCAATGCTATTATTACTAAGGCCAAATCTTTATATGGATATCGATTAAGAACTGACGATTATGAAGAATTACTGAAGTTCAACACCGTCCCAGAGATTGTAACGTACTTAAAGAAACAAGAGAAGTATAACAATACATTGAATGATGTTATTGAGTATTCTATGCATCGAGGACAACTTGAAGAGTTAATAAAAAAGAGCTATTTTAATAATTTAGCTAGAATAGTAAAATTTGTTGGAACAAAAGATAAAAAATTTTATGAATTGGATATGATTAGACGTGAAATTGAAATTGTGTTATCAAGCGTTAGATCAGTTATTTCAGGTAGTATAGAAAGTTCAATAAGAGACTTACCCTTATTCTTTCAACAACATGCAAGTTTTGATATTGGAGAAGTATCAAAATCACTCACTATGACAGATCTTTTGAAAGGGCTTCAAGGAACCAGATACTATGAAGTAGTTAGATCTTATTATTCCGAAGATCCAGCTTACATTAGATATTCTAAAATAGAACATGACTTGTATGTTCAATACCACGATATTGTTGTGGAAAGAATTAATAAATACTATAAGGGAAAAACTAAAAGAATTTTAATGGATATCTATCAGTCTAAAGTAGAAATAGAGAATGTTATTAAAATTTATAGATTAAAGAAGTTTTACAATGCATCAAAGGATGAAATATTAGATACGCTTATAACCAAAAATATTCGTATGAGTAAAAACAAATTAAACGAATTACTAGACTTATCTGATGTAAACGAAATATTAAAAGTATTATCTAAATCTCAATTCTCAGAATTCAGAGATGAAGATGATTATGTATATATTGAATATCAAGCTGGGAAGATTAAATACAATTTAGCGAAGAGATATATGTATTTTTCTAATAACCCGCCAATTGTATATTCAGCTTTCTTGTATTTGAATGATATTGAAAGAAGCAATATTTTTAATATCATTGAAGGTGTTAGATACGATATAGATAAAGAAGATATCAAAAAGATGTTGGTTTATTGAGAGGATTATAATGGGCGTTGCTAAATTAAAATTAATTAAAATTAATGCTAATGTTGCGAATCTAGATGAAGTTTTAGAGAGATTCGTTTGTTTGCATTGCGTTCATCCCGTTCAAGCCAATGAATTTATAGATCAAGTGCATGGACTAACTTCAATTATACCTACAGACCCATGTTCAATTATATACAATGAGATAAAAGAATTAGAAAAAGAAAATAGTTTTAAAATTCCCGAAGTAGCAATATACCGAATGGATTATACTTTGGAAAATATGAAAGATTATGTTTATACTACTCATGAGAGATTAAAAATCCTAACTAATCATAGAAAAGAAATAGATGAATTAGTTAGAAAATATAAAAATGCGTTAATTCAAGTAAAGAATATTGAAGATTTAGATATTTCATTAGACGATTTATTTTCATGTGAATATGTGAATGCTAGAGTTGGGAGAATGCCAATTGATAGTAGGGAAAAACTGAAATACTATGAAAACAAGCCGTTTATTTTCCAAGCTTTCCATGAAGAAAGAAATTACTGTTGGTGTATGTACTTATCAACATCTAAATTTGAAAGAGAAATAGACAATATTTTTTCTAGCTTATTCTTTGAGAGAATTCATATTCCAGATTTTGTACATGGTACTCCTGAAAGTGCTCAAGTTTCGTTATCGATGGAAATTAATGTCGCTGAACAAAGTTTAACTGCCGTAGAAGAAGAAATTAAAGAAATCTTAGAAGAGAGCATGGATAAATTATCTACGGTTAAAGGTGAATTGATTTACATGAACAAAATCAATGACGCAAAAAAATATGTGGTTGGTCTTGGAGATAAATTTATTATTAATGGATTTGTTAGAAATAAGGATATATCTAAGATTGAAAATCAATTTTCTGGTATCGGTGGAGTAGAATTAGAATTTCTACCGCCCGATTCAGATAAACGGTTAACACCGCCTTCAAAATTGAAAAACTCATGGTTTGCTAAACCGTTTGGTATGTTTGTTGAAATGTATGGTTTACCAGGATATTATGATATTGATCCTACGCCGATTGTAGCTATTACTTATTCTTTATTGTTTGGGGTAATGTTTGGGGACTTAGGACACGGACTACTTCTTGCTTTAATGGGGTTCTTGATTTATCGCAAGAGTAAAAACACACTTGCTGCTATAGCGATAAGAATTGGTTTAGTATCTGCATTTTTTGGATTTCTATATGGGTCGTTCTTCGGTAATGAAGAGATACTGACTCCTATATTTACAAATATATTTAAGCTCGGCGGTAAGCCAATTAATGTAATGGATCCTGACTTCACAATGACACTGTTAATTGGGACAGTTGCTCTAGGGTCTATACTTATCATTACTTCAATGTTATTAAATGTGATTGTTTCAATTAGAAAGAAGAAATTAGCAGAGTTACTCTTCTCCCATAATGGTATTGCGGGCTTAACTTTATACTTATTTCTTATAGCTGCTATTGTAACTAGCGTTTTAGGAACAATTGATATAATTAATCCACTTGCAATTATAGGATTTGTGATTATACCTTTGATTCTTATAGCCATGAAACAGCCTTTTGATAGATTATTTAATGGGAAGAAAATGTTCCCTGATAATGTCGGAGGATTTATAGTTGAATCAATATTTGAGTTATTTGAAGTATTGTTATCTTATGTTACTAACACCCTCTCATTCTTAAGAGTTGGAGGATTTATTTTAGTTCATGCAGGAATGATGATGGTTATATACACATTAATGGGGATGAGTTCTGGAATTGTAGGAACATTATTAATATTAGTGTTAGGTAACTTGTTTGTAATGGGACTTGAAGGATTAATTGTTGGTATTCAAGTTTTAAGATTAGAATTTTACGAAATGTTTTCAAGATATTTTGAGGGTAATGGTTATCCTTTTGAAGCATTTGAATAAATAGGAGGACATATTATGTTATTAAAAATTTTATTACCTTTAGTATTTGTGGTTTTAATTACACTACCACTTATTAAAGTGTTTCAAGGAAAAATAAATAAAAGGTCAGCTAAATCAAGATTATATACACATATATCTTTATTCTTTGCTTTAGTTGCTTTTGTATTTATTTGGCAACTAACAGGATCTAGCGTATTTGCAGCCGAAGGCGACGAAGTCGTTACAGGATTTACAGGCTCAATTGCTCAAGGATTAGGATTCTTAGGCGCTGCTTTAGCGACAGGAATGTCTTCTTTGGGAGCAGGTATTGCGGTTGCGGCTGCTGCACCAGCAGCTATTGGGGCTTTTTCTGAAAATGAAAAGAACTTTGGTAAGTCACTTATTTTCGTTGCGCTTGGTGAAGGTGTTGCGATTTATGGTCTATTAATTTCAATTTTGATTATCAATAGTTTGTAAGGAAGTTTATTATGAAATTCTTTTTGTTAACTGATAATTCTGATACTTTGATGGGAATGCGCCTTGTAGGAATAGAAGGCGTTGTTATCCATGAAAGACAAGAGATATTAAGAGAATTAGATAAAGCGGTTAATAATAAAGAGTATGCAATTCTTTTAATTACTACAAAACTAATTAATCAATGTCCTGATGTTATTTCGGAGTTGAAGTTAAAACTAACAAAACCAATTATCGTAGAAATCCCAGACAGACATGGATCAACTGATATTGGTGAATCAATTGATAAGTATGTAAGTGACGCTATTGGCGTTAAACTAAGAGGTGATTAATAATGCCTGTATTTCAAAATAATGTGTATCAGTATTTCCAAAATGAAATTAAAGCTTCAGGAAAAAAGAAAATTCAAGAGCTAGAAGAAGAAATTAAATCAATTCAAGAAAAGCAAATGAAGATTCTTCAAGAAGAAATAAGCGATACAATTACAAGAACTAAAGAAAACGAATTGACCGAGATGAATCAAGACTATTCTTCTGCTTTAAACAGAATAAAAGTTGAGAATCATAAAGAAGTCATTAAAAAGAAACACGATTTATTAGAATCGGTTCTTTTGGAAGTGACAAATAAGCTTATGAAATTTGTAAAAACAGATGAATATAAACAAAAAATGATTTTTCTTATTAAAAAAATAGATAAAGATTTCTGCGGAAATGAAATCCATTTTAAAATTAAGAAAAATGATAATATTATGAAAAATATAATTGAGGATAATTTTAAAAACAAACATAAGTTATTTGATGATGAAACCATAAAAATTGGTGGATTTAAAGCTGTTTGTATTAAAAAAGGTATTTTAACTGATCAATCTATAGATAGTAGTTTAGAAGAAAAGAAAGAATGGTTCTATAAAAACTCAAAACTAACAGGTTAGAAACAATTGAGGTGTATCAATGAATAAGATTTATTCTATTAATGGTCCGGTTATAAAAATTAAAGGTATTACTGATTTTCAAATTATGGAAATGGTTTATGTAGGTGAATCAAAATTACTAGGAGAAGTAATCTCAATGAGTGAAGATTACACAGTTATCCAAGTTTATGAATCAACTACAGGACTAAAACCAGGAGAACCTGTATCAGGTACAGGAGAACCAATCTCACTGGATTTAGGTCCAGGACTTATCGGCAACATCTTTGACGGTATACAAAGACCTTTGACTGCCATATCAAAAACTGATGGAAATTTTATTGTTCCAGGAACTAATGTGAAAGCATTAGATGAGTCTAAGATATGGGAAGTTAAATTTACATGTAAAGAAGGAACTAACTTATCGCATGGCGATGTTTTTGGTTATGTTCAAGAATCTGAACTTATAAAACATAAGTTATTGGTGCCTGAGGGTAAAGCCGGTACAGTTAAAACAGTTAAAAAAGATGGAAAATACAAAATAACAGATATCTTAGTAGAACTAATTGATGAATCTTCAAATAAACATTCTTTAACAATGGTGCAACGTTGGCCAATTAAGAAATCTAGACCGTTTTCAAGAAGACTTACTCTAAATGTCCCATTAATATCAGGCCAAAGAGTTATTGATACATTATTTCCTATAGCTAAGGGCGGCACAGCTGCAGTTCCTGGAGGCTTTGGAACTGGTAAGACAATGATGCAGCATCAATTTGCTAAATGGTGTGATGCGGATATTATCGTTTATATAGGCTGTGGTGAAAGAGGAAATGAAATGACTCAAACTCTTGAAGAGTTTAAGGATTTGATTGACCCTAAATCAGGAAAACCATTAATTGAAAGAACAATACTAATTGCAAACACTTCAAATATGCCTGTTGCTGCTAGAGAAGCTAGTATTTATACAGGAATAACCATGGCTGAATATTATAGAGACATGGGCTACCACGTAGCTGTAATGGCAGATTCTACTTCAAGATGGGCAGAGGCTTTAAGAGAAATCAGCGGTAGACTAGAAGAAATGCCAGCTGAAGAAGGATTCCCTGCATATTTACCAAGTAGATTATCTCAGTTCTATGAAAGAGCTGGATATGTTAAAACATTAAATGATTTGGAGGGTTCTGTTTCAATAGTAGGAGCTATTTCTCCTCAAGGAGCTGATTTCTCAGAACCAGTTACTCAAAATACAAAAAGATTTGTAAGATGTTTTTGGGCTTTGGATAAAGAATTAGCTTATTCGAGACATTACGCGGCTATTAACTGGAATTTAAGTTATTCAGAATATGTGAATGACTTATCAAAATGGTTTAATAAAAACATTGGCGTTAACTTTATAAAAGATAGACAAAGCATAATCGCTATCTTAGCTGAAGAAAACAAATTAATGGAAATAGTTAAATTAATAGGCCAAGATGTATTGCCGGATGATCAAAAATTAGTATTACAAATAAGTAAAGTAATTCGCGTTGGATACCTCCAACAAAATGCTTTTCATAAGAATGACACTTTTGTGCCTTTAAAAAAACAATTATTAATGATGGAAATTATTTTATATTTATATAAGCGAGCGAAACAAGTACTAAAAGAAGGTAAAGCGTTCAGCTTATTAGCTAACACGAATATTTTCGAAAAAATAATTAAAATTAAATACGATATTCCTAATGATAAGTTATCAATGTTTGATGACTATTATAAAATGATTGATGAATCTTTAAACTCTATTAGATAAGAAGGGATTATTTATGAAACTTCAATATATCGGATTAAAAGAAATCAGTGGTCCGCTTATCTTTATTGACAATGTTTCTAACATTGCCTTTGAAGAAGTAGTTGAAATAAAACTTAATAATGGTGAAATACGCCATGGTAGAGTTGTTGAGATAAAAGATGATTTAGCTGCGGTTCTTGTTTTTGAAGGAACTAATGGATTATCTTTAAAAAACACAACAACTAAGTTCTTAGGACACCCAATGGAAATTGGCGTGTCAGAAGAAGTGCTAGGTAGAATGTTTAGTGGATTAGGAACGCCTATTGATGGGCTGGGTCCTATTTATGTAGAAAAGACCTTAGATATCAATGGTTTACCACTGAATCCTGTCTCAAGAGAATATCCAAGAAATTACATTAATACTGGTATATCTAGTATTGATGGTTTAACTACGTTAATAAGAGGACAAAAACTTCCTATATTTTCAGGAGCTGGGTTGCCTCACAATGAACTAGCAGTTCAAATCGTTAAACAAGCAAAAATCGCAGATAAAAAGGGCGAAACATTCTGTATAGTGTTCGCAGCTATGGGTGTAAAAAATGATGTAGCTGATTTCTTTAAAAGATCTTTTGAAGAAGCAGGTGTTTTGGAAAAAGTAGTTATGTTTTTAAACCTATCAAATGATCCAATTATTGAAAGGCTTATCGCACCTAAATGTGCTTTAACTACAGCTGAATATTTAGCTTATGAGAAGGGGATGCATGTTTTAGTTATCTTAACAGATATGACTTCATACTGTGAAGCATTAAGAGAGTTTTCATCTAGTAAAGGTGAAATACCAGGAAGAAAAGGGTATCCAGGATACTTATACTCTGAATTAGCCTCATTATATGAACGAGCAGGCATCGTTAAAGGCTCTAAAGGGTCTGTAACACAAATTCCTATCCTTACTATGCCTAATGACGATATAACTCATCCTATACCCGACTTAACCGGCTATATTACAGAAGGTCAGATAGTATTAAGTAGAGAATTACATCAGAAAGGTATTTATCCACCAGTTGGTGTATTACCTTCTTTATCTAGACTTATGAAAGATGGCATTGGTGAAGGATATACAAGAGCTGATCATCAAGATTTAATGAATCAATTATATGCATCTTATGCGAGAGTTATGGACGCAAGAAGTCTTGCATCAGTGATCGGTGAAGATGAATTAAGTAATATTGATAAAAAATATATTCAATTTGGGAATCTATTTGAAAAACACTATTTATCACAAAACAATAACCAAAACAGACCAATAGAGCAAACATTAGATTTAGGCTGGAATTTATTATCAGTACTTCCAAAATCTGAATTAGATCGTGTTGATGAAAAATTAGTAAGTACATTTTACAATCAAGAAAAAGCTTTTAAAGAGTTTCAAGTAGATGATAAAATTCTAATACATAAAGAGGCGATGTAAATGCCTGACAAATATATTTTTCCAACAAAAGGAAATCTACTTGCCTTAAATAAATCGGTTAAACTAGCAAAACTAGGTTATGATTTAATGGATAGAAAAAGAAACATTCTAATTAGAGAAATGATGTCTTTGCTAGGTAAAGTTAAAGATATCCGCGATGAAATCACAGAAACCTACAAAAAAGCCTATTTTGCTCTTCAAGAAGCAAATATTACCTTAGGTGTTGTCAATGATATAGCTAAAGCAATACCTCAAGATGATGGTTTAGATATAACTTATAGATCAGTAATGGGCGTTGAAATACCAAAGATATTATACGAGAAACAAGACGTTAAAATCAGATATGGAATATCAAGCACTAATACTAAATTTGATTACGCATATAAAAACTTCTTAAAAGTTAGAGACTTAACGATTCTTTTAGCAGAGGTAGACAATTCGTTATATAAGTTAGCAAATGCTATAAGAAAAGCTAGAAAAAGGGCAAATGCTTTAAAGAATATTGTTATTCCCGACTATCAAGAAAACATTAAATTTATTAGTGAAACTTTGGAAGAAAGAGAAAGAGAAGAATTTACAAGAAGAAAAATCATTAAGGAAAGCTTAGAAAGAAATAAATGAGGACAAGAAATTTAATCTTGTCCTCAAAATAACCCTTGACTATTTAGCTCAAATAGTCAATAATATTAACAGACTCTTTTAGGAGTATGGTGTTAACGGTAGCTCAGAAATCTCTAGCACCAGTGTTTCTTTTTTAGGGGCGTAGCAAAATGGTTATGCAACGGTCTCCAAAACCGTCTACGTGAGTTCGATCCTCTCCGCCCCTGCCAGATATTAAATATAGCAACTTAGCCATTTAGTGGGTTGGTTGCTTTTTATTTTATCTAGTTTTATTGCACAAGCGGTCTACAAAACCGTTAATTCAATTTAGAAGTCATTTACTGACTTCTTTTTTTATGATAGAATGAATTGAATGAAGGAGATGATAACGTGAAAAAGATTTTGGTATTTTTCTTATTATTTTCAGTCTTGTTCTTGTCAGGATGTACTCCTGAAGGTAAGAGCGATACTGAAATATTCGAAGAAGCTATTACTAATATGAGAAAATTAGAGAGCTATTCGATTATTGTTTCCTTGGAAAATTTTCAATCATTTGATCATGTACAATATACTTATACAATTGAAGGAAATGTTCAAAAATTTGAACTTTATGATATCCTGATATATTCATTCTATGAGAATGGAATTAAATATGTGCTAGAGGAATACGA
>Ga0307992_1001361_pt1 | contig 14509 bp, 12 predicted proteins | sample EllFjometagen133_FD_203162 | JGI IMG/M metagenome (GOLD analysis project Ga0307992, IMG submission 203162) | Marine microbial communities from Ellis Fjord, Antarctic Ocean - #133 | ecosystem: Environmental > Aquatic > Marine > Unclassified | place: Southern Ocean | collected 2014-10-08
GTCGCCCTTATTACCGATGGCCGATTTTCAGGCGGAACCCGAGGCGCTTGTATTGGACATATTGCTCCCGAAGCTGCAGCAGGCGGAACCATTGGGATTATTAAGGATGGAGATATTATTTCTTTAGATATCCCTGCCGGTAAACTTGAAGTAAAACTGACTGATGAAGAAATAAAGAATAGAAAAGAAGGCTGGATACCCAAACCACCACGAATTGATTACGGTGCTCTGGGACGTTATGCCCTCATGGCACAATCGGCATCAAAAGGTGCGGTTACAAATATAAAATAATTTTAATTGTCATCTCGACCGAAGCGGAGAGATCTCAAACTACAGATAAAAGATTAAGGATTATACATGAATGGTTCGCAAATCGTCATAGACGCGTTAAAACAAGAAGGTGTGGATACACTGTTCGGATACCCCGGTGGTGTGGTTATTCCCATTTTTGATGCACTCTTCAAAGAAAAAGAATTGAATGTCATATTGAATCGTCATGAACAGGCTTCAGTGCATGCAGCAGACGGATATGCGCGTTCAACCGGTAAGGTGGGTGTTGCTTTAGTGACATCCGGTCCGGGATCAACCAATGCCATTACAGGTATTGCAACGGCAAAACTCGATTCTGTCCCTATTGTGGTGATCAGTGGACAGGTTAAAAATGGATTTATCGGTACGGATGGTTTCCAGGAAGTAGATATGTCCGGTATGACACGTACTATTTCGAAGCATAATTATCTCGTTAATAATATTAATGATCTACCAAAAATCATGAAAGATGCTTTTTATATAGCAAGAACCGGCCGTCCGGGCCCCGTTTCCATCGATATTCCGGTTGATGTGTTAACAGCTGTATTAAAAGACTATAAATATCCGGAAGAAATTAAATTACCGGGTTACAAGCCAACTGTAGAAGGCAATCCCAAGCAGATCAAAAAACTTGCAGAGACCATTCAAAAAGCGGAAAAACCACTTTTCTATACGGGCGGTGGTATTGTTGCTGCCGGAGCGGAGAAAGAATTGCTTGCTATCGTTGAAAAAACCAATATTCCTTTTGTTACGACCTTAATGGGTTTGGGTACATCGGATGCGGATCACCCCTTATTCTTGGGTATGCCCGGTATGCATGGACGATACGCCGCCAATCATGCCATGATGCAATGTGATCTTATGATCGCAGTGGGTGTGCGCTTTGATGATCGTGTGACCGGTGATTTGGCACGCTTTGCTCCTAAAGCCACGATCGCACATATTGATATCGATCCGGCGGAGATCGGTAAGAATATTCACACTGAGATCCCTGTTGTGGGTGATGCTAAATATGTTTTAAAAGAATTGGGCAAGATCTTAAAAGCTCGTCCCGCCAACGGATGGTGTAAAACCGTAACTGCTTGGCGGGAAGAAACTCCGCTGACTTACTCTCAAAAACCGGGTGAAGGGCTTGCTCCACAATATGTGATCGAAAAACTCAGTGAATTGACAAAAGATAATGCGATCATTGTGACGGATGTCGGTCAACATCAGATGTTTTCTGCCCTTTATTACAAACATAAAGGTCCACGCTGTTTTATATCTTCAGGTGGCTTGGGAACCATGGGTTTTGGACTTCCTGCCGCAATGGGAGCCGTATTGGCAAATCCTAAAAGACAAGTTGTCGCGATCTGCGGCGACGGTGGATTTCAAATGAATATCCAGGAATTGGCTACCTGTGCCATCAATAACATACCGGTTAAAGCACTGGTCATCAATAATCAATATCTGGGCATGGTCCGTCAGTGGCAGGAACTGTTTTGGGATAAACAATATTCCAAAGTCTGTCTTAAACAAACCCCGAATTGTCCACCCGAATGTAAAGGTCCTAATCCCCAATGCCCCGAAGTCTACCGCCCTGATTTTGTGAAAGTTGCGGAAGCTAACGGTGTAAAAGGATTACGCGCAAGCACCCCGGAAGAACTGGTAGCAATGTTAAAAGAAGGACTTGCATATCCGGGACCGGTAGTCATGGAATGTATTGTCAGACAAGAAGAAAATGTTTACCCCATGGTACCTAGTGGAAAACCTATCGACGAGATATTATTGGGACCGGAAAAGGAAAAAGCATGAAAACAAAACATACCATTCGTTTAAAAGTCTTAAATACTGTCGGTGTGATGGCACGTATTACCGGACTGATCTCTCAACGGGGCTATAATATTGATAGTATCATATCCACACCGACCGAAATACCCGAAATTTACAGTGTTCATCTTGTTTTGACCGAAACCGAAGACCAAATCGAACAAATATCCAAGCAATTGAACAAGCTGGTAGATGTAGTAAAAGTTACTGATATTTCACACAATAAGAATTATATTGTTCGTGAATTCATTATGGTAAAGATCAGCACCGTTAAAAACCGCCCCGATCTTTTACAAGTGATCGATCTTTTCAGGGCAAAGGTCCTTGATCTTTCGACGAACTATGTTGTTGTCAGTATGACCGGAGGTCCACGTAAGATCAAGCGTTTCCTAGAGGTCGTACAGCCTTTTGGAATTCAAGAATTAGACCGAAGTGGTGAATTCGCGGTTTTAGACGTATAGAAGAAAGTTGAAGAGTTGATGGTTGATAAGATGATGGTTGATAATATGTCATCTCGACCGGATCCCGATGTATGTCGGGAGAAGTGGAGAGATCTCAAATTACGCAATATTTGAAATGCGGTTTAATAAAAGTCAATGAAAAGAAGAAGTTGATGGTTGATAGTTGATAGTTGAGGGTAAGAAAATACAAGGGTACGTGTGCAGGAAAAAAAGAAAATATGAAGAATAAAGTAGAGGCGTAATGCTTTACGCCTATTGGGGAAATTAAGAAAGTCGATGAAAAGAAGAAGTCGATGGATTGATAAGTTGATAATATGTCATCTCGATCGAAGTCCCGATGGTTTTCGGGACGAAGCAGAGAGATCTCAAATTACACAATATTTGAAATGCGGTTTAATAAAAGTCAATGAAAAGAAGAAGTTGATAGTTGAGGGTTGAAAATAAATATTTTATTGTGAAACATGATTAGCCCCGGGTTTTAACCCGGGAATCTATGATACAAATAAATCAGGGTTTTAACCCCGGAAGAGGAAGCACAAAATTGAAAGTCGAGAGTAAGGAAATAGGAGAATTTAAAGAACAGAATAGAGGGCTGATTGTTGAGATAGAAAATTTTAAAAACTTCGTGTAGGGAACAGACATGTCTGTTCCTATTCTAAAACGTCAGTCGGGAAGAACATTTATCGAAGAGTTGAATAATTGAAATAGGAAAAGAATTAACATTAAATAAATGGTTTAACAATAACTTATAACAAGTTAATAATCAGGAGAATAAAAATGTCTATGGAAATGTATTACGACAAAGATGCAAAACCCGAACTGCTGAAATCAAAGACTATTGCCATTATCGGATATGGTTCGCAGGGACATGCACAGGCACAAAATTTAAGAGACAGTGGTTACAATGTTATCGTAGGCGAACTGGAAGGTACAGATAATTATAAATTGGCCATTGAACATGGTTTCACTCCCCTTTCAGCTAAAGAAGCTTCAGCTAAAGCAGATGTTGTCCAGATCCTTTTACCCGATGAGATCCAGAAAAAAGTCTATTATGCTGATATTGCCAAAAACATGACCGCAGGAAAATCGCTTGTCTTTTCACACGGATTTAATATTCACTATGGACAGATCGTACCACCCGCAGATGTGGATGTTTATATGGTCGCTCCAAAGGGTCCGGGACATCTCGTTCGTCGTCAATTCGTTGAAGGCGGTGGAGTTCCTGCATTGATCGCTGTTCATCAGAACGCAAGCGGAGATGCTCGCGAAATGGCTCTTGCTCACGCATGTGGAGTCGGTGCCGGGCGCTCAGGTATTATTGAAGCCACTTTCCGTGAAGAAACAGAAACTGACCTTTTTGGTGAACAAGCCGTTCTTTGCGGTGGATTGACAGAATTGATCCGTGCAGGTTTCGATACGCTTGTAGAAGCCGGTTATAAGCCCGAAATGGCATATTTTGAATGTTCACATGAAGTCAAACTTATTACCGATCTTATTTTTGAAGGCGGTATTGCCAATATGCGTTCATCTATCTCGGATACGGCTGAATACGGCGATCTGACTCGTGGACGTCGTGTTATCACTGAAGATACACGTAAAGAAATGAAAAAGATCCTGGGCGAAATTCAGGACGGTTCATTTGCTAAAGAATGGATCCATGAAAATGAGACCGGACGCCCTGTTTATACGGCTATCAAAGAAAAAGATGCCGAACACTTGCTTGAAAAAGTGGGTGCAAAAATCCGTGGTATGATGAGTTGGCTGAAAAAGTAAGACCCCGCTTCGTCCCGAAGCTTCGAGACTACGCAGGGCAGGCGTAAATCGTAAGTCGTGAGACGTAAAATGTAAAGACGCGATTCTTGACCAGCGTAGCCTTGGCGAAGTTGGTTATCCCGTCTCTGCTTAAATCACACTTCGAGGTCCTTTTAAACAAGGAAGTAAATGATAAACAAAAAGATCCAAATCTTCGATACCCTTTTACGGGATGGCACTCAGTCTGCGGAAATTTCCTTCTCTTTGGAAGATAAATTGCGCATTGCAGAGGAACTGGACAGTTTTGGTATTGATTACATCGAGGGCGGATGGCCGGGATCAAATCCCAAGGATCAGTTATTTTTTGAAAAAGCAAAGACTATTAAATTCAAGCATGCAAAACTGGTCGCTTTTGGAAGTACTCGCCGTGCAAAATATACTGCAGAAAAAGATCCAAACCTTAAAGCCCTTTTAGAGGCTGAAACTCCGGCTGTCGCAATTTTTGGAAAATCATGGACATTGCATGTAAAAAAAGCTTTAAAGATTTCACTCGAAGAAAATATAAAGCTTATATCAGATTCGGTAGCTTACCTTAAAGAGAACGGTAAAGAAGTCATATATGATGCGGAACATTTTTTTGACGGATATAAAGATAACTCCGAATATGCTCTAAGTACCCTACTGGCAGCCGAAAAAGCGGGCGCAGATACTTTGGTGCTCTGTGATACAAATGGCGGAACGCAAACTTTAGAACTTGTTAAGATAGTAAAGAAGGTTTTAAAGAGCGTCAAAACTCTCGTTGGTGTACATTTACACAATGATTCGGATATGGCCGTAGCGAACACCATAGCGGCTGTTGATGCAGGATGTGTCCATGTTCAAGGTACAATAAATGGGTATGGGGAACGTTGCGGTAATGCAAATCTCTGTTCTGTCATTCCAAATCTTCAGGTCAAAGCTAATTATCAATGCATTCCCAATGAGCAGATCGATCAGATCACCCGGGTCAGCCACTTTATTTCTGAATTGGCCAATTTACCACCTGTGAATAATATGCCCTTTGTCGGGACATCGGCTTTTGCCCATAAAGGGGGTATTCATGTATCGGCTGTCATGAAAGATGCGGCGACTTATGAACATATCCAGCCTGAGATCGTCGGAAATAAACGCGAAGTATTATTATCGGATCTCTCAGGTATCAGTAATCTGGTTTATAAAGCAGATGAACTGGGATTTGATATTAAAAAACATATTACTAAGATCCCTCAAATTATCAGGACTCTAAAACAAAAAGAACATGATGGTTATCAATACGAGGGCGCAGAGGATTCTTTAAAACTCTTGATCAAAAAGATAACGGGTGAATGGCAAAGCTATTTCAGTCTTGAAGGTTTTCGTGTTCTGGTAGAAAAAGATACGACCGCAACTCCACGTTCGGAAGCGACGGTTCGTATGTTGGTCAATGATCAAAAAGAACACACTGCAGCCGAGGGTGATGGTCCCGTTCATGCATTGGACCGTGCATTGCGCCAGGCTCTGCGAAAATTCTATCCCGAGATCAAATTATTACGCTTGGTTGACTATAAAGTGCGTGTGATCAATGGCAATGAGGCAACGGGTGCGAAAGTCCGCGTATTGATCGAATCGGCATACGGAAATAAACGTATCCATACTGTGGGTGTCTCCACAAATACCGATGAAGCCAGCTGGGATGCTTTGACGGATTCGGTGAGTTGGTTTTTGTATTCTGTTGATCCAAATAATATTGAAAATTAAAGAAATGCAGCGATGTGATACCTGAGAAAATTGAAAACTAATTCAAAACATCCACAGATTTCACAGATGGTGCAGATAAGATAAATTAATATTATGGTAATGGCCAAAATCGTTCCATGCAATGCTTTGATAGCTACACCATATATCGCACCGGTATGGTAAGATCGTAAATCGGTGTTCGATATCCTCTTGCTTACCTTCTTATCCTCTAACCCTCGGAAGATTAGAGATTTTGAAATGAAAAAAATCAGGAAAAGGAAAAAGAGATTATGAAACATAAGATAGCAATATTACCCGGAGACGGAATTGGTCCCGAGGTTATGGATGAAGCACTCAAGGTACTTGAGCGAGTTGAAAAGAAATACGATGTAGAATTTGAATATGAACATGCTTTGGTCGGCGGTGCTGCATGGGATGAATATAAAAATCATTTGCCTAAAGTAACACTCGATATATGTCATAGATCAGATGCCATTTTATTTGGCTCGGTCGGCGGACCGGTTGCTGAACAGCATTTAGAAAGATGGTCCCGTGTAGAGGTTAACTCGCTCTTGGGATTACGCAAAGAATTTAAGCTTTATGCCAATTTGCGACCGGCAAAACTATACCCCGCTTTAGCTGCTGCTTCTCCCCTACGGGTCGATACGGCAGAAAAGGGATTTGATATCCTGGTTGTCCGTGAACTGACCGGTGGAATTTATTTTGGTGAACCCAAAGGACGTGCCGGTGAAGGCGAAGAAGAATATGCCTTTGATACACTCGTCTATGCAAAGAATGAGATCCGCAGAATTGCGCATATCGCTTTTAAAGCCGCTCAGACAAGAAATAAAAAAGTGACGTCCATAGATAAAGCCAATGTTTTGACCTCTATGGTATTTTGGCGCGAAGTTGTTGAAGAAGTCGCCAAAGAATATCCGGATGTTAGTTATGAGCCCATGTATGTAGACAATGCGGCTCAGCAATTGACTAGCAGACCGTCACAATTTGACGTCATGCTCTGTGGGAATATGTTCGGTGACATTCTATCCGACGAAGCTGCCGCTATTACCGGTTCACTGGGAATGCTACCCTCTGCTTCACTTGCAGATGGTTCCTTTGGTATGTTCGAACCCGGTGGCGGTTCGGCACCCGATATTGCAGGACAAGGCATAGCAAATCCCATCGCTCAGATCATGAGTGCAGCCATGATGCTGAAATATAGTTTTGGCATGACAGACGCCTATGATGATATTGCCAATGCCGTTGAAGCTGTCCTCAATGAAGGCACCCGCACTGGAGATATTAAAGAACCGGGATGTAAACTGGTTGGAAGCAAAGAAATGGGCGATTTGATTGTCTCGAAACTATAAATAGAATTATTATATTTTGTACGGAACGGTTCTAAACCGTTCCGTTTTTTATAGGGGCGACTCCAGAGTCGCCCCTACATTCGGATCAGAATGACTCTTCGTGCCTTTTTCTTTTCACGTTTTACCTCTACTCACCATTCATCACTTACAATTATTTCTTGCATTTATCTTCAAAAGTACGCAGCTTTTATAGTTGCTAAACATTCATTAAATAAGAATAGAAAATATATGTTAAAAAGAAGAATTTCATTTATAAGTCTAATACTCATGGTAGTATTGTTGTCTGGTGCGTGTTCATTATTTAATAACACTCAAGGACTTTCCGATGAAGAAAAGTACGAGATCGCCATCCAAGATGCGTTCATTGCCGAAGAAGATGAAATTTGTAATACTCTTATCGCCATTAATGATACCAATACTTATATAAGTTGGTCCGGAACGGGAAGCGATAAAAAGGTATTGGTGGTAACCTGGACAAAATATCCGGACAGCTATCCCGAAGACAGCACGATAACGACCACCTGGAGCGAGATCTGGGTGACAGTAGTACCCGAAATGGAAGATTGGTTCTTAGCGAATTATTCATCGGGATCGGACTATGTTGATCGTACTGAAGAATTATTGGGATTACCGCGAGATAAGGGATACACTCATTTTATCGAAATCTGGGTCAATCCAACAGACCTCTGGCGTCCCTCCCCCGACAATGAAATTACAGACAATGCAGCACAACTCGATTTTCCTGCGGATATTGACTCTACCTACCAAGTCTGGTACAATGATAATATCATCTACTCCTACTTCCCCCAGCGTTATCCCTGGACCCGTCTGGGCTATACCTACGATTGGGGCAGTTCAACCACAGAGATCGGACTCTCTGAATTTGTCATAAAGAAAAACTCGCAGATCATTGTGTATGAAGTGTGTGATAATGAGAGCTTTTTTGAGGATATTTTTGGAGAGGAATAAGGAGTTTTTATCTTTTTTACTTTTGTCTCTACATGAAAATAATGATGATAGTGAAATTATGTCATATGCAATTGCAAATCAGATATTTATGAACATTAACTTGTTAACCAGGCTGACATATCCTAATTTATACAGTTATTAAGAGTTAAACATGTTTGAGGAATTTATGCAAATAACTGACCTTGCGTTTAAGCATAAGGTTGTTGGGAGTTGGGGGTAATAATGGTTTTATCAATAATTGCAATTGTTTTTTCTGGATTGGCAACATTAATCGCTGGGGGAACATTATTTTATGAAATTATTCTTAATAAAAACCAGAATAAATATATTAAGAATCAAGATAAATTAAATCTTCTTTACATTAAAAGCTTTACTCCTCTACTGAGTTTTGATAAAATTAAATATGACTATGTTGATAGAAAAGAAAATTACTTATCATATTCTGTAAAAATGAACAATGATACTACAGCAAACCCTACAGGAAATGTACTTGTCTCTATTAAGAATTATAGTTCTGGAATTGCGAAAAATATCCAAATAGAGGAATCAACAGACCCTAGTCTTTCAATTAAAATAGAAAACAATAAAACTCAAAATATTAATGGTGGCAAAGAAGAGAGTGTACTTTTTTGGATTTCAGATTCTTTGTATAAAAAAGACCAGGTTTTTCAATTTATTATTTCATGCGAAGATACCAATGGAAATAAAATATTCACACCTTCTAGCTTTAGATATCTAGCTCGTAGTGATGGGTTTGTAAAAAGGACTTTATAATATACAAAGAATAACAATTGACCCGTAAAAGAAGGCTACAAGGTGATAAAAGCACCTACGGAGTGGCTGCTGGGCGGAAAATAATACCATTAGGTGTAACGATGAATGATGCTAAAAAAGAAATCTCCCTACATTGTCCTTATTGCCACAAAGAAACATATGTTTTTCAAGAAACTGATACCTATTCTTTTGTGACAATGACATTATCTGGACCAACTGAGAGAAGTTGGTGGGCCGGTACTTGTAGGGCTTGTAATAAACCAATGCTTGTAATAGATGATGGTCAATATATTTTTCCAGTTCCGCAGCCAAATCCAAGCAATGAAAACATACCAAATGAAATCAGAAACGACTTAGATGAAGCAAAATTATGCTTCTCAGTTAACGCATATCGCGGTTGCGCTGTTCTTGCCCGTAGAGCTATGCAAAATGCTTGTATAGAAAAAGGTGCTACAAAAGGAGATCTAGTTAATCAAATCAATGATCTCTTCAATAGAAATATCATTACAAATGATATTAAAGAATGGGCGACTGGTGTTAGATGGATTGGCAATGATGCTGCACATGTCAACAAAGAGCCTGTTGAAGCAAGCGACGCAGAAAATTCACTTAAACTTGCTGAGAGTTTATTAGAAATACTCTATGTCATTCCTAAAATATCTGAAGAAAGTAGAATTCAACGAGGAAAAACAAAATCACCCACTGGTTGACAGAGAATTGAACTGATAGTTTAGAAAAATGATTTAATACATTAAATTAATATTAAGGAGAATGTAATGAAAAAAGTAGATGTGACTAAACTCGGTAATTGGGGATCATTTATCATTAAAAATATAATTCATCCCTTTACAGTTATTATTACACCAACATTTATGTTAGGTCTAATAATTTATATGATTGTAATTGCATTTGGGAAAGGAATCCCTGATGGTATAAGAAGTTTTTCCGGTGTTATTTTACCAATGATTGTTGTTACATTCATTTTTCTTTTTCAAAAAGATTTGCTTGAATGGCTGGGTAAAATTCATGTTCTTCTCAGTTATGCATTATCATTAATAATAGGCATATTAGTTATGTGGGTTGTCAGCTGCTTGGGATCTTCTGATGGTGTTCCCGTAACAGAAATAGTTTTATCAAGTAGTTTTTCAATAATAATTTTTAGTTATGTATTTGTTCAAGAGAACAAAATGTTATCCTACTATTATGGCATAGTATCTGGTTTTTTGATATTTTTCATTTTATTCGGTTTTCCTGAATTAATATAATCATATTGCAACCCGCCCACCGGTTGACAGTAAGCGATCAAGGGGCGCCCCTACTTTTGTCTTTTGCCTCTACTACACTCCGTTAGAACTTCCATAATTATAAGTCACAAGTCGGATTGATCTCAAAACATCGATCAACGATTTTTGACTTATGAAGTAAATATTCACTTCGCAATTCACTATTCGTTAATTTTAATCTACGAATCTTAAGCGAAGCATGGGCAGTTCCCTACTTTTATCTTTTTACTCTACTACACTCCTTCAGATCTCCCAGCCTTCGCCGTCAGCTTACTACTACGGCCCATACTTCGCTAAAGCTACGAATGGCGCAGCGAGACCGTCCCTTTTTATTAATATGCTCCCATTATAGAAAGTCACAAGCCGGATCGATCTCAGAATATCGATCAACGATTTTTGATTTTTGAAGTGAATATTTACTTCGTAAATCTAATATCAGCATTCCTTGTTCGATATTCTACTCTTACACTCCCATTCTTTCCCTTGCATATTGAAATGCCACAAAAACTTTCTCTCAAAGAAAAGTGTAAATAAAACAAAACTCCCCAAGAAAGGGGGAGTCATCGTACGCTATCTAGCCCCGAACGATCGGGGGAACCTAGAACCAACGGATTATGAGTACAGTGGAGACCCTTTATTCATGTGGGTATTACAGTTCATGTGTACCAAAATGTGGCTGGTAAATTTGATTCTGTTATTTACTGGCATCTAAGTGCTATAAAATACAGTAGTTTAGAACTCGCTAGATTACTTAACTGAAGTATTATCGGTTGGCTTCCTTTAGAAATATCCAAGACATCCGTGAAAAGAACAATGATAAAAAAACTCGAAACGATGTTTGAAGGAATAGGTCTATAGATCGTTCACATATTTTTTAATCACATATGGAGAGGTCATAACTGAGAGTAAAGCTCCGTAATTGAGATCGAACTCCACTTTGTTTCCTACTTTTAAATCTATCTGCTTTGCATTAACTATGATATGGTCACTGCTCGCCCCGAGGATGTCAATATCCAATCTAGGAGTCAGTCCAGAAACTAGAACATCTTGTAATCCAACTCCCAGTATAGCTCTTCTTATTTGGCCACGATCTTGAAACTCGGGAATATTTCCAAATGCGTCTTGACAAACTTCTCCATAGGGTACAGACGGCTTTATTTTTGACTCAATAACCTCTGTAACCAGTGTAAACGCATCTGTGAATAGCCCTGGGATGGTTTTTCTATAGAGGGTTTCACACCCCAAATAGATAGATTCACCCAGTCGTAAGTTATTGATTCTTCCGATATCCTCTGTTGATATAAACCAGCTATAATTAGCTGAGTTTCCACCAGAAACAAACTCTAATATCAGTCCGAACTTTTCTTCAACATCTCTAGCGATTGAGGACAAATATCCCATTTTTTCCTCATCAGGTTTAATCCCTCCAAGACAGGCTAGATTTGTCCCTATACCTACAAGTTCGATCCCATCCAGCTCTATTACCGCTCTAACGGTATTCTCCAGATCCGAAGGCATTATCCCTTCTCTCAGATCGCCCAACTCCACCATTAAAATGAGTTTATGTGTAGTACCTTGTTTCACGGCAGACTTCGCGAGTGCCTTGATCACCGAAAGCTCTGAATTAAGGCTGATGTCAGTATATCTTACCACGTCCTCGATCTGGCTGGGAATGGGTGTTCTCAATAAGACGAACTGCACCTGTATGCCTGCATTACGCATCCTCTGAATATTAGCTATTCTTGAGTCGGCAAGGACACTTATTCCGCTTTTTAGTAGAGCATCAGCGATATTGGGGTCTCCACAGACCACCTTTGTAACCCCGATAACCCCGACGCCCTTTGAGCCGTATAGTTCCTTCAGCTCTTTCGCGTTGTGTGTAATTTTTGCGATGTCAATATCCACTCTAGGTGTTGTCATGCAAGTCACTCTATTCCTCTATCCATCTATTCATCGGGCTGTCCCTCGGACAGTTCTGGAAAAACCTGAAAGATCCTTTTGACAAGTTTTTCGCATCCATACTTCAGTGTATCTGTCGTTGGAAGTTGAAATCTCTCTTCATACTCGGTTATGGTCTCTTTGACCTCCCTGTTCGTCATGTCTTCATGGTTTAATGTGATGGCGATTACCTTTGACTTTGAAAAGACCTCTAATAGCTCTATCTCGCTTTCCAGGGTCGGCATTAACATATAGGGGAAATCTCCGAGGTTCACCCTTTTAGGAGGATGCTGAACTATGATTGCCCGTGGTCTCGCACCCCGTATAATGGCGCATGTACTAAGGTATGCCGGATGGCTCAATGCGCCTTGGCCTTCAACTATGATTATGTCCGGATGCTCTGTATCATATGCCATCATAACCGCGTTTTCCATCTCCCCCGTCATAAATTCCTCGACAATAGCATCTATTGGAATACCATACTTTGCGCCTTGAATCAATCCTGTCTGGCCAGTTGCCACAAATTCAACGTTCAAGCCTTCTTTTTTCAATGCTTCCACAAGTAGTACAGAAGTGGTTCTCTTTCCAACTGCGCTGTCTGTGCCAAGTATGGCCACTATTGGTATATTGACTTTAAGAATGCGCCCGGAGAAGAGATGAAGATCCTTTTTTGCCGGAGGCTTTCTAATGTCGTATATCTTGACGCCATATTCCTCTGCTTTTTGCATAAACTCTTTATCCTCGGTAAAGAATTCATGGAGGCCGTTCACTATGCTCATCCCCTTTTCTATGGCCTTGAGCACTATCTTCCGATGCTTCTTTGTAAGAAACGCCTCAAGGGGCGCAATGCCATATATGAAATATTCCGGAAGATCTTCTAACCTTTCGATAGCGTCATCGAGGTCATGGAATATCGGTATCCCGTTTTTTATTCCATCGAGATATTCTCCTGCATCAAGACCTGCCTTTGTACTATCTACAATACCAACGATTTTATATATTTCTGAGTGCCTGACAAGGCCATTTGCAACCTTTCCATCTATCTTTCCAAATTCATTTTCACTATATATTAATGCCTTTGCTTTCATGTATTGTCGCCTCAATTGATTGATTTCTTAATATCCATTATTAAATACATTAATTGGAGTAGTATATACTTATCGATAAGGGGCTCTGAATTTATTGCGTATAACGTGTATATAAATGCTACATGGCGTTTATATTCCCTTTATCTTCTTCTTGCAGGTGCATATATTTCTTAAAATCAGCTGTGTATGTACATCTTTTTTAATTATACAGTCAATCATTAATAGATACTTTCATTTCCCCCACATTTTTATTGATATACTATACATTGTAGTTTAAAACATAAATTTTTCATTATCAAGCTGTTTATCAGAGACTTTCCCTATTATTCAGACAGTTAGGTGTGAAAAGATCCTAATAGGCTTGTTATTTATTCGCTATGAAATCTTCTTTTCCTTACGAGTTTTGTTCTATTAATGTGGGTATTGTTGTGATCGCGGTGACCAAAAAGTGACCAAATGTTGCCCATGAATGTCCCAAACTGTCCAAAAACGCCGATTTTGGCTATATTTAATAAGTTTTACACCCTGTCGGCGCGCCTTATATCTTACTGATAGTCTGTTTATTATGATGTAGCCCCTCAAGGACTTTCCCATAGGGACCCCGTTGGGGGAACCTTGGACAAACGGATTATGAGTACACTGAACACTGTTGATAATCAATTAGTTACAAAGCGAGGTGACCAAAAACTGCCCGGTAGTGTTTTATCTGAGGTAAGGTAATGTTTTACAGGGGTTTAGAACTGGATAGATTACTTGTGTATGAGGGTTTTAAGGTTTATGTGTACCAAAATGTGGCGGGTAAATAAAAAAGGAGTATTTGTTAGCTTTATTTTATTCCTCATAATGTATGTAATTTTTATTTGTTTATTTTACTTCCTAGATTCAAGTAGTAAGTGCAACTTTATAGTTCTCAAAAAATACTTCATTTGGAGTTAAATAGCCAAGAGTTTTTCTGGGTCGATTATTAAGCTTTTTCGTTGCCATAATTAACTCCTCATCTG
>Ga0307992_1001364_pt1 | contig 14504 bp, 15 predicted proteins | sample EllFjometagen133_FD_203162 | JGI IMG/M metagenome (GOLD analysis project Ga0307992, IMG submission 203162) | Marine microbial communities from Ellis Fjord, Antarctic Ocean - #133 | ecosystem: Environmental > Aquatic > Marine > Unclassified | place: Southern Ocean | collected 2014-10-08
CGGCAACAGCTGTGGATTAATCACCATTGACGCGCCGGTTAATAAGGATCCTAAAATCCAGCCAGCAATAATTAAGGGGAAATGATTTTTTGTGGCTGATTGCTTAGGCTTTTTCTCAAAATAACCCTGCTCCAAATTAGTGGCTAGAGTTATTTTCTCTAAATTCTTTAAAAAACTCTGAGCTGTATATGGATGCGCCCTACAATATTTAACGATGCTATCAAACTCAACTTTATCTTGACCTTGTCCTATTTGTTGAAAAATAAAATCGTAGACCGCTGTTTGAATTGGGTTTAAACCAAGCTTACCTTTTTTTCCAGGCTGCGCATCTAGGTATCGATTATCTTTTTCCAACGAGTATTTATAATCTTTAAAAATTAAGCCTTGCTTCTGATTGCTCCGTCCAATGCGAGCCACCTTGGCTTGTACCAATGACAACACACTGGCTGTAAAAGCATGAGAGTTTAAAGTTTTCTGAGCAATAAGCAACTGCTGAACCTGAGCTGGCTCAATATCACTAGGCGGCTCCCACAAAGTGCCAGTAAAATTAACTGTCGGCAATGCTTTAGCTTTAGCATACTTCCTCAATTTAACTAACTCAGCAATAGTCAAACCCAAAGCTCCCAAATGGATCAACGCTCCTAATCCAAAAACCAGCCAACCAAAAATTAATTTTCTTCTAGTTTGTTGGATAAAACTATTTTCTTGAGCTACAATGCTAGCTCTAGTCGTCGAACCGCTAGCTCCTCCTTCAAAGAAATCAGTTGGAAATAACACTCGACCCTCAAAAAAATTGCCACTCTGCAAGCGGTTAAGGGTAAAAGTTACCTACTGATTCGTTGGAATCGCTACAACTCCACCCGTTTGACCGTGTAACCACGCTTGAATCTGATCATCAGGCACCGGCTTGTCCCAGGTTAAAACTACATCAACGTTACCCTGAGATAAATCCCACTTATCACCAATAAATTGCCAATAGAGCTCGTCCACATCAGTATGCTGAGTGATCGCATTGGTTACAGTGTAGCTCAAAGTAAAAATCTTACTCTCATCTAAAGCTTTATAAAACCACTTAAGATAATATTGATTTGATTGAGGCTGAACATAAAAATTTCCAGCAGAGTAAGTGAAATCAGTTGCCGCGCCAAACAATGGCTCGACCTTGAGATAACATTGCTCTGCATCACACAACTTAAAATTTTCGATTTGATAGGCCTCGGTGCGACCAGGCTTAGACTCCTGCTTTGGCTGAGTATAAAGATATTGATAAGCATAAGAAAAACTGCCGTTAAAATCATAGGTGCGAGCTTCAGTCACATCCATCGAGCCATCAGCATTTAAATGAGCGTCAATGTTAACCGATCTAATGCCATACTCTTTAGCTAAGGCTACCGTTGGAGTAAAACTAAAAAGTAAGCACCATGTTAAAAAAATTCGAAAAAGTTTTTTCACTCTTTTAGTATAACATTGGTCAACCTATTTTTGAGAGATAAGAAGTAAATTTAAGGTTAAACTAAAGCTGATCGCTGTAGTCCAGTTAGATCACGGTTAACTCGTTTTAGTCTCATTCTAAGTTGCGTTTGAGTCCATCGATTTCTGGATTGATTAATTTCTCTACTTAGTTGAGCTTGCTGTGCTTGCAGCGCTTCGATTTCTAAATTAAGAATTTCTGCTTGAGTTTGAGACTCACCCATAAAAAACGCTATTTTTGACTTAACCGGCTCAACTGCTCCAATTCGTCTTGCAATAAATACATCACGAGGTACGTTGGTTTGACCATTATGACAACTTAACATATAAATATAGTTCTCTCCAGGTTCTCGGACTTCAGCAAAATGAGTTGGTAAATAACTTAAACCATAATCCTGATCCATGCGATCCAGTTGCACCACCTCATATTGACTATCATCGATAGAAAAAGTAGTACCAGGAGCAATATCTAAAAAATCAATTGATAAAGCTTGTCTGGCAGCTAGAATTAAGGGATGTCGCTCTAAGTTATGAAAATACATGGCTACGTCCCCGTTATCTAAATGAAAAATGCCAGCCGCGTTGCGAGTTTCTTCTTGATCGGCTAAATCTGGAGCCGTAAACGCACCATTGGATTGTTGTTCAAAATCTTGAATGGTAACAACCTCAGATTTAAAACATAATTTCTGACCAGCACACTCATCATTGTGGTGATCGATACTATCTAAATTAAAAGTTACAACCGCTCCACTGGGAATCCTAATGCCCGACTGCTCTTCTCTACTCGCGAAAGGTCTAATTATTTCTCCTTGTTCTGGATTAGGGGTAGGCACCACAATTTTTTCTGGGCTAGTGCCACCAGCAAAAGGAGAAATAGAGTTAGTTTCAGTAATAACTAATTCTCCATCAACTAAATCAACCTCTGGCATCACTAATTCTGGTTCCGCTACCATACTTGGAGCCGCTATTGTTGGTTCAACCATTGGTTCAACCGTTGGGTTAACCGTGCTAGCTGGTTGTGTTTCTGGAACTAAAGTTGGATCGGTTGAAATAACTATTTCTTGATTAGCCACCACTGCTTCGCTGGTTACAACGACCGTTGGTGTGGCTGGTTCGGTTGATAAAGTAAAAGCTTGAGCTGTTCTTGGGCCTAAGCCAATATTTTCTTTAAATTTAACCCAAGCAGGTGGATTAATAGCGTCAACGCTCATACCCAAACCAGTAGCCACTGCTAAACCAGATAAAGTACTAGCTACGTTTAACATTACTTGAGTTTTTTTTGCTCTTTCAGGTTTAAATATTTTTTCACGGATTTTTCTAACTGCATCTTTAGCCTGAATAAATAAACGCTTTAACTTAGAAGGTTGATTAGGATTATCCTCGGATTCAAACGGCTTAATTTCTTCAGCTGGGGTAAAAACATCTTGTTCTGGAATTACAGCTGAATCTGTTTCTACCAAATTGGCTGGTTCTTTAACTTCAAAAATACTTAAATCAATTGGCGAAGCTAGCTCTCCTAACGGCTTCACCGTTTCTGGCATCGCCGCCACTATCATCGCTACAGCTTCTTTCTCTAAAGCTTGATTTTTTGCAGCTAGCTGAGCTTTAAACTCAGCCAACTCCTTAGAAAAATCAACTAGTTCGCCTGTTTCTACTTGTCTATGTTTAAGTAATAAACTAATCTGTCTACTTAACCGAGCAGCCCCTTGTAACCGAAACTCTGAAACTAACTGTCGATCAATCGCTACAATTTGCTCTACTGGTAATTTACCTTCTAACGCTGTTGGTAATAATTGTTTATCTGCCCAAGATAAATTTACCCAGCTATCTGCTTTTTGAGGCTGATCGCTAGTGGGTAATTTTACTTCTGCTTGATCATGTTGTAATTTTAGGCGTAAAGATTGTTTAAGTAAGCTAGCTTGACTCCCAGCCCAACTTTGAGCTTGGAGTTTGGTTAACTCTTGAACATAGTTGTCAGGATTAATCCTTTTAAGTTCACTAAAGGCTAGCTGAGCAAACTCACGCCCAGCACTAGTTAATCTTAACCGGTTAGTTTTATGACTGCGAACGGTTAATTTATCTGCTTGTTGTTCAAAAGTAGTTTTAAAATAAGTTAAAGCAGTTGAAATATCGTCACCAACCTCAATTTCTAGATTTAAGTCAGCTCGAAGAGTTAAAACTTTATCTATATATTGGTTTAAACCATGAGTAGCAGTACCACTAGGCAGAACTTCGCCTAACACAGCTTGTAATTCTTGAGCTAACCACTCACTTCCAGCCTCAGCTTTTAACTGAGTAGACCCCTGTTCGGTTTGTCCTAAGCGAGCAATTAAAGTGCGAATAACTTTCTTACCAGCACCAGTCACAAACAAATATTCTGGCTTAGCACTAGCACTAATTTCAGCTTTACCAAAAATAACTAGCCGCACTAATTGGTCTGGCCGAACATTTAATTCGGTCAACACTCCAGTAACAACTTCAGCTACAGCCAAATTTTCAACTGGTTGTTCTAATGTTGGGCCGGTGGGTAAAACATCTACTCGGTTAGGAGTTAGCGTTTCTGATTTGATATTCATAATTTAAGGATTGATTGTTTAAGTTGATTCACTTCTTGTAATAAAGCTTGGTTAAAAGCTGGCTTTAAACCAGGTAAACACTGATTAACATACTCCATAGCTTTCACTGTTTGAGCTTGATCCGATAAATGTAAAAATCTTATTTTTTGGGAGACTGATAAATTCTTTAAAATATAAGCCAATAAAAAGTTTTCATAAAACTCATCCACTTCAGATCCAGCCAGTTCCAACTGGTCAAAAAACCAGTGAGACAACTGTAAAGATTTACTGAGCTGCTGATTAAGCGGTTTCATGTTAGTTAATCATGGCCCTTACTCTTGGTGATAATCACCATGAGTAAGTCCTCATAATTTTTTATCTAATTATTAATTGTTATAATCAAAACATAATTTTGCTTTTACCCTCAAATTAAATTTAAGAGCAAGAGCAAAATCGCATAACCTGTTGATTTCGCTGTCTCCGGAGGGGGCTCGAAAGCTCCCTCCAGAGACAAATATTTGATCTAAATTGTCACCTCCTTAAGGGCCGCCTTGCGGCGGCGAAGAACGATGAAACCAGTGAGGCCGACGGCCATAACGGCCACGGCAACTGCTAGACCGCCCGCGCCAGTGGCGGGAGCGGTTTCGACGACTCTGAGGTGGTAAAACCTCGTTGTCATTTGAACAGTTTGGGTCACAGGCGACGTTATGATAATATCGCCGCCTTCAGTAATGAGGTTGACTCCACTCACTACTGTCTGAGTGAACACCCCTCCATTCATAGAAAAATCGCCAGGATCTTCAATCGACAGTTGTTCCCCAATGATGGTTACATCAAAAGGGATGAAGTCAAAGAGAACACTAAAGTTCAAATTTGTCTCCGGAGTCAAACTAAATTCCTCCGTTTCCAAAATTCGAACCTGATGAATCCCAGATGACATCACATCTCGACGTTCCCACACCCCTTTGGGCTGGGAACAAAAAATCCAGTTACCGCCATCCGTTTCGGCAAACAGGTTTGACCCTGCCAACCGGCACCTACCGGCGCTGAATAGATCGACCGTCTGAGTTACTTCGGAGGTGGTTGTTACCACCTCCCCTTCAAAATTCAAAATCTCGGTCCCCAAGGGAACTTGAATTTGAACTTCCGGGCCGGGATCAGCTGCGGCCATCACGGCCGAAACACCGCCCAACATCAAAGCTGCCAACACCAATGTGACAAGCAAACGACCAAAATTCTTCTTCACGATTTTCCTCCTCCTAAACTAAAGGTAAACAGTTTTTAGACCAAACAAAGGGCATGGGATTGCTCCCAGCCTATCTGCTTGGCCTAATACTACCCACGAATTAGTCATGAGTACTATTTGGCCAAGCAAAAAGACGGCCACTTGTTTTTAATTTTTTATACAGGTTATGCGATTATAAGAATTCAGAACTCATAAACGACCTAGTTAAAAGAAGCAATTTCTTCACTAAGAACTATTTACAGGTTCTTTTATTCTTATAATCACGAATGTTAAGGTGCGGTCAAAATCTTTTAAGTATTAGTTAGAAAATATTTGACTGTCCTATAATTTATCATTATTAACATAGCTTGTCAAGTCTTTTTGACTCATTTACTTTTTTGCTATATCTTAAAAATATTTTTTTGTTCAGTCTTAATTGACTTTTATTAAAAAACCCTGGTAAAATTGATCTTAATTGTCAATTATTACCTGACCTTCAAAATTCCATGAAAAAAACTCAACTCAAATCCGTCCTTATTTCAGCCGGTCTCAGTTCTAAAGAAGCTCGTATTTTTATGTTTTTATTAGAAACAGGACCCAGCAAAGCGGCTAGTATCTTTAAAGCTTTGCCCAAACTTAAAAAGGGAAATACCTACGCTCTCTTAGAAAAATTAGAAAAAAAAGAGCTAGTTCTTAAAAAAGGTTCCTGGTTTGAACCTTTGCCACCTCAAAACCTGCTAGCCAAGCTTAAAAAGAAAACCCAAAACCTACAAAACTCATTACAATACCTGGAAAGCTCATTGCCTGAGTTAAACTCCCTTTATAAACTCTCTGTCGGAAAACCAACGATTAGATATTTTGAGGGTAAACCAGGCATTAAAGAGATATTTGAGGACATTTATGCCCCTAAAGAGGTAGTTTATGGCTGTGTGGATCTAGATGAGGCCGATCAAGCCCTGCCTCAATATATAACCAGCAAACTTATCCCGAAACGAATAAAAAATAAGGTTAAAGCCGTGTCTTTTATCTCCGACTCAGACCAGGCTAAAGAGGTTAAAAAACAAGATAAAAAACACCTGCGAGAGTCATATCTGCTCGATCCTAAAAAATATCCTCTACCAGCTGAAATCGATGTGTACGACGATAAAATTGCCATGCTTACCTTTACTAAAGGAGAATTTTTAGGGCTTTTAATCGAGAATGAAGCTTTAGCCACCAGCCTTAAATCAATCTTTAGATTGGCTTTTGACCGAAGCAAAGGCTAGATTAACCAGTAGACTGGGTAAAAAGCCGGTTTTGGCCGTAATTTCGGCCTGAGAGGTCTTTCTAACCGCCATTGTCACTCGGTTATATGGTTCATCTCCCCCTGTTTGCCAAAAAGGATATTTAACTGCATCTGCATCTAACCCTGCCCGGTGGTTAGCCTGAAGAAAGCTATCGTCTTGGTTTAGACGTTCGCAAAATTGGTGTAATTCGTCAAGTTGCAAAGGAAAATTAGGGCTAGTCGGTAAAAACCCAGCTTGAATTAAATGCATGACCATTTCTCGGATATGCATAATATCAAAGATTGACCGCACCGAACTGCCATCTGGCATCTCAAAATCTCGCTCCATTAAGCCCCAGATACCCAAATCAGCCGCCTGGGCATCATTAGTCTCGGCGTAACTATGCTCGCCAATGGGCACTGGCAAATCTAAAATCATAATCCCATCATCACTCACTAAATCATTAAATACTTGCAACGCCTTGAGTAAACTTTCTTTTTCGATCAAATCATTAATCATGGACCAAGGAATGACCACAATATCAAACTTCCCAGTTTCAGCGGCTAGACCTTCCTTAATCACATTGGTTTGATAAAACTTTAAGTCAATATCTGAGGGAATATCAGCCCTGACATCATTTAAATCAACTCCCACCACTTCAGAAAAATCAATTTCTGGAGCTAAACGACGCAACAAAGGTGCTTCAAAACGCTGACAATTACCACAGCCAACAAATAATACTCGAGGTTGTTCTGGCAAACGTCCTTCCTTAACTTCATACCGAATTAAACTTTCAGTTCGACTTAAATCAGTTTCAGTCTCGGTCGTCACTGCCTCTTTACCCATCTGGTTAGCCTGATTATAAGTTTGGTAAAACTCAGCTTTAAGTTGATCTACTCTGCCAGCATACTTTGCCTGAGTCTGTTGCAGCATGTAATTATTAGTCGCCAAATCAAAAAAAGTTTGAAAAATTGTTTTTGCCTCTGGAAATCGTCCAGAAAAATCAAACAGTCTAATTAAAAAATCTGGCGGCGCCTTATAAATATCAGTTAAAGAAATTGGCTCTTGTCGATGCCTCTGAGCGGCAGTCATGGCCACCGAATACAATGAAACTTGAGCATGAACAATAAGATCTAGATCATCAATCGTTAATTGGTCTCGATCAAGCTGACTCATTTCAGACAGTTGCAACGCCATTCTTTTCTCAATCAGATGGCTAGAGTCATAATCTTTCCCCATCACATTAGGTGTCAGTGATCCCAAGACTCCAGTGTAATATAACAACCGCTTCACCCAACCAGGAGTTGTTTCTAACTCTGGAGTTGTCACTTCTTTAATCGCTAAATACTCTAAAAAAGACAAGACTGATTCTATTTGATCAATCTTTATTACCTGAAATAATTCTAAAACTTCAATAATTGACACTTTGGGAATTTGAACAATCGCCTTCAATTGTTCTAACCTTGCCTGATTAATTTGACTATCAACTTTTTGGTCTTGATCAGAACTAAATTGCAACCATTCCCTTAACCTCACTCGAGCAAAAACAGGAAGCACGTTTAAATTAATGCCGTTTATTAAATTCCCTGTTGGATTCAAAAACTCTCTTAAAAATAATTCAAAAGCTTCATCGTGAGCATAAGCTTGCATCGATTCTAAAGATACAGGTTCGCCATAATGGTTTTGCTCAGTAAAAGCTTGAATCGACATTGCTTCTGCCTGAATATAGCCTAATTTTTTAACCGCCAAACTAGTTTTTGTATTAAGATACACAAACGTCACTGCTTGACCACGCTGAGTCTCTAAAAAACCACCCAAACCACAAGAAACTTCATTAAAAATTAAACCTTCTTTTAAATCTTCAGGCGTTACACCTTTAGCCTGCAATTCTGTCATCGATAACGGTAAAATCACTGGTGTTCCTAAATAAACAAAGCTAGCTACTCCATTATGATAAGTTACCGGGATTTCATGTTCTTGAAACGCCTTTTTAGAAACGAACTCGTCAGCCATGAGCAGTTCATGGGGATCTTTAGTCGCTATGGCTAAATTATAGTTCAGTAAGGTTCTTTGAGCTGTTGCCCGATCAAAAGTAACAGCTATTTGGGTCACCTGCTCAATTATCATTGGAGATAATAGGAACCTTCCGCCCAGAGCTAAATTCTTAATGGCTGTTTCAAGCAACATAGCCACCGCTTGAGACCGTTCTGCTGGTCTTAAACCTTCAAAAACTTTTTGATCTTCAATCTGTTCTAGAACATCAATAAAATAATAAGCATTCTTTGGATCAATGAAAAACTCCATCGCCACTGTAAGCGCTTCTAAAGCCCTTGAGGGTTTTTGATCTTCGGAGCGAGGTACCAAGTCACTTCTAGGATCAGTCTGGACTGGATTTATCGGTGGTGGTGGTGAATCACGAAATATTGTTTCTCTAGTCGCAACTGACATCTTTAAATTTACCTAAATAGCTTCTATTTTCCCTAAAATTTAATCCAAATGAGCTGTCTCTTGATCTAAGCCGGCCAGTCTTTTTTGCTTTTGTTTAGCTAAAAACTTACCTGAAACTTCAACTTACTCCTCGGTTAAATTTGCCAATTTTGCTAGTAACTTAACTTTAACCGCCCACTGGGAATTATTTTTTCTAGATGACCAGAGTTTTCTCCCTGATCTGGAACTAAACTTTGTGGAAATTCTTCTTCAGCCGACATATTAATTCTTTCAAAAGTTAAGTAATAAATCAGTATAGCAAATCCTTGATTATCTTTAACCACCTGGATCACCCAATTAAAAATACAATGCTTATGACCGCCTAAAATAGGTGATGGTTGTCATTTATTAACGAAATTAATTAAATCGATGCTATTACTTAGCTCACTGCTTGTCTTCTCCTCTTTTTTATCTTATAATAACACTCTATTTCCGCAGATAGCGTGGACCAGACTCAAAAAAAGTCTAGTTTAAAAATCGCGCCGAGGAAGAACCATTAACTTTAGTTAGCTGAATCAAGCTTAACTTTAAGTAATCCCTCTCCCTCTAGATTTTATCTTTCCGCAGAAACAAAAAAAATAATTTAACTAATTAAGGATAAAACTAACAACCATGCCAAGTACCTATAATCAGCAACAATTAGATCTTATTAAAGAAAAATTGGCGGTAGCTAAATCAGTCGCTATCATTGACTATTCAGGAACTGATGGCAATGACCAAGTTAAACTTCGCTCAATGATTAAACAAGCTAACGGCGAAATGTTTGTCACCAAAAACACCTTGATTAATTTAGCAGTCGGCGAAGAAACGCTTAAAAAATCTTTGGTTGGTATGAATGCTTTAGTTATTTCTTATGAAGATGAAGTGTCGGCCCTTAAAAAGCTTTTTGAGTTTAAAGACGAAGCGGAAAAACTTGAGATTAAGCAAGGCTTACTCATGGATGATGGCAAAATTAAAATCTTAAGTTGTGAAGAAGTTGAACAGCTCAGTCGGCTCCCAGACAAAAACGAGTTAATGGTGATGTTAATTCAAAGACTGCAAGGCCCGGCTTCCGGCCTAGTGAATATTTTAAACGCTGGCCCACGCAACCTGGTTTATGCTTTACAAGCAATTGCTAATCAAAAACAAGCCCCAAAAAAAGAGAGCTAAACAATTAAATAGTCATTAAAAATTATTAACAAAACTAACAAAAAGGAGATTATATGGCCGAAGAAAAAAAAGAAGCCAAAGGACTGGCTAAAAATGTCCAAAAAATCGTAGACAGTGTTAAAAAATTGTCTTTAATGGAAGTCTCAGAGTTGGTCAAAACTCTTGAGGAAGAATTTGGTGTCAGCGCTGCTGCTCCAGCTATGGTCGCTGCTCCAGCTGCTGGTGAAGCCGTCGCTGTTGAAGAACAGACTGAGTTTGACGTCATTCTCAAAGCCAGTGGTGACAACAAACTGCAGGCGATTAAAGCTGTCCGCCAACTCAAAAATGATCTGGGTTTAAGCGATGCCAAAAAATTTGTTGAAGAAGCTCCTGGAACTATTTTAGAAGCCGCCAACAAAGAAGATGCCGAAGCTGCTAAGAAAGTCTTAGAAGAAGCTGGCTGTGTTGTGGAATTAAAATAATTCTTCCTTCATCTAAATCATGACAATAAAACCACCCTGTAAAAAGGGTGGTTTTTAGTTTCGTGAAGGTTTATCAGGTGCATCTAATCTTGATGCCACTAAGATCAAAAAAAAGATATAATCAAAATAATAGTTAATTTATAAAAACCTTTATGCCCACCGACCAAGCTTCACTCGAACCTCAAAACAACTCCACTACTCAACTCTTGTCGAATGAACCCGCTGATCATCAGCCTTTAGCCCGAAAAAGGAATCCATTGGTTTTTATTTTAGTTTTGCTTTTAGTAATCATTGGTGGAGCTTTAGCCTATTTTATTTACCAGAATCAATTACTTATAACTAGATTAAGTCAACCTAATTTAAATAAGCAACCAATTATTTCGCCAACTCAAGAACCGAATAATGTTTATCAAAATTGGCAATCATACCAGATCAAATCTTTGGGAGTTAGTCTAAAATTACCCCCAGAAATAACTAAAAAAAATAAGATTGAAGAAAATATTTATCCAGGCGAACGAGGTAATATTGTTTGTTTTAGTGCTAAAGACAAGCAAACCTCTTGGTTGGCTAAACCTATTTATGCCGGCGGCGGAAGGTGTTCTTTCGCTACCTTTGGCATCGCTGCCAATTCTACTGATTTTGAGGCAGGTCAATCCGGTGTCTTTTCAGATAATGCCGGATATTTGATTAGAGATGGACAATATTATGCTAAATCTGTTCAAAACAAAGATTTTCTTATTAAAACTGAACTTGCTGAAGAAATCACCAATGCCAACCAAGTTAAAATTTTAAAGATCACCGGCCAAGATGTTAAAGTCGAAAATATGGGAATGCCTGGCACTCCAGCTAATCCCGGAGCTAGTTGGCTCAGAGCTTTGATCAACTTGGACAACCCAAATTATCGCGGTCTCAATATCCAGATGAAAATTACTGACGAATTAAATGAAACAATATTTAATCAAATTTTAGATTCGATTAAATTGGACCAAGCCCTTCAAGAAACAGAAAATAGCTGGCAAAGTAATAAAAATGAAATTGGAGACATTATTAGTCAGTACTTGGAAGCAGTCATTAATGAAGATGAAGAAACAGCAATGAGCTTTTTAACTCAACAAACAAAAGAAAGTCTAAAAGGAAAAAATTGGCTTGAGGGTTATGGTGTATTCAAAATTTATGAAGTTTTAAATGAATTTCATAGCCCAGCAGAAGAACAAGCCTTCTATCAACAAGAAACCATGACTTTCGCTGCTAAACTTTACAAAGAAAATGATCAGGCAGGTAATCAAATAAGCCTAATGTTCATTAAGGAAGATGACCAATGGAAAACGATAAGCTGGTATTTACTTCCATAGCTACGAATGGATCAACTAGTTCAACATTATCAGCTCAATTTCAAAGCTTCGATTATTTTTCTAACAGCAGCCTCAATCAACTCAAAATTAAAATCCAATATATGTCGCAATCTGCGCAAAATATAAAACTAACATATAATTAACAACATTGTGAAACAAAGATATCTATATGCACTTATATTTGGCCTGCCCGGTGTTCTTCTATCGGCTTTTGCCTCTATTTATGCCGGTGGTGCGGTAGCCGGATTTTTTTGGATAATTGTATTTGGAGATAATATATGGCCTTTTTGGGCTGAAGGGGCAATAACCGCAATAGGAATACTCGCGTTTATAGCCGCCCTTGCTATCATAGTCAGAATAGGATTTACTATCGGAAAAAAACGAGAGAATGAGAACACTCACATAAACAATAAACACATTCTCATATCAGTAGCAGTATTAATTTTGCTCATTTTTCGTATAATTATTTTTCAACGTGGATATATTTTTAAAAAGCCAGACCATCGAGTTTGTTCTGATCTGTGTGCCCAAAAAGGATTTGGCGGAAGCTCAATGGTACTTAGACCAAACGTTTCTGGTAAAAAGGCTTGCAGTTGTTGGAATGATGCAACAAAAGAATATGAAGTGGTGGGGGCTATTGAATAATTACATTTTTAAACATATAAATTCGATCCATGTAGCCATCGTCTCTTTTTATCCCCCTGGGAAGCCGGCCAAACTCTTTAAATCCGAGTTTTTTATATAAATGGATCGCTCGATCGTTGTTAGCATAAACTCTTAGTTCTAGAATCTCTAAATTGGGCAATTCCTGCTGAGCTTGAACCATCGCTAACTGCAATAATTCAGTGCCTAGCCCCTTATTGCGATAGTCTTTTTTAATCGTAATTCCGACCAGCCCTCGATGCTTCTCAGTTTTTTCTTTCATGGTCACTTCAGCATTACCCACCAAAACGCCAGCAGCAAACGCTAAAACAACTACTTTTTCTCTCGCAGCTATCTTGCTCAAATTATTGGTTATATATTTTTTTTCATCTTCTAGAGTAATTTCCTCCCCCTGAAAACGGATGAAGGTTCGTTCTTGCGAAAGCTCATTAATATAAGCACAAAGCAACCCAGCATCATCCCTTTGAGGATAGCGAAAAATATACTCTTGGTCATTAATTATTTTTTTTTGGATAACTTGTCCCGGTTTTATCATATTTATAATCTTAGCTGATTCCGCCACCAGATCAAGACAAACTCTTGTTCACAAATTATTAAAACTTAAAAACTATAAGCCGTTAATTCAAACATTATCGGATAAAAATGTGTACAACTCTCAGTCAAACTTCTCTACTTTTTCCATATAACGAACACAACCCAAATATACATCTGGACTTATAAATATTTCCCCGCTTATCAACCTTTTTTTTAAACAATCAAACCACATATAAATTGCCCATTGACCTAGTTTAGAGTATTCTGCTAGTTTAAGTATAGTAATTGAAAATATTTGATGCACTTTGAATAGTCGCCTTAAAAATAAACTGTTTAACTAACATCAAACCAACTACAAAAATTTATTAACAATCCATTTTAAAGAAAGGGCCAACATGGCTGACATCAATCCTACCGTCGCCGCTACTCAAACTGAAACCTATCTAAATCGAGGTGACCGCAAAACTGGTAAAGCTAAAGATGCTGTTCAACTTGATCTAAATAACTTACCAGATCTTTTAACAGTGCGCGAAGTTGCAGACCTTCTACGCGTCTCCCCTTTAACTATTAAGCGTTGGGGAAAAAGAGGTAAATTACCAGCCATTAGAATTAATTCTCGAGGTGATCGTCGTTACAAAAAAGAATCAGTGCTCTGGCTGTTAGGAATTGATCCGACTGAAGTCGACGAAAATTAGTCAAGTTAATAAAAATCACCTATTTACCGGCAGGCAGACCTACTTACCAGCAGGCAAGCTTGATAGATTCAGGCGATTTTTTTTTGCTTAATCACTAACCGAACAAACTTAATTAGTCTTAATTGTCTTCTCCACCTCCAGGGCTCCTGAATCAATCTAAATAGCCACTCTAAACCCAAGTGTTGCAACCAAGCTGGAGCGCGCTTAATCTTGCCTAACAGCATATCAAAAGCCCCTCCAACCGCCATTACCAACTTAACCTCTGATGCTGTTAATAATGAAAGCTGTTCTATTATCCATTTTTCTTGCGCCGGGGCACCAAATGCGACCAGCACTACCTCTGGTCGGAGCTCTTTAATTACCTGTCTTAATTGAGCTATTTCATTTTTTTGGGCTTGGCTAACATTTTGATAACCAGCCGTCCAAAATATATTTCCGGCTAGTTGCCAATAATTTTTCACTTTTTTTGCCTGGGGAACTACCTGCTCATACCCCTGCCCGCCAATCACTAACACCTTTAAACCTAATTCCTGAGTAAGTTTGATTAAATCTTTAACTAAATCAACGCCAGCAATTCGTTCGATAATGGGCTCGCTTTGACCGACTTCAGCAAGTAAACGACTGGCCCAAACCAGGCTAATTCCATCC
>Ga0307992_1001365_pt1 | contig 14500 bp, 19 predicted proteins | sample EllFjometagen133_FD_203162 | JGI IMG/M metagenome (GOLD analysis project Ga0307992, IMG submission 203162) | Marine microbial communities from Ellis Fjord, Antarctic Ocean - #133 | ecosystem: Environmental > Aquatic > Marine > Unclassified | place: Southern Ocean | collected 2014-10-08
AATAGAGTTTAATTGGGATCAATTTGATAAGGATATTAAAGTATTAATTACTGCTATGGATATCTTAATTGATGCAGCAGACTATCCTACTGAAGACATCAGAGATATTACTGTAGCTACTCGTCCATTAGGACTAGGATTTTCTAATCTAGGTGCTTTACTAATGATTAAAGGTGTACCATATGATAGTGATGAAGGTAGAGATATAGCGGCGGAAATAACAAAACATATGACTACTACTGCTTACTATGAAAGTGTTGAGCTTGCAAAGGAGATGGGATCTTTTGAGTTGTTTGATGTTAACAGACAAACTAATTTAGATATAGCTACTAGACTAATAGGAGATGGTTCTGTTATTAGTAGCATGTATAAGTATGGACTTAGAAATTCTCAGCTTACATTGCTGGCACCGACAGGTTCAATTAGTTTCATGATGGATTGTGATACTACCGGTATTGAGCCATTATTTGCTATAAAGAGTGAAAAAACACTTGTTGGCGGCGAGAAAATGATTCTTATTCCTGACTGTGTTAAAGAAGCAGGTAATAATTTAAGAGCAGTTACTGGTAGTGTTGTTACTGATGATCAAATTATTGAGAGCAAAGAATATAAAGATATATTTGCTACTGCTAATGAGATTTCTTGGAAGGGTCATGTAGATATGATGGCAGCATGTCAACCATATCTATCGGGTGCAATTAGTAAAACTGTTAATATGTCACCTGATTGTACTGCACAAGATATCTTTGATGTATATGTGTATGGATGGGAAGTAGGACTGAAAGCTGTAGCAGTATATAAAGATGGTTCTAAAGGTAATCAACCTATAACTGACATAAGTAAAAGAACAGAAGATAGTGAAGCTATTAAAGTTTTATGTGAAATACTAGATGAAACTGAATTGAAATCTACTTTAAATGTTACTCCTCCTTATAGAATGAAGCTGTCTGATGAAAGAAAGTCTATTACACATAAGTTTTCTATTACAGGACATGAAGGGTATCTTACAGTAGGTTTATATGGAGATGGTTCTCCCGGCGAAATGTTTATTCGTATGCACAAAGAAGGTTCTAATGTAGCTGGTATGATGGACTCATTTGCTATTTCTATATCTCTTATGCTTCAATATGGAATACCATTAGTACATATGGTTGATAAGTTTAAGGATACCAAGTTTGAACCTCAAGGTATCACACAGAATCCAGACATTCAATTTGCTGGATCTATTTTGGATTACATATTTAGATGGATGGAGTTAAAGTTTCTTAAAGAAGATGAATATAATGAAGTTTTATCAGATGAGAAAGAGGAGTTAATTGTTGCTGCGAAAGAAATAGCAATAAAAGATCCTAGTAGAGTGTTGTCTGACGTTTGTTCTCATTGTGGTGGTAGAATGATTAGACAAGGAAATTGTAGTTTGTGTTTTACGTGTGGTTTATCAAATGGTTGTTCGTAAAACGATATAGCCCTATGAGATAGTAAAATAATAAAAAATATACAAAGGAGAAATTATTATGGCAATTGAATTAGGTTCTGTTAATTTAGGAGACATTGTTTTCTTTACTACAACTAATAGATTTGGAGAACTGGATGTTAGTTCAGGAGAAGTAGAAGAAAAGAACGAGAAGGCTTCAGGAATTCATTCTGTTAGTGTTAAAATTCAAGAAGAAAGCATGGATGATTTCTTTCATTCTAGATCATTCTTTGTAACAGATATTTTTACTACTGCAGAGCTAGCAGTGGCTATGCTGGAAGGTAAAATTACAGAGGCAAAAGCTGTTAATATCTTATCTTTAGCTAAGGTTAAGGTAAAGTACAATATGGCAGCTAGTAAGCCAGTAGTAATAGAAAAAGCATAGGAGTAAAGAATGATTCGAGAATTTGAAGAGAAGACTGGTACTAAGGTTATACTAAGAGAGGAAAATATACTATGGAAGTTGGTTCCTAAAAATCTTAAGGTAGATCCTGTTGTGTTAGGTAATAGAATTTATATTAACAAGAAAAATGCTGAAGATGACCTGGTATATGCATGGAGATTGCATCATGACATAGAGAATATTGGTAGACTTAAATTCTATACTCAATGGTTTGCTCCTCAAATATATTCTATTCCATTTTATATTATGGGACTTGTAGGTTTTTGGTTACAACTATGGCTTATAGCTGCTGTTATCTTTGGTATCGGCACATGTCTATCGTTACCTAAAGTTATGAGTTCTTTTAGAGTAATTATTCTTACTCGAGCCTATCTTATTCTATATAACAGAAATAATATTAGAGAAATTAAGAACAGAGCTATCAAAAGTTTATCTGGATGGCAGCATTATCATACTGTATGGGGAAAAGAGTTAGCTGAGGATTTAGTAGATAATTTATTGTGGCCAGAAGGATTTGATATTAATAGGCTTCCTGTTAAAGAGGCTAGTGAGTTTGAATACATATTTGGAAAGAAGGAGGAATGATGGAGTTTTTATTTTTGTTTGAACCAGTAGCTAATGTTATATTTGTTGGAGGAATAGTAGGTTTAGCTATGTGTGTTGTTTTAGCAATAATTTCAAATATAATTCATTTTGAAACAGCAGAACAAAACGATAGTAATAATCAACCTGATCCAGCTGACTTAGAGAAGAAGTGTAAACAACTTATAGTTATATTTATATTTCTATTTTGTACTGTTGCAGTAATAAATCCTTTTACTCAACCAGTTGAAATATATAAGAAGGTTTTAGTTTATCGCGGCATCAATTCAGATACAGCTGAGAAAGCTGTTGAGTCTATTAATACACTACTAGATCTTGTTAACAAGAAGACGAAAGAGGTCAAGTAAATGAAGACTAGACCTTCATATGATCAAGTAGATGACGAGGGAAGATGGGCTCTGTTTTCAGCTAGAGATGATTCTATTAAGAATAGTTGGATACATGAGCTTTGGATGAAAGTCATTATTGTTGCTATAGAGGATATCTCTTACTGTGAGATTTTAAGAAGAGAAGGAGAAAAACCTAGTGAACAACAATTAAAAGAAGAGATTACTGCAAGACAATTTTTGTTTGACGATGAGTATTTTATTCCTTTGGATGATTATTGTATTGATGTTCATTGTAATAAGTGTGGAGGCATATGGACTGAATTTATAAGTATTTTGGCCGGGAATAGAGTTACCTGTCCTGAATGTAATGCTTCAGTATCATGGAAACATATTGAATATATAATATCAGAACGAGAGTTTAAAACAATCAATTTGAGAGAGTTACTTTCTCTATTTGATATAGAGAACATAACTGCTTTTAGAGAAGGTATTCTTAAAAGAATAGATACTATTGCAGAAAAGAAACTTAAACATAGAAGAAAACGAAGGGAAAAGAATAAATGACACCAGAACTAACAAAAACATTAGCAGTAGTATTAGAGAGTGTAGAGAAGAAGTGTGGTAAAGGTTCTGTAATGGTATTGTCTGCAGATGTTGAGTTTGATCCCGACAGTATTATTAGTACAGGTTCTATCTCTTTAAATGCTGCTTTAGGTATTGGAGGGTATAAGAAAGGACGTATCGTAGAGATATATGGTGCCGAAGCCTGTATTGCAGGAGAGTCATTCTTGAAATATGAAGTTTGGAGTGAAGACAAACGTATCAATTGTAAAGGCGGAAGTATAAGAAGGTTATACGAAAGATTTACTGGTAATACTACAGAAGGAGAACCAAAACAAGGTAGACATTTACAAAATAATAATTGTGATTTCTATGTCAAGTCTGTAGATTCAGAAGGAAAAATAATCAGAAACAAAGTACTCGATGTTGTAAAAACAGGTAAAAAAACTTGTTTCAAATTAGAAACAAATACTGGAGAGGTTTTATTTAGTACAGCAGATCATAAATTTATGACTGTAGACGGTTTTGTTCCTTTGTCTGATTTATCAGAAGGAGATGGTATTTTTGTACATAACAATACAAGAGTTAAAACTGGTAATCATTGTTTGAATCGTCCTGAAGTAATGGTTAAGTATCATCCTTACTTGCCTACAAAGAAAGTTAAAGATGGAAAGACTGAAAAAGTTTATATTTATTATAGAGGACAGAAATCTAGATTGGCTTACGAAGCACATCTTAACAATATGAGTTTATCTGGTTTTGTTAATTTTCTAAATGAGAAGACAGAAATAGAAATTTCTTCTTTAGATTTTATTCCTAAAGGAATGCATGTTCATCATTTAGATGAAGACTTTAGTAATAATAATTTTTCTAATCTACAATTAATAAGCCCAAAAGAACATGGATTATTGCATTCTAAAGATAGATTGAAAAATCTTAGTTTTGTTATGGTTCCTTCTGTTGTTGCAAAAATTACTGAAGCTAGTGAGATGGAAACTTATGATTTGAAATGCGCCTATCCTTATAATAATTATATTGCAGAAGGTATTGTGGTTCATAACAGCGGGAAGACTACGCTTGCTCTTCATGCTATTGCCGAAGCTCAAGCTCAAGGTGGTATTGCTGCTTTTATTGATGCTGAACATGCTCTTGATCCTCTCTATGCTTCTAATATTGGAGTAATTATAGACAGACTGGTGATTTCTCAACCAGATGATGGTGAACAAGGACTAGAAATAGCTGATATGCTTATTAAGTCAGGTGAGTTTGCTATTATAGTAATTGATAGTGTAGCTGCGCTTACTCCTAGAGCTGAGATTGAAGGAGACATGGATACTAATCATGTTGGTAGACAGGCTCGCATGATGAGCCAGGCTCTAAGAAAAATCACTGCTTCAGTTAACAAAACAAAAACATCGGTTATCTTCATAAATCAATTAAGATCGCGCATTGGTGTAATGTATGGTAATCCAGAAACTACATCGGGTGGTAATGCATTGAAATATTATGCATCACAACGAATAGATATACGCAGGATTAAAACTAATACTGATAAGAATGATGAAGCTACTGGAAACAGAACTCGTATCAAAGTAGTAAAGAATAAATTGGCTCCGCCATTTAAGAAAGTAGAGATTGATATTAAGTTTGGTGTAGGTATAGATAAAATGACTGAGATAGTTGATCTCGCCGTGGAAGACAAGATCATCAAGAAGGCTGGTAGTTGGTATAGTTTTGGAGAAGAGAAGCTAGGTCAAGGTACTGAGAAGGTTCTGGCTTTTCTAAAAGGAAATGAAAAAATTAAAAATGATATTGTTAAACAAATTCTTGAGAATAGAGGACTAGAATAAGGAATGTGATTATATTATGGAAGATGAAAATGACCAAAGAAAATTAGCAGCAAAACTATTTCCAGAAATTTCTGAATCTATATTAGATGAACGTAATTCTTATTTAGAAATAGGTAAGCTGATTAAAAGAAAGAAACCTCTCAGAGAAAGGTTCCTCTCTCTAAAACCTCAAGATATTCCTTGTAAAGATGCTCATGAAGTTTTGTCTAATTGGTCATATAATTGGGTAAGATATTTGGAAAGTCATAAAAAGATTATGAGAAATCGTATTACTAGAGAGATAGATGCTCTTTGGTGGGCTCTACAAATTGGGGACAAAAAGACTATGATAGATAAAATAGTTTCAGCTGAATGGGCGTATTATTGGTTAATTGACATTGGTGATGTGGGAAGAATGGTGCCGCTCATGAAAGGAACTAGATACGAAGATATGTGGGTTGATGCATTGAGAGTAGATTCTCAGTATAAAATTGAACGTCACTATCCTAAAGGAGATTAAAAATGAATAAAGAATTACTATCATTTCTGAAATACTGGTATGGTATTTAGTTTTCTGGTTTGGCTCTTGATAATTCCTTAGTTGATTATTTACTTTGTTAGCAGCTGAACATGTAAGCAGTAGTTACAAGTTGGGGGATCCTAATGGAATTATTTCCGAGTTTGGGTCTTTTAATACAGGTGCATGCTTTTGATAATCCTTTAAACAGGTGTTAGATCAATAGGTAGGAGGTGACAGAAGATGACAATAGAAATTACAATATGTTTTTGTTTAGTAAATGTACTTATAGCAGGCTTTGGCTTTTTCATTGCAGGTAAGCTTGACTCTCAAAAGAAAGAGTTGGGGAAGCTTATAGAAAGGAATGATCTGGCCTGGACGCTTTTATCCATCGATCTAGAAGACCTTGGAGACTTAGTCACAAATCACAAACTTTCTGATGATTAGAAAGAACAAAAAGAAGGAGAAGAGAATGGACAGAATAGTAATGGCAGTGGAAAAGTCAAAGAATGATAAGACTGGTTTAGTTTCAGCTACGTATGCTCCTATTCAATCATGTCCTAAGACATGTCCTTTTATGGATAAAGGATGTTATGGGCAGAAAAGTTTTTGTGGGTTTCACCTGCGAAAATTAAATAAAGCGACTAAAGAACAAGGTAAAGAGTTTGCATTAGATATCGCTCTCGAGGAAGCTCGAGCTATACGTTCTCTTACAGGTAAGAAACCATTAAGACTACATATAGTAGGAGACTGTAAGACTCCTAGTGCTGCCAAGATAGTAGCTGATGCTTGTGGTGATTATATTAGTAAAGACCAGCAGAAAGTATGGACCTATACACATGCGTGGAGAGATATTCCACGTAGTAATTGGGGAGATATATCAGTGCTGGCAAGCTGTGAGACATTAGAAGAGGCTCATCATGCTATGAAGAGAGGATATGCTGCTAGTATTGTGCGGCTCAAGAAATTCGATAGACCATTCAATTATCAAGGTGTAACAATGACACCTTGTTTAGAAATGACTAAGGGTATCAAATGTAAAGATTGCAGATTATGTTTTAATGACAAAAAGTTACTAGAGAACAAAAGAGTTATATGTTTTTTCCCACATGGGGATGGATCAGAAGAAGTTAAACATGAAATTAGAAAGAAGGAGGGTTTTATTTAAAATGAAAGTAAGTATCAGAAGATTGGTTGGGCCTGAATATATGTCAGGAGCTCTTAGAGCTACTGCTGGTAAAGACATGTATATAATTAAAGAACCATCTGTTAGAATATTCAAACAGATGGTTGATACTGCTGGTGGTGTACCTCATTCTCCATTGAGAACTGTTAATTATAGAGTCTATGTAGAAGATGTTATGTCCTGGGTTACGGTCCATTTTGTACGTCATCATATTGGTGTACAGTTCTATATCAAAAGTCAAAGAGATGACAGACAGGTTGATCCTAAAGCAGATAGAGGTGCTGCTCGACAGGACACTCTTATTAATATGATGTTTGATATTAATGCTAACTCTCTTCTAACTATGGCTCAAGCAAGGTTATGTTATAAAGCTTCTCCTGACACTAGAGCTGTTATGAGCGCTATCAAAGATGAACTGCTTAATGGAGATATTTATGATGTTGTTCTGGCCGACGCAATGAAGCCACCATGTGAGTGGTATGGTAAGTGTTTTGAGCCTAAGTCTTGTGGCAAAATTTAATTAAAATAGAAGGAGAATATTTGTATGAGTAAGAGCAAGCTAGAAGAACTACTTGATAATAGTCCTGGTAATTACGATAATCATTATCATGGGAAAATTCAACCTGTTATGTTCTCTAACTCAAATAATTTTGGACTATGTGAGGGTAATGTAATTAAATATATTTGTAGACATGCTAAAAAGAACGGAGAAGAAGATCTAAATAAAGCTATTTGGTATATTAATTATCTTAAGGATCAAAGTGAAAACAAGAGTTTTATTTCTGTAGATAGATTTGCTGAAGATCAAAGATTAAACTTTCTTCAGGAACAAATTGCTAATCTTATGTCTTATTATAAATCTACTGGTGATGTTTCTATTTTAGATGATGCTATTAAATTAATAGAAAAACTTAAAGCCCGCGAATATGGAGACGAAAAAATTATCTATGAAGATGATGACGAAGAAGGAGACTAGATGAAGGAACTTGTCTTATGTGAAACCTGTAATGGAAATGGTTCTTATTTAAAAGAGATTGAGAATAGACAATTAATTTATGTAATCTGTTCTGTTTGTAAAGGAGATTGCTATATAGAAATGGAAGTAGAAGTAGATAATGATTAAAAATAAAGTAAAGTTTTTGTTGGCTATCTTGTGCTTGTCTCTTATTGCTGGTTATTTAGTGGGCTCAATTGTTAATATTTTATTATTTATAATTGTTATATCAATTTGTGTTTTGTTTGTAATGAAAGCCAAGAGGTATAAATGATAGTAAGAATTATAGATAAAAGTGGGTGTATTTTTTGTGAAAAAGAAGTGGAACATGTTCCTCTTCAGGGTGAGAAAGTTTTCTTTGATAACAAATGGTTTACAGTTTCAAGACGAGAATGGAGTGTAGTAGGTTTTGGCACTGATTTGGAACTTACAATTAGATTGGAGCCTGCATTTGGAGACTTGTGAGAAATGCAATAAAGAATTTGATCCTGAGGATGATTTTATGGAAGATGCAGACGCTATGGTCATTATAAATGAGATTGTAAATGAAGCTAAGCTTTGTGGTGATTGTTACTATGATCTATGGGACAACCTTGGCACTTGCATTATTAAGTTTCTTGGATATGACAAGGAGGAATAATATGGAAAAAGTATTAGTGTTCGATGCTTCTGTAGTTAATTTATTTAGCGATATATTAGCTGAAGATAAAATTAGTTTTGAAGAAAAAGATTTAGATATATTGTTTAAAGATATTCTACAAGATAAAAATAAGTTTAAATTTATTGATCGTGATAAAGCTGAGAAAGATGAAAGTGTTAAACAAATCATTCCGTATGTTGTTGTTAATGATCCGAGAAAAGATAATGTTATATTGGCATATTCTAGGTCTAAAAAGTCTGGTGAGAAAAGACTCCATAATAAATGGTCTATTGGTATTGGAGGTCATGTTAACCCTATAGATGATACAGAGGATAAAATTCCTATGCAAATTGTTGCTGCTGCAGCAAGTAGAGAACTTTCTGAAGAACTAGAGTGGGGAAAAAGTAAGCTCGAATGTGATTTTTTTCCTGTAGCTATTATTTATGATGATAGCAATGAAGTAGGACGAGTGCATTTTGGTGTTGTATTTGCTTTTGAATTGAAAGGTGATACCGAACAACCTACACTTAAAGAAGATACTATTAATGAATTGAATTGGTTGCAGATAGATGAGATGGGTGATTTGAATTTAGAAAATTGGTCTTCTCTTATTGTTAACAGTTATACCGGAGGTGATGATGCAGATAGTGAAAGTTAAAGGAACTCCTCATTCTGAGAGTCTCCCAAGTATTTGGGTAAATGAATTCTCTTTTGAATCGGCACAAGAATTCTGTCAAAAAATATGGAAGTTAGATAGTGATCCAGAAGTAGAAGAAATCTTTGTATTTGTTTCTTCATATGGAGGAGAAGCTTTCCCTTGTCTAATGATGATTGAGGCTATGATAGCTTGTAGTAAACCAGTTAACACGATTGCAATGGGTCTTGCTGCATCATGTGGTGCTATTCTTTCTATATGTGGAACAGGCAAGAGATTTATGGCACCTAATTCATTTCTACATATTCATCATGTATCTGGTGGTGTACAAGGTGATGTGCCAACAATGGAAATGGAAGTAAAAAATATAGATAAGGTTAATGATAAGATGATGGGTATGATTGCTGCGAAATCAAATCTTACTAAGAAAGAATTCTTAGCTAAGTTAAAAGATAGCGAAAAAGAATGGAGATTAAATCCTAAAGAAGCTATTGGTTATAGATTTATTGATGTTATTGGAGTGCCTAAGTTTTTACAGACTATTGTAATTTCGGCTGATTTTTAATGGAGAATAATTATGAATGAAAAAGAAAATACAATAAGTGTAAAAGATTTTTATGTAGAAAATTGTCAACTTGTATGCAGAACAGGTAGTGTATCTCCTGTCAGTATGGATGGCGTAAGGATGAATGGGTATGCAGTAATTCCTATAGAGCGGTATGTAGAACTATTGATAGCAGAACAGCCTTTTGCTAACGCTGAAGATATTAAGCGTAGTGTTCTATTTCCTGGTTGGGAAGAGAGAATAGCTGCATCAGCTAAAGAACATAATGAATTAAATGACTGAATGGGTATATGAACATCCTTATGTATTAATGTATGTTCAGTTAGAAAAAGATAATGTCCATTATTCTCTTGAGGTTCCTGTAGATCCAAATAAATATGATCAGGTTGAGCTTGCTAAAATATATATAGCAGTTGAATATGATGATTATGGTCCGTTCCATTTAGGTAACACAAGTGAAATAGGTTGGTCTGATGACCATATAATAGAATGTAGAAGAAAGGTGTATTATTAAATGACTAAGGAAAGAAAATTCATAGGCAACATAGGTGATGTGGACTGGCTTCAACATGGCGGCACTTTAATTTTTCAAGATGAGGATTACTCTTGTGAAGCTGTGAATATTGATCCATATAGAACTCATACTGGAGAAGCAGAGGATGAATATGATCCTTGTATGAAATGGGAAATTCATTCATTCTCATTAGAGAGAATGTTAATACTTGGAGACAACAGTCTTGTAGATGCTCATTATGGATCTGTTGCTTGGTTCAGTGATAAGATTGAAGATATTGCTAGTTGTGTTGGTCGTAAACCTGAAGAGTTAAGAGATGCTTTTACTTCTCATGATCCTTTTGTTTTGTCAAATGCTTATAGTGATGTAGGTTCTTATTATGGATATAATAATTTAGATACATATCCTGAGTATTTAGATCGTGCCGAAATGAAAGAACGATTTGAAACTATCACTGGTGAAGAAATAGATTTAAGGGAGGAAGATGATTCCAAACTGGGAGTTTGATGTGAGACATGGAAGATAAAAATAAAGATAAAAGGAGTAATACGGGTGTGCAGTGTGGTTTTATCCACTTGCACACTCATTAGTTAACTCAGATTACTCAAGCAAAGATGGAGCGCAGTCTGTTAAACAGATAGCAGCCAGAGCTAAAGAGTTAGGTATGCCTGCTGTTGCTCTTACTGATCATGGTTCATGTGGTGGGTTGTTACAGTTCAAGAAGGCTTGTGAGAAAGAGGGTGTAAAGGCCATATTGGGCTGCGAGCTTTACTTAGCACCTGAGCTTAGAACTACTAGAGGTAAACTAGCTGATCATACTAAAACTTCTTATCATATAACTGTACTTGCTAAGAATGATAATGGACTTAGAAATATATTTAAGTTGTGTTCTATTGGTTGGTTAGAAGGTTACTATTATAAACCTCGCGTAGATATGGAAGTCCTTAGGAAACATTCTGATGATTTGGTAGTGCTTTCAGGTTGTGGATCTGGTCGAGCTGCTCATATGTTTTCTAATGATAGAGACAGAGAGGCTGTTGAGTGGTTAGAAGAATGTAAAGATATATGGGGCGAGGATTTTTATATCGAGCTCCAAAATCATGGTTTAGATTGGCAAAAGAAACAATATGATAGTTTAGTTATTGCTGCTGAGTCTTTGAAAATTAAGACTGTAGTCACACAAGACTCTCATTATCCTCTACGTAAAGATGCTGAATTACATGGGTATATATGCAAGCTTAACGCTGGTGATCTAACTTTTGATTCAGATCACTCATGGTTTAAAAGCGAAGAAGAAATAATGGAAATGGCTTTCGATGCTAAATGGAAACAGGCAGTGCACAATACTCTTGAGGTAGCTGACAAGTGTACTGGTGAATGGAATTATGGAGATACTATTTGGCCGGAATTTAAACTAGAAGAGAATGAGACTCCTGATACAAAACTTAAAGACGACGTAATGAAAGGATTTTCTAAGTTGTTCGGAGAAGGCACCAAAGTACATACTGATAGGATTGAATATGAACTAGGTGTTATTCAAAAGATGGGATTTAGCACATACTTTCTAGTGGTTGCTGACTTTATCAACTGGGCTAAAGATAATGGTATTGCAGTTGGTCCGGGAAGAGGATGTTTTCTTCCAGGAAGTTTAGTAAAAACAAAAAATAATGATCTTGTTGCTATTGAAGATATAAAAATTAACGACCATATTATTAGTCATGATGGAACTATAAATAAAGTAACCAATACACTTGAATATGATGTTTCTGAAGATATAATTGAACTTGAATTTGATGATGGAAAAATTATTAAATGTACACTTGATCATGAAATACATACTACTAATAGAGGATGGGTAAAAGCAATAGATCTACATGAAGACGATATAGTTACTGAAGTTTGATTTACTTTTAATAAAAATATTGCAGCACAAAAATTTGTTTCTGAAAATTGCTTTGAATCGTTTGAGTTTGTTTCTGAAGAACATAAATGGTCAGAGGAAATAGATTTTAAAAGAAGTGCAAGAATAAAACCTCTTGTAAAAAAACTTTGGAAAGAATCAAAATTAACTATTTTTAAAGAAAAACAGATGGAGAGATATATTGGCAAAATTAAAGAACAAAAAGATTTATAATTACAAAGGAAAAGTTTATGATTTGACTGTTGAAAACACACACTCTTATAACATAGAAGGCATTGGTGTCCATAACTCAGGAAGTGGAAGTATCGTAGCATACTGTACTGGTATTACAGAAGTTGACCCTATTAAATATGGATTATATTTTGAAAGATTTTTAAACCCTAGTAGAGTATCGTTACCCGATTTTGACGTTGACTTCGACAAGATAAGAAGAACAGAAGTTATACAGTATTTGTTTACCAAATATGGAGAAGATAAAGTATCTCAAATTGGAACTTATTCAGAGTTTAGACCACGAGGAAGCTTAAGGAGCTTTGCTAGGGTTATGGGAGAACCTAAAGAAGTAGGAGAGAAGTTATCTAGTATGATTCCACCGGCACGTCAAGGTAAGTCTTTGACTTTTGATGAATCTATTGAAGTATCTCCTGAGCTTTTAACAAGTGGATATGATGATGTTGTTAGAATTGCACGACAAGCTGAAGGATTAAAATTTCAACCTGGTATTCATGCTGCTGGTGTTGTTATTGCTAACTCTGATATCTCTAAAATTATACCTCTGTTTAGAGGTAAACATGATGAGATTGCTGCCCAGTTCGACATGCATGATGTAGAAGAAGTAGGTTTGGTTAAGTATGACTTCTTGGGTCTTAAAAATCTTACTGTTATTCAAGAGACTATTGAATTAGTTAAAAAATATAAAGATATTGATATAAATATTGCTACGATAAATGTAGATGACCAAGAAGTTTATAAAAATATTTTTCAGAAAGGTAAGATTGAAGGTATATTCCAATTTGAAAACTCTTCTGGGTTTAGGGATCTCTGTCTCCAAGTTAAACCTAGAAGTATTGAAGATCTCAGTGCTATTACTTCGTTATGGAGGCCTGGACCTATTAGCTGTGGTGCTACTAGTCAGTATGTTGACAATCGCAAAGGAGGGAATCCACAGCTCTTGTTACAGCAACTGGAACCAATCTTAGAAAGGACTGCGGGGGTTCTTGTGTATCAGGAACAGGTAATGCGTATTTGTCGCGATTTAGCTGGGTATACATTAGCTGAAGCTGATAATATGAGAAAAATTATTGGCAAGAAGCTTTTAGACAAGATGAAATTAGAGAAAGAAAAATTTGTTGGTGGTTGTGTAAGCAACAACATAAACATTGATAAAGCTAAAGAATTGTTTGATCAGATAGAAGGTTTTGCTGCATATTCATTCAACCTTGCTCATGCTATTGCATATAGTATTATTAGTTATAGAACAGCATGGTTGAAACATTATTATCCCCATGAGTACTACGCAGCTCTATTGAATAGCTCACTAAAAGATCAGGATGATATTGTTAAGTATATTCATGCGTGTAGAGAAGATGGAATTTCTATTTATCCGCCGGATATAAATAAGTCTGAAGCTGGGTTTGGTGTTGACAATAAGACATTGCTATTCGGTCTTACTGGTATTAAAGGTATTGGTGTTAAAGCAGTTGAGCCTGTGCTAGAAGAGAGAAGGAATAATGGATATTTTCTTTCTTTAAAAGATATGTCAGATAGAGGAGTTCATAAAGGAATCTTTAGATCTTTTGCTAAGTCAGGTGCCCTAGAAGATATACTTGAGATAGAAAGAGATGTGTTTATTGAGAACATTGAGGATGTTCTTAAGTATTATGCTAAACATAAGAAGTATATTGAGAGGCAAGAGAGTATTAAAGCTAGAGAAGAAGAAATTAGATTGACTGTTGAAGCAGGTAAAAAACCTCCTCGTAGAAAACCAGCTGACAATAGAGGTGAACCAGAATATCCTGAACTTAGAGAGGCTCAAGCTGAGAGTCCTGATAGATTAGCCTTTGAGAAGGAAACATTAGGTTTTTATATTACTGGACATCCATTGGATAAATATTTTGAATATTATGGCGAGAGTAAAACAACTCTTGCTGCAATCAAATCTGGAGAGATGTCTCACAAGAAGAAGATAAAGTTACCTGTTGTTATCTATTCTATTGAAGAGAAGAGAACTAAAAAAGGTGACAATATGGCTGCTATTATTATTGAAGATAGAACTAGCAGAGCTGAAGTTATGTGTTTCCCACGGCAGT
>Ga0307992_1001367_pt1 | contig 14493 bp, 9 predicted proteins | sample EllFjometagen133_FD_203162 | JGI IMG/M metagenome (GOLD analysis project Ga0307992, IMG submission 203162) | Marine microbial communities from Ellis Fjord, Antarctic Ocean - #133 | ecosystem: Environmental > Aquatic > Marine > Unclassified | place: Southern Ocean | collected 2014-10-08
TTTTTGTTATCTGCCTATAAATCAGGCTTAGTTAAGTTCTATCTTCTTGACGGTATCGGAGAGATAGAATATCCAACGGTAAAAATTACTAACTAACTTCTACTCTCAAAAAGAAAGAAGTTTCTTTGTTTCCTTGTAAGACTTGTAGTAGAAATATATAAGGATGTAGTACAACCAACCGCCATTACCAAAAATTAAATTAGATACAGCTACAATCAATAAAAATATCATCATACCTTTTGAAGTTTTCAATCCAGATTCAAGATCATTTGCCTTATTTATAAACATTTTGTAACCAAAATATAAGCGGGGTGCATTCATAGCTAATGAAACTAGTACGTCTGTAGTTAGGTCTGCTGGAGAAAAACCTATTACCACCCCAGAAATAACGCTAAAAAGCCCCAGAGAAACTGAGAGTACTCCAGTGATATTATAAGTTTGTTTCAAACTAGATAACTGCTCAGTTTGCTTTGTTTTGTCAAGCTTTACTATTTTATTTTTTTGAGGATTGCCATTATCACTTTTAGAAAAATTGCTCAGTGATTCTTTTTTAAACTTATTACCACAGCCTGAACAAAAACTGTCGGATTTATTTGATTCCATGCCACATTTTGTACAAAACATATTCTCCTTAACTAATTATTCAGTGATTTTCCCTAATTCCTCCAATATTCTCACCATCGCAAAGGTGTCTGGGGTGCAGTATTTATTCTGGTCATACTGTCAGATCATTTATATCAAAAGTTTTTTCTTCCATAGTTATTTCTCGATATTAGAAACTAATTCATCTAACATCTTGATTGCTTCTCTTGATAAATTTTTCCTGTAATCACGAATATTAATATTAAATTTTGATATATATATTTGATGGATATATTTTAAAATCTTCTCATCTAGATAGCCTCTTGTATTTTGGCGTGATTTTTCAACTTTCCTTGATTTAAATCCGTTCAGAAATAGCTTACTCATACCACTATAAATAACGAATATTTCTGTCAGAATTTCATTTTCTTGCTCATCGTCAAGAATAATTTGTTCTTCATGAATCAAAATATAATGAGCCAATTCATGAGCAAGAACATAGCCAAAACCATATGGATCTTCTGTGAAATATTTTGGGATACTAATTTTTGAACCAGAAATAAAACCGCCAATCCCTTGTTCCTCGAAATACTTTGATTCGGCCATTTCTGCATCAGGCAAGCTTTTTAAGTTTAGGAAGTGACCTAAATATCGCAATGCTTTGAATGGATCACCCTCTTTAAGCATTAAATAAAAGTTTTCGTCTGGCTCAAATATATCTATTTCGCTTTTCTTAAGTGCCACATTAAGATAATTAAACTGATTTGTTATATATTGACGAATATCCTTGCCTTTCATCCCAACTTCAAAGCCAGCTCCACTGAATGAAAAAGTGTTACTTTTTTGTACTGATAATATCTGTCCGCTATCTGAACGTGCGGTGAGACCGATTTTCATATCCGCCCCAACATCAACTGTAATTTTAATAATTTGATTGTTTAATGCTTCAATTTTCCAGACATTCAGACTTTGGAAAATCTCTCCTTCTTTTGTTGTTAAATGAATTTCTATGAACTTTACCTTATTTTCTCCCTTTATTTCAAATGTATGCTCTCTGAATGTCGGTATAGTTGAATCTTTCTCTATCATTTCAACAAATTCTCCTCCAGATAATCTCACAAGTACAGAAAACGGAATTACCTCCAGAGCAACAAAGTCTTTTTTTGTACCAGTCATTACCCTTGAAAAATTAAACGCACCGACCGACAATGCCTTTTCTGTTCCAAAAGAAACATTGGAATTATTGAATAATTTAGGTAAATTTTCTTTAACGCTTTGCTGAATAAACGAGTCACCCACAATAATCACGTTTCCCATGTTTGTTTTATTCCAATAATCGTTTGTCACTGTTTTAGCCATTTGTTGAACTATTTTTACCAAACTAATGAAAGTAGGCTTTAAAAATCTATGAAGATCTTCTATATCAATCTTCGTGTCCAATGTTCTATACTGCCCGTCATCACATAAGACGAACGGTAAATTTAATTCATAAACATTCCCAATATGTGGAGTTCTCAAGAAATCATTAACTGTCTCTAAAACACGTAAATGCGTTTTTTGATCCTTCAAGGCAAAATTTCGTGAATCTTTACTTATTTCAGAAATAAAATAATCCAGAACTAGGGATTCTATCTTTCGACGAGTAATGCCGTTTGTGTATTGAGTGCTTACAACTTCTAAAAATCCCCCTTCTTCCAAAGCTCCGTAGAAATCATTTCCATAATTCACCAACGAAACATTCGTGTTGTTTTGTGATATTGAAATAAAGACATAATTTGCATCTCTATTTTTCTTCCAAGATAAAGGGTTTTTTGACAAAACCCTCTTATACCATGACGACTTACTATATTGTTTAAAAGCCTGAAGAGTATTTTCTTTATTAAGATTGCCATGCAAACGGTTAATGCTAGGTTGACTAAAAAATGCAGCAGGTTGAGAAAGTATTCTTATTTTCTGTATTCCCATCAAAGAAAATGTTTTTTCAATCAAATTATGCCAGTAATAAAACTTGTCATATGGTATAGAGATGCAAACAAGACCTATATCTTCATTTTGGGTATACGTTTTCACCTTGTTAAATAGGTCGAGAAAAATCATTGATAAACATTTTTCGACACTGATCTGTTGTTTATTAACTACAAGTCCATTCCATTCAATAATTTGATCTAGTTCATATATCTCACCATTCTGTTTAGTAAGATATTTGTTATATCCATTTTCGCCAGCAGTTATGTTCCCATTCAAAAGAAATAGAATGTTTTTCGTTTCAAAAACTTTACAATCATCAATATTAGAACTGTTAATCAAAACTGCCGCTTTAGTTATTTTGGTATTAAAATCCAATCCAATATTCATAGTTGATTAATTCTTTTTTATTGCGTTTAAAATATCAACCGATCTTATTTTCATATTTTCCTCAACTCCTCTAATATCCTCACCATCGCAAAGGTATCTAAGGTGCAGTACTTACTCAGATCATACATAATTTCAGTTCGCTTATGCTTGTTTTTGCCCTCTAAGACAGTCTGTGTCCACATTCTACGAGCTAGGAGACCGTCACTAACATTTAGCTCCTTGTAGCTTAACTCAGGGGCTAGTACGGGCAATACTTTCTTGACTGAGGCACTACCAAAGAAGTCTTTATCAAAGAACCACATTTTGGAAAATGGGATCATTAAATCTTCAATTCTTTCATTCAACTTACTTAAGAAGTCTACATATTCTGGATATAAGGCCGCCATTCGATCATTACAGCCTTTCTCATAGCTCATGTTCCAGGTGAGAACTGTGCCTGTCTCGCCAATATCGGTCTTTAACTGCTTTAGTAAGCCGAGCATGGGGTTAGAAGCCTGATCATGTAAATACTCGACATGCTTAATTTCCCCACCTAGCTTATCAAGCACATGGAGTGAATATTGAAAAGGATAATCTTTATATGGACTCAAGCTATCAAATTGAGGAATCACAGAAGACATTGTTTCGTAATCAAAAAAGTATAAAGGATATTGAAAAGTATCTAAAAACTCTTTGATCTTTTCTTTATCAATAATTCTTTGATTTTCTTTAGTTGTTTTTATTTGTGCAAACTGTTTTGGTCTTAACACCAATTCATCAGAGATATCTGCTATTTGAGTAATGCCGGCATCTTCTAGTTTGCCAATTTGATCTGCGTTTGGGTAAGCTAAATTATAGATACTGTAAGAGTCGAGGCCTGGATTAATACTTTTATAGATATCTAACCAATCATTAAACCATTGAGTACTCGGAACACCAATTTGATTTACATACTTTGGTGACATGTCAGGCCTATCCTTTTGAGATAAAACTAAGAAGGCGCGTTTAATTTGTTTTTGAGTTAAATTAATTAACGCTCTAACTTGTTGGGTTATGTCGGTTTTAGTACTGAGTTTTTCTGGTTCAATATCACCATCTCGAACATATTCCTTGTTTGCGTGAATAACACTAATATTACGAATTCTAATCCCAGACTTTTCTAATACTATTGTCTGAAAGGCTAGATCATATTCATGTTCTGGTTTAGCTTTGGTACTACTTTTGATTTCAATTAAATCAAAAACATCCCCCTTAACTCTTTCCAATACATCGATAATACAAGTAAGACCGTCTGCTTCAAATCTACCTTGAAGAATAGTTTCGGCGCCCTGATCTAAAGCTTGTTGAGTTTTATAAGGCAGGGCTTGATATTCGGCATAATTAGAAAAACCCAACTTAACAGCTTCTGGATAAAGTTTCTCAACATAACCTTCGAATTCATGACCTACATCAAACAAGACCTGTAAATTAGCGTCTATGGGAGGCAATTTATGTTTCTCAAACTTCTTTAGCCACAACCAAGCAGGGTGACGAAGAAAAAGCATGTAGTCGGATTTGGAGAGGATCATGTAGTAAATTTTTTCTTTTTAGCTATATTTACCGCTTCGTTAAATTTTTTTTTGGTGATTTCTTCTCCTTCAACTAAAACTTTGGTTGGTGAGTAGGGATTACCCAGTTGATTGATGCCGGTTACAATGTCTCCAAGTTCATCAACTTTGACATAAGTTTCAAAATCTACTATAAAATATCTTGGAAATTTTTTCATGTTTTTTTCTTAATCACTAGGAATATTAAAAAACCTTTCAAAGAACCGTGTTAATTTTTCAAGCACACTTTCGCGTTTTTTGCTTCTTTCACCTGTTGGAGAAAAACGGGATACGGGTGGTAAAATTTTTGTTATTGCTGTTCCTGTGGTTGCAACATTGCCGTTACGAAAAGCACTTTTAATGAATGTATATGTAGCATCAGGATCTAGATTTTCACTTTTAATAATATTTTCTAGCTCTTCTTTTTTCTTTTTTTCAATGAAATTTTTCCAGTCTTCGTCAATAACTGAGCGAACATCGAGAGTTGAAATAAATTTGTTGATCAAGTCTTTCTTGTTTCTCAACTCAATGCTAGAGTCAATTGCTTTATTTATATCTATTAATACGTCTTTGTTTTTTGTATGGTCTTCGTGGTATTTCTTTATAAGTCCTAATACATAATCTATGTTTATTTCTACTTGTTTAATAAGTTCCATCTCAAACACGAGATCGTCATTAATATTCTCTTTTTCATCATTCTTGCTTGTTCGAAATTCGTCATATAGGTCAATATACGCACTGTGGTAATCCTGAACATCTCGATCAGTTAGAATCTGATTTCCACTAAATTCGTCGAAAGTAGTTAAGATGTTAGTAAGACGTAAAATCGAACCATATAGTTTAATGAAGTCTTTTTGATTTTGCTCACCGATAACACGCTCACCAAGGGGAAATCTTTCCAGTAACTCAGCAACCAAGCTTGTATAACCCCGTACTTCCTTTTCATCTTCTTTGTAGCCCTTGTAATAATCTGTATAAGCTTTCAGAAGTACAACACCACTGGCCTCTTTGTCTCCGAAAAGAGCAATTGACTCGTTCGTAGCTTTTTCGAGATTTCTGAAACAAACAATATTCCCAAACGTCTTTATGCTATTTAGAATTCTGTTTGTTCGCGAATAAGCTTGTAGGAGTCCATGTAATCTTAAATTTTTATCAACCCACAATGTATTTAGTGTGGTTGCATCAAAACCAGTTAAAAACATGTTTACAACAATAAGAATATCAAGCTCTCGATCTTTTACTCTTTGGCTAACATCCTTATAGTAATTTTGAAATTTATCAGAGGACGTATTATAAGAAGTTCCAAACAGTTTGTTGTAATCAACTATTGCATTATCTAAAAAATCTCTTGAGCTGACATCCAAGCCACTAGTGTCTTCCGAATTTTCATCAATCATTCCATTTTCGTCTTCTTCATTTACCCCAAAGCTATAAATGATGGCGATTTTTAGCTTTTTATCACTGGGAACACTTGCTAATTGTTTTGAAAATTCCGCATAATATTTTTTTGCAACATCAATTGATGAAACAGTAAAAATGGAGTTAAACCCGGCAAGTCTTCTGTCTTTGAGTTTATAAAAACTATTACGCTTAGTTTTTTGATCAAAATGTTCGCGAATATAAGTTACAATATTTTCTATACGCTCAGGTGACGCAAGCACTGCCTCTCGATCAATGCCCCTTACTTGCGCCTCCTCAATATTTTCAGCTTCTTTAACTGTTGAAACATAATCTACTTTAAAGGGTAACACATTCTTATCCGAGATAGCGTCTACTATCGTATATGTATGTAATTTATTTCCGAAAGCTTGTTTAGTTGTTTTGAAGTTTGGGCGTCCTCCAGAGGAGGAATTTTTTGCAAATATTGGTGTGCCTGTAAAACCGAAAAGATGGTAATTCTTAAAGGATTTAGTAATGGCGTCATGCATATCGCCAAACTGAGAGCGGTGACACTCATCAAAGATAAGCACTATATGTCCATCAAATACCGTGTGGTTATTATTTCTCTTAATAAATCTGTCTAGTTTTTGGATTGTTGTGATTATGATTCGGGCATTACTGTTTTCAAGTTGGCGTTTTAGTATTGCTGTACTTGTATTACTATTAGCAGCACCTTTTTCAAACTTATCGTATTCCTTCATCGTCTGGTAATCTAAGTCCTTTCGATCTACAACAAATAGAACCTTGTCTACATAATCTAGTTTGCTTGAAAGTTGGGCTGTTTTAAAACTTGTAAGAGTTTTACCAGACCCTGTGGTGTGCCATATATACCCTCCCGCACCAATGGTTCCAAGTTTTTTGTAATTTGTACTTACATCAATACGATTTAGAATTCTTTCTGTAGCAACTATCTGATATGGACGCATAACTAGCAACAATTTTTCGCTAGTAAATATACAGTACTTGGTCAGAACATTTAGTAAGGAGTGTTTTGCAAAAAATGTTTTTGCAAAATCCATTAAATCTGCAATTGGTTTGTTTGTGGCATCTGCCCACCAGCTAGTAAACTCATAGCTATTACTCGTTCTTTTACCCTCTTTGGATATGCCTTGACCCTTATCCTTGATGTGCTGGTCACGAGTCGTGTTACTGTAATATTTTGTATGAGTGCCGTTTGATATTACAAATATTTGAACGTATTCAAATAAACCAGATGCAGCCCAAAAACTTTCTCTCTGATATCTGTTTATTTGATTAAATGCTTCTTGAATTGCAACACCACGTCTTTTAAGTTCAATGTGAACAAGAGGCAACCCATTAACCAACACAGTAACATCGTAGCGATTGGAACGCTTACCATCCTCTGTGGCGTATTGATTTATAACCTGCAAACTATTGTCGTGAATCGAATTCTTTTTTATAAGATAAATGTTTTTTACGGTTCCATCATCAAGGGTAAGGTTCTTGATATGGTCTTCTTGAATTGTGGATGCTTTTTCAGTAATACTTTGGTTTGGATTTGCCAGTTCCTGTGTAAAAAAGTTTTGCCATTCAGTATCAGTAAAATAAAACTCATTAAGTTTTTCCAACTGTTTACGTAAATTTACAACCAAATCTTCTTCCTTTGTAATTTTTAAATAATCATAAGCTTGGGATTCTAATTGGTTTATAAAGGATTTTTCTAAAGCTGCCTCGCTTTGATATGAAGTATCCCGTAATGAATTAGGTCCATATTTGGCAACAACGGTGCTTTGATTACTTTCTGCAACTAAATTGTATTTATAATCAGTTTTCATATTCTTTGAAGGTTAGTAATTTATTACGATAGCACTCGTATTGTTTTCTACGAGCAGCAAGCTCAGCGGGCAAACCAATTGAAATGTCGTTTACTAGGGCATCGAATTTATCTAAAATAGCCACAGCTCGTTCTTGTTCCTCGATGGGCGGTATAGGAACTGGGTAATTATCTAACATGGGTTTTCTCACAGATCTAACTGACGAATTAACTGCGTTGCCTAAAATATATTTTTTAAAAGTGGATTTCATACAGTAAAAGAAAAATTTTGGTAGTAAATATCTGTTCGTAATATGAATTCTGTAAGCTCTCTGATGAAGTGCATATTTGCCTTCAACAAAATGAAAGATTTTTCCGACGCCCGCACCATCTCCCGATGTAATAATTGCAGTTTCGTCAAATTCAAAAGAATTTTTATATCGAATAATTGGTGATCGTACAAAAAATGGAAAACGTCCCTCTTCGAGCCCTTCGTTTGTATTACTACTTCCTGTTCCTATGTCTGCAACTAATCCCAAAGGTTTTCTCTCCACCCCTTCAAACGTTAACAACTCATCTCGATAATACCCATACTGCTTTTTTCTTGTTTCTAATTCTGTTTCTAATTCTGTTTCTAATTCTGCGAATTTATCGAGAATATTTACAATCTCTTTTTGAATTTCAAGGGGTGGAAGGGGGATGTTGATTCTATTCAGTATTTGCATCGTTAAACTAGGTCTTCCAGAACCTGTGTTCAGAGCCTCAAGGTCTACAGTCTTCATGTAATGATAGAAAAATTTGGGGACAATTTTATCTATATTTATTTCGGTGTAATAAATTGTATCGATATTCCAAAACGGCGTTTCAATATAAAATAGATTGGTGATAGTACCTTTTCTTGGTATTAATACTGTAGGTTTATCGTAAGAGTAGGAATCTACGTGAGTCATAATTCCACCAGAACCGTATACTGGGATATTTCCTGCTCCAAGCTCCTTATAACTTTTCCCATGTCTGATCTTGACTATTTCGCCTAATTCTTTGAACTCAACACCATTTGGGCATAGTTCTGAAATTAATTTTTCTAGTTTACCTTGATGATTTGACATAATTAATTTCTTAAATTCAACTTACTCATCCTTTTTCTCAATGCATCCTCACCACCTTCAAGAATATTCACAAGGTCCTCTTGAATCTGTTTAACTTCAATTCCGTTGTTGTGATATTTGATAATATTGTTTTCGTTTTCCGCAACTATCACGTTTTCAGAGTCAGTTAGTAGTAGTAAATTTGGACTATGTGTTGCAACTATCACTTGTCGCCTTGCTTTTTGATCTAATATGAGTTTCTTTAAGTCATTCGAAATTCCAGAAACATCAATATCATTTTCTGGCTGATCAATAATTATTGGATATCCACTTTTAGACAGATTGAAAATAAGATCCAATAGTGCCATTGCTTTTTGCCCACCGGTCATGTTTTCAAAATCTACCAGCCCCTCTCCGTTTTTATATTTGACAGATTTTGTAAAATCGATATCATATCTACAACTTAACAGCGTACCCAGTGCACTCTCCTTATCGCCACCTGTAAGCTTCAGCTTTGCAGTATCTGCATCAGCAATAATATCTTTAATAATCTCGATTAACTCAACCTTATTAAAATCTCTGTTTTCATTAATAAACTTTTTAAATCTATCACCAGATCGTCCATCAATGTACACATCAAAAAATCTAGTCTTGTAGGCACCCACGTCATAACTAACTATAAAGTCAAACGTTATGAAAGTGAAATTATTAAACTCATCTTTAAGTGTTTGAATAATGCCTTCTATTTTACCTTTAAATGATAAGTACAAATCAGCGACTTCACCGAGTAATTCCTTTTTTTTCTCATTAGATTCTTGGACAAATTTATTTAGTTTTTCTATCTCTTTTTTCTCGTTAGCAAGCTTACTGATTTCCTTTAGGATTTTTTTTATAGTTTTGTTTTGTTTCAACTTCTCGTTTATGGGACCCAACTTCTTCACAACAGTTTTTTTCTTTTCTTTCTTGGTTTTAATCTTTTTTGCCAAATCGGTCAACAAGCTACCTAAATACGCCTTAACCCCTTGGCTAGAGAGTTTCTCTATGTGTTTTTCTATTAACTCTAAAGTTGTCTGCGACAATCCAAAGAAGGCCTCATCATCGACTGTAATAAAGCTTACGTCCCCATCTTTATTGATGTTCTTTATAATCTGAACGTCTTGCTCTAATAACTTAATCTCGCCACTAAGCAACTCTATTGCTGACGAATACTTTGTTTGATTTTCAATATCTTCATCGGTTATATCGATCTTTCCAAGCTTATTGATTTCTCCCTGTTTGGTTTTTATTGCTTTTTCTTTATCTTCAACTTTCCCAAGCGGCTTCAGTTGGTTAGTAGTATCTACAGTCTGTCTATGTAGACTAAGTGCTTCTTTTACTTTCGCATTAATTTTTAGCTCTACCGTATCAGTAGTTTCATTTTTACTAGTATTGGCGTTTTTAAATAAGTCATTATTGAATAAGCGTGCTTTGAGCATTTCATCTCGTTCGTCATATTTTTCTCCATCCTCATAAGTGATCGCAGATAGATAGTTCTGGGGTATATACTCAACAAATTTATTATCCGATGTACTATCACACCAATAGATTTTAAATTCTTTTAGTTTTTCTATTTCTTTAACTTCTTCTTTTAGTACATCAAAAACAATATGTTTGAGTAAAACTGACTTCCCAGCACCGCGTTTACCAATAACAGAATTTATATCCTTATTAAAATAAACTCTCTGAGTTTCGCCATTTTGCTTATACTCCATTTTGTCGATAAAAAGTTCTGGAGAGGAATTCTTATTTTCAGCGGGGTTTCTTTCTTGTATTAAAATCCTGTTTTCATAATCCACCACCGCTTGTCGCAATGTTTCAAAACTAGTATCTCCCTTAATCCATGTAAAACAATGCCCCAAATCTTTAGAGTTGGTATTGGAAAAGTCAAGTTTTGCACCCTTCTTCTCATCAATTTGTTTGATAGTGTGTGCATCGCTGCAATGCAGTAAGCGACTATTCACTGATTGATCTTTTAAAGAATCTATATTTTTGTTTGCTTGATCTACATTTGGAGAGGCAGAAAAGACAACGTGAGCATTATTGATTATGTCCTTTTTATCCGCGGAAGAACCTGTCCATCTAAAATCCTCCCACTCGGACTTTCCAATAGCTTTTATGTATTTACCTTTAAGGTACGTATTTGATTCTTTTATCTCTCCGAGACACTCTTTGATTTTATCCAGGCTATAGCTGATATTGTTAAATCCGATTTCGAAATGGTTTTCGCTTTCTCGTTTGTTCTTTGGGGTAGCTTCGTAAATATGCTTACCAAAGTTAACTAAACTTTCTCTTGTGACAACTCCACCCCAAGTTGTACCATTCACTTCTTCTACGTCAAGATTGCATGACGATTTGAAACAAGATAAAAACTGCGCTTCTATAGTGTCAGCATCAAGAATGTCCTCTTCTGCAAAGATGATATGGTAGTTAATTTTTTTTAATTGCTCATGTCCTACAAACTCTTTTAATCTAAATTCTATAACAGGCAATATTAAATCTATGTTTTTTAATCGACCCTCTTTTTTATATTTCAACACTTTCTTATAACCATCCAAAAAAAGATAGTCATTAATGCCAATAACTTTTATGTCTATTGGCATAGCCTCTAACCCCTTAATAAAGTTCTCCCACTTTTCTTCTTGCGTCGCGCCTACATACTCTGATGTATGAGAAAATGGTGTGTGGATATGCAAATCCCATTTTCTCCATTCTGAACCCCTATTTTTTACATCTTTAGTTTTCATGGTGTTTTCCCTCAATATCTGCAACTATCTCATTAATAGCGTCTCGCAACTCATTTTGCCTTGCCACTATTTTCGTAATCTCAGCATTAAGTTCTTTAATATCAATTACCTCACGTGTATCTTCTAGCTCCACATAACTAGAAACCGCTATGTTGTATTCGTTCTCTGCAATTGCCTTGTTATCTACTAATTTGGCAAAATACTCTACATCTTGGCGTGATATGTATGCATCCAAAACCTTTTCACGATTCTTTTCACTTAGTTTGTTTTTGCTCCCACCTCGTACAAATTCAGCAGAGGCATCTATAAAGAGTGTTTTGTTATCCTTCTTGCTCTTTTTAAGAATAATAATGCATGTTGCTATGGTTGTTCCAAAAAATAGATCAGGAGGCAACTGAATAACGGTATCAATATAGTTGTTTTCGATTAGATATTTCCTAATTTTTCTCTCAGCACCTCCTCGGTATAACACCCCTGGAAATTCAACAATGGCTGCTGTTCCGCTTGTAGAAAGCCATGAGAGCATGTGCATAGTAAAGGCTAGATCAGCCTTACTTTTTGGAGCTAATACTCCAGCAGGTGAAAAGCGGGGATCGTTTATAAGAAGTGGATTTGCATCACCCTCCCACTTAATCGAGTATGGAGGATTAGAAACTATAGCATCAAAAGGTTCATCATCCCAATGCTTGGGATTTGTAAGGGTGTCACCAAGAGCAATGTCAAAGTTGTTGTAGTTTATGTCGTGTAAAAACATATTAATACGACAAAGGTTATAAGTAGTTAGATTAATTTCTTGTCCAAAAAAACCTTGTCTTACGTTTTCTTTTCCAAGAACCTTGGCAAACTTGAGTAGTAAAGAACCGGAACCACATGCAGGGTCATAGACTTTGTTTACCTCCTTTTTACCAACTGTTGTAATCTCAGCCAATAACTCACTCACTTCCTGGGGTGTATAAAACTCACCACCAGATTTACCGGCATTGGAAGCATACATGGTCATCAAGAATTCGTAAGCGTCTCCGAATGCATCTATTGTATTGTCTGAATAATTACCCAAGCGTAGATTGCCAATAGCCTCAATAATTTTTGTTAGTTTCTTATTACGTTGTTCTACTGTATTTCCAAGTTTGTTGGAATTTACATTAAGATCAGCAAATAAACCCTTCAGATCAGCTTCACTGCTTGTACCCTTGGCTGAGCTTTCAATTCTATTAAAAACCGATGACAAAGTTTCATTTAGATTAGAATCTTTCCTGGCTTTTTTGCATACATTTACAAATAGTTCGCTAGGTAAAATATAAAATCCTTTCTCCTTTACAGTATCTGATCTTCCAAATTCAGCTTCTTTATCTGATAATTTTGCATAGTCAAATTCCTTTTTATCTGCACGTCGCTCATCTGCATTAATGTAGTTAGTTAAGTTCTCACTAATAAATCGGTAAAAAAGCATGCCTAACACATATTGCTTAAAGTCCCAACCATCGACACTCCCGCGTAGGTCATTAGCTATTTGCCAAATAGCACGATGTAATTCAGTTCTTTCTTGTTCTTTAGTCATATTTTTATTATCACTTTTTGAATTTGCCATAATTTATTAAAAAACTAGTTGAATACAATATGTGTATTCTAGCACCAAGCTGATAGTTCAGCTACGGATTTTATGAAAGGTTATGGATATGTTTGATTGACTTTGAATGCTTGCTTGATATAATAAACTAAGATTCGGTTAACGAAATTAACTGAATCGAGAAAGGCTGCCCATATAGGGTGGCTATTTTTTTAGCAATTAGAAATCCCTGCCCTAAATAATTATTAATTTAATAAAGGAGACGTGTATGAAAAAATATGTTTTTCTGCAAATACTAATTGTTTCTTTTTTCCTTCTAGCTATGCCAGCTTATGCTCAATCGGCTGATGTTGGTAAAATCCAAACTTTTATTCAGAGCGTGATTCAAGTTTTAGTAACTCTTTCCGGCCTAGTGGCTGCCGGTTTTATTGTTTGGGGCGGAGTGGGATACATTACCAGCTCTGGTAATCCGGAGGCTTTAGAAAAGTCTAAGAAAACCATTCTGTATTCTGCCATCGGCTTAACTCTAGTTTTAGGGGCTTTTGTCCTTTCAAATGTGGTTGGCGATCTGGCCGACACTGCTTTTGGCTCTGGACTATAAATTTAAGTATCTGCCCGAAGTAAAAGTAACTAAATGAAAAGACTTATTTATATTAGTTTTACAATCTTTCTTTCATTATTCTTGTTTATCCCTACTGTTTTTGCTCAATCTGTTAGTCCAGAAATTGTTGATTACACCAACAATACACTTCAAATAATAACTTTAATCTCGACCGCAGCCGCGGTTCTTTTTTTAATTAAGGGTGGATATACATATATTACTTCCACCGGCAAGCCGGCTGCTTTGGAGTCTGCTAAAAAAACCATTCGAAATACTCTAATCGGCTTGGTGTTAGTCTTGTCTGCCAATGTAGTCATTTCGATCTTTAATGGTGCGCTAAACTCTCCTTCCGTCTCAAGTGGAGATAGTAGTGTTGATATGATCGTTATTGAGACTGTGGAGCCCAGCGACGGGCTAACCCAAGTTTTAATTGATGCAGTGTCCGGATTTATTCAAAACATAGTGGAGAGTTCAACTGAGCCGATTGTTAACGGGGTTATTGGTTATCTGACCACTACTCCAACATTATTAGACAACACTGTGGTTAGAGATTTTTGGTTAGTCAGCGTGGGTATTGTTGATGTCTTGTTTGTAGTTGTAGTGGCTTTGCTTGGACTGCAATTTATGAGCGCCAGCACTTTTGGTTTTGAAGAGGTGGAACTAAGACAATTATTACCAAGGATTGGTCTAGCCTTTTTAGGAGCTAATATTTCTCTCTTTTTAGCAGATTACTTAATC
>Ga0307992_1001368_pt1 | contig 14492 bp, 16 predicted proteins | sample EllFjometagen133_FD_203162 | JGI IMG/M metagenome (GOLD analysis project Ga0307992, IMG submission 203162) | Marine microbial communities from Ellis Fjord, Antarctic Ocean - #133 | ecosystem: Environmental > Aquatic > Marine > Unclassified | place: Southern Ocean | collected 2014-10-08
AAATCAAATTCTTTTTTATTAAAAATTCCTAACATTAATTAATCATTATTTTCAAATATAAATTACAAAACAATTTTTTATTCATCCCTTTTTTCGACTGCTTCTCTTAAATTTTCCGGCAAATCACCATAAAAACTTTCAATCTCCCCTGGTTCTGAAATCATCTTTTGCGCAATAAAATTTATCAACTCAAAAAGTTTTAATACTTTTTTGGGCTCTTCATCCAGTCTTATCTCTCCAAGATGCACTGCATTATTTCCAGCTATTCTAAGAGAGTCAAGAGATTTCTGAACTAACGGATTTAAGCCTTTTTTAACTAATTTTTTTATATCATCATTTATACTATCTCCTTTTTCACCTAATTGCACACAAAGCTTTTGTAGTGCCAATCTTAATAGAGCCGCTGAAGCTCTTGGCGAATCACTATATATATTAGCAGCTTCTAAATAATCAATTTTTATATCCTCGTCCAAGTCTTCATTAGGAAGAGAAACTAATATTTTCTTAGGATAAATAATGCTCTCACGAAACCAAATTATTTTTCCACTACAATGTTCACATCTTGATATTGTCCAATCTTCATCGAAAACTTCTTTAAATTCTTTGCAACCCTTAATCGTACTTATACTCCAAATATATCTCGCTTCTATATGTGCCCAAAATTGCTTTGCAAAAACGTTACAGTGTGGACAATGAAATTTCTCTTCTGCTTGTTTTGGTGGATAATATTTTTCTTTTGACATATTGTTTATTTAATTCTCGTAAAAATATTATGGTATATATAAAATATTTCTATTTATAAATTTTTATACTAAAAAGTATTAAATTTACCTAGAATATAGCAATACTAGACAAAAAAGGCAAATCTACTTCTCCCAATCACTAATCAATATCCCCTTCCCTCGTTTTTTAACAACCACCTTCTGCCCCTTCCTCCATTTCAGCTCGTCTAAGAGCTCCCTAGGTAAAGTCACTCCTAAACTATTCCCATGAGCATAAATCTTTCGAGTGTTATTGTTTTTAAGTTTTCTACGCATATATTTCTTGTCCCGATATTGTAAAACAATTTTTCGGGATTGAATTTAATATTTAATTATAATAAATTTTTTTTATTTGAAAAATTATATAATCCCACTCCAAATAATATTAATACAGCCCCAATAATAAATAAAACTGACAAAGTTTCTGCTAGGAAGAAATACGCCCAGACAAAGGTTGCGAATGGTTGTACGTACAAAATCATAGAAGACGTAACTGGAGTTGCCTTTTTTATAATCAACTGACTAATCAAATAATAAATGGCTGTACTAAATATCGCTACAAATAATAATGACAAATAAGAATTTAATGAAACACTAGTGTACCAGCCTGGATAATTAACAAAATCAAATATTGACAAAAACAACAATAAAAAAGTAGTAGTAAAAATAAAATAATTATTAATCTCAAATGGAGAGTATTTCTCTTGAAATTTCTTAGATAATACCCAATACAAAGAAATAGATAACATCGCAACAACGATTGTTAAATTTCCCCAGATAGAACTCCCTTCATTACCAATACTAGAAATAAGAGGTAATAATATAATCAATACGGCACCTGCAAAACCTATGGCTATACCTATTATTTTCTTGATCCCAAATCTTTCTTTCAAATAAAAATAAGAAAACACTGCCGAAACTATTGGTACTGCCGTATAGATCATCTGACCGATATTGGCTGTTGTATGCTTGATTCCAAAAGCAAATAATACTACATTAGCTGAGGCCAATAGAGACAATAAAATAATCTTGTAATCACTTTTTCCGAACTTGGGTAAATATTTCAAAGAAAATGGTATCAATACTATAGAGGCAAGTAAAAATCTCAAAAACGTAAAACTAAAAGGTGGTATTTCAGTTAAAGCTATTTTACCAAAAACACCAGTTCCCCCACCAAGTATGGCTGCTAGTATTATTAGAAAAAAAATCAAAAAACTATTCGTCTGTTCTTTGTTTGTCATATATTCCTAAATTTTATACGTTTATTTTTAAATAAACAACTACTTACTCAAATAAATCATATTAACAATATTCCTCTCATACCATTTTTTATCCTTTACCATTTTCTCTTGTCTCTCTATCCATGGAACCCAGTTGAATTGTTCTTCTGATTTTGGAGAGTCCTCACGAAGGAGGTAGTTATTATTTTCTTTCAATAATCCCTGGGATTCATATTTCTTGACTAGAGAGAGAACATCGGGAGACAACATTGTTAGCTCGAATAATCTAATTCTTGATTGTTCTAGTCTAGCCAAACTCACGTTAACGCGAACGATAAATTGTTCTACTGGAAATACGGTAACGAAAGCGTACATCCAAAGAAATAGTATTACTAAAAACTTCACAATATTGGATCTCTTTTTGATAAACAATCTCGATATTAGCCATACGAACAATATTGCACAATACAGTACAGTGTACGACGCAAAAAACTTCTCATAACTAAATCCGTAATAGGTGGTGTAGAGTCCCATACGGTAGCCTGCAGATGACAAGAGTAACAATGAAGTTACTGTAAATCCAGTCAGTATCCATTGCACTACACGGTTTGTTTTTCTGTAGGTAAAGAAATAAATTATAATATTTATTATCGACAAGAAGAATAGTTGCCAAAAACCACTTTTGACCAAATTCTCTGTCTCCTTGAAATCAAAAGGCAACGTACCTACCCACAAACGTTCAATTTGCACCCATAGAAAAAGTAAATACAACACCAACACTCCGCCGAGCACAATACCTGAGACAATTGAATCTATTTTCTTATCACTCTCCCCTTTTTCTTCGTAATTAAATAACCTGCCCCAAGCCAAAAGCATTGAGGACATTAAGACTGAAAAGATTATAAAAAATATTATCTTGTATACAATCGGAAATGAAAATACTTCCTGGATCCAATCATATATAACCTGCATTTTATCACCAAATACTGCATCAGCCGATGATAATAGTGGAATAAATACGGTCAAAGCTATTATCAGAAATAATATAACACCAGACACAATTTTGGCGATCACTTTTCTCTTAGCATTACCCGCCGGTATCATCAATTCAATATACGATGTTATAGACGCACCAATGCGACCCAGAAAAGAAAATATTCTTGTCAGAGTATTTGAGAGGAAATTAATATCCCAATGTCTTGTTTTTTTATCATCCAGCCAAGCATAGTTATAAAAAACTGCAAACGAAACCGGAAACACTAACAAGCTGGTAATTTTTAAAAATGGATTATTATAAATCAAAAAACTAAAACTAATTAAACCAAGAGGAATAATCCAAATTAAATCATCTTTAGATAATCTCTCTTTTTTATATAACACCCAGATAAACAACCCGATAAACAAAGACAAGAAAACAAAAGCGTTTATTCCCAATACGTATATTCCCTCTTCCCAAAAATTCCAAACAAAAACAACCCAAAAAAGAGCCAGCATTGCGCATGACATTAACTTGATTAATAACTCCTTAGTCATACCTTCTGTTTTTTTGATAATTATATTCTCTTTAGCTTCTTTTTCCATATTTTTAAATAAACTAATATTTATTTTACGTATACATTTTAATGTATACGTAGTAATTATAACAAATAACAGGAAATAAAAAAACCCTATTTAAAATCCTAAACAGGGCTTACTATACAAAAAATAATTAAAACATTAACTCTATATCCCCCTGCCAATGAGGGGTATTTTCAAAAAGACTAATTACCTCAAAAATTTTTGACTGATTGAGTTTGTGCTCGGCGATAACCTCAGAGGCTTTGCCACAAATTTTCTTAACGTCTGACCACTTTTGGTTAAAAGCGGCCCAGGCCACGTATGCTACGCAAAATTCAATTGACTGGAATTGAACCAACTTTTTCTTTGTCAGAACTGTTGGCTTGAATCTTTTTTTTGAAGAAAAAATTATATTTATTCCTAGAAATATAATTTTTTCTCTTGTCTTTTACGCCCGATTTCGAATGGATTCTACAATCCATTTATCTGATTATTTTTTTACTATGACTTTTCGATAAATAAAATGTTTCGCCAGCAGTTCTCCATTTGAGAAATCAACCAAAAACATGACGTGACTTCCAATTTTGACTTGTTTTGTGGCGAAACATTCTTTCTCACTCCAACAACAATAATCCCTGCCATCAAAAAAAAATTTTTGTCCATTTTCTGATAATATAATTCCAACTCTTTTCTCTTTATCAAAGCTATGAACAACCCCCTCCATCATTTGATAATTTTGATTCATTTTCTCTCCCCTTTTTTTATATTATCTATTATTTTTATTTAAATTAACAATTTTTTACTATATCAGATTATAACAGTTTTGTCAATCAAAATAATAAAAATAACGCTAAAAATAAAATTATTTATTAATTTATATATTAATTAGATATGTTTTATTTCTGTATAATCTGAAATTTCTGAATTATCAGTGCAAATATCATTAATACTTAATTTATGAACATCGTTGCTCCCTGTTAATCTGGCAAATTGCTTCAATTCATTAATCGTAACTTTCAAATAGTTTTCTAATTTTTTCGCTAAAATATCTATCTTTAGTCTACTTCTTAAATCTTCTTTTTGAATTGTAACCCCAACCGGACAATTACCAGTTTGGCATATTCTATATTGCTGACAAGCTGTCGCTATCAATGTAGCGGTTCCTAGTGCCACCGCATCAACCCCCATTGCTAAAGCTTTGGCAATATCAGATGATACTCTAAACCCACCTGTTATCACAAGCGAAACATTTTCAATTTTATTATTTTTTAAGCTATTTTAATTGATTTCAATCAATTCGATATTCATATTACCATTCTTGAAAACAACATTCTTATCATAAATATCAGGATAGCGATCATCCTTATTATTGTCAGTCAACCTCTTCTCTTCTGACTTTGCCAAATCATACAAATATATCTCATAGTCTCCATCACGTTTATCTGCCCAAACAACCATGTCCATATAAGTTGCTGTGTCATATTTTTCACTAACTACACTTGTCAGCTTGTCAGTTAATTTTGAATCCAGATCATAAGAATATAAGCTTTGGTTGTCCCCACCAGCAATGTAGGATATTTTATTATCCCAAATACTAACACTATATATATCTTCCTTGGCAGTTGTAAGTAATACTTTATCTTCCTTTTTGGCAATATCATAATGACGTAATTCTGAAAAACAATTAGACATATCAGAGCAATCAGTAACACTATAAACAACAGAGGCTCCCCAAATTTCAAAATCATTTATTATCCTGTTCTTTTTGTAAAATATCCGAGTCTCCTCCATGCTAGGCAACCAAAGTAAATACAAAGCTCGCCCTCCCGTATTATCGACTTGTTCACTCCAAATAACCGCTTGCCCAAAAGTCTTGGCACCACTTTGATAGTCATTACGAGGTGAAACATAACCTTGTTGATTCTCTGAAAAATTATAATAGTAAATATCGCTATTATCGGCAAAACCCCGGCTATAATCAGTCCAGACTATCACTCCAGCTCCTACATTTGGAGTCTCTGCTCTACCCTCATAAGGTATTTCACTAATTTGCTTGGTGATAGTGTCGTACATCTTGACAATAGGGCTTGAGCTTTCAAATTCATGAAAAACTACTTTATTTCCATATATACTTGGTCGACTAACTCCGCCCATTTCTTTCTCCGAAATTATCGTTGCTGTTTTTGGAGCGATACCAAAGGTAATCATCATTGGCTTTATTGTACTCATAATAGGTGATACTTTTTCCTCATTTTGAAAAAGCATTGTAGCCTCAAGAGGAAGAGGTTTGAATTGAAAAACTTCTTTACAAATATTATCCTCGGAACAAAAAAGTCCTTCGTCACAACCGCAGTCCATACAACAACTATCTCTATCTTCATCACATTCATTATTACCACACAATCCACTTTCTTCTGGATTTGTGCTTTCTGTTTCACTTGATGTTTCCCCCTCAATTTCTACTCCACTTTCTTCTTGACTATCCGTACCAACATTCATGCCTTCTGGCCAATTGATATCTATAGTGCAAGCACTTAACGCAAAAACACCAATGAACAAAAATAATATTAATTTCACTCCTTGAAATTTTACTTGATTTCTCATATTTTTTTCTATTAATAATAAAACCTATTATATAAAATTATAGGATTCTAATACTTATCCAAAAACTCACCAACTTTTTCTTCCACCTCTGCAATAATATCATCATGAAATCTATAATCATGCTCTGTATCAAGCTCATATATCACTTTTGGCCCCAAAGATTCTTCATATGTTTCTTTTACCCTATCAGGAGAAACAAGCACATCTTTTGTTCCATAAAATAATAACTTGGGCTTATCACACTTTCTTAGACCACCTAAAATGTCATGTTTAGTTGCGTCTACAAAATAATTCATTGGAAGATCAAATCTTTTTTTATTTTCTCTGTCATTCGGTGGCATATCTCTATATGATATATTAACACCATCCTGTGCATCGTCACTTTTCAGCTTACTAGGAGCAACATTGGACATAACTGCAATAATATGAGTAACATGGTTATTACTCGGTCCTGTAAGCATGGCCATGCTACCACCTCGGCTATGCCCCATAAGTACAGTGGGTTTATTTCCAAAATATTCAATTATCTCGTTAACTGCTTTTTTGTAATTTGTCATCGTATATAGATCAATACTACCAGGACTATCCCATGTCCCAGGTGGATCAAAGGAAATAGCGAAATATCCCCTACTAGCCATATAATCGACATGACTGACTATGTGAGCATAATCTTTTGTGTCCAACCGGCCAGGTAACAAAATAGCTAATTTTAAAGCATTTTCATCACCCTTAGTGTTTATAGCCAATTCAAAACTTTTAGTTTTTATAACATTCATACCTTATTTACTTATTTTCTTATTACAATACTATAATTATAACAAAAAACTGGCTATTAGCCAGTTTTTTCTAATTGTACACGAGTAGTGATATATCGACTAAATTATTTTTTATTTTTATTGAAATTCAAATATTTAAAGAATATTAATATAGCAAAATAAACAAGCACAGATATTGATAAAGCAATTATAAAGTTTCCAATAATAAATCTAAGTGACACCTTGGCTATATCACTACTGAAAGGAAATTCAAAAGTATGACCAGGTAAATCACGCATGATAAAGCTACCTAATTTATAACTATATCTATAAATCGGCGCTAATAATAATGGATTCCAAAAAGCAATTCCCAAAAATAAAGAAATTTTATTTATCTTTGATGTAACAAACATGATTCCAAGGCCAACAAAATAAGCTAACCCAAAAGTTGGGATTAACGCGATCAAGCTACCAATAGAAAAACCAATAGCAATAGACTGGGGTGTCATTTTGAGAACAATTATTTTCTTAAAATGATTTTTTATTTTTGCCTTGCATTTTTTAAAAATATTTTTAACTACCATAACTTGATTATAGCAAATACAAACAAAAAATACTCCAATCTGGAGTATTTTTTCTTGGCACGGGGTCGTAGACAGTATTAGAAAAAATATATATTCAAAATAGCTAGTTTCAGTTATTTATACTTATTTTATCTAGCATTCACCCAAGTTCCCATAGGATTCATATCGCAAGCCGGCTTAGCAGACTTTGCGGTATCAGCTGCAATTGGAGATCCACCATATGGATACATCCAAATTATCATATCATTAAAACTCCCTTTGCCAATATTACAACCACCGATACTTCCAGTTTCACACAAATCAAATGAAAATGTTCCAGAATAGCTACAGCTATATCTCATTTGAGTCTCTGTCCAGAATGAACCTATATAGTCAATACAAGTTGATGTTTTCGCTATTGCATTGCAACTTCCACCTCGACGTTCTTCTTCTGGGGTCTTCACATCATCAACATCACTATCCCCATCATCTGCCATATTAGCTTCATGTTCTTGTTCAGCATCAATATCACCCATAAGATCATCAAAATCAATGTTATCGTTATCATCAGCCATATTTCTTTCATGTTCTTGTTCAGCATCAATATCACCCATAAGATCATCAAAATCAATGTTATCGCCTCCATTTCCATCATCCGCCATATTAGCTTCATGTTCCTGCTCGGCAACTTGTTCATCCATGGCATCTTCAATATTATCACCTCCATCATTATTTGAACCAAACAATGACATCGATTGAGAACAACCCGTTGTAAAAATAAGAATAATTGCAAGTAAAAATAGTTTTTTCATATAATTTATTTAATTTATTATTTTATATTTAATCAAACAACACACTCCCAATCCTCAACATACTCGCCCCCTCCTCAATCGCAATTCTGTAATCATTCGACATACCCATAGAAAGCTCAACCATCTCTGGATAAACTAGACGAAACTCATCTCGAATACACTTAAGTCGCCTGAACTGCTTTCTAATTATTTCAGTGTCATCCGTATCAGTTGCCATACCCATAACCCCAACCATACGCACACCTTTGATTTCCCCAATATCCGAAATAATTTGTTTTGTGTCTCGAGGGTCAAAACCACCTTTTTGTGTTTCTTCAGAAATATTAAATTGTAATAAAACTCTAATGTCTTTATTCTGACTTATCGCCTCATCATTAATCTTTTTCAAATGCTTGATTGAACTAACTGATTGAATACAATCAAATAATTTAACGATTCTTTTTATTTTTCCTGATTGAATTTGTCCAATAAAATGTTTTTCGCACCGTTGAAGACTGGCCTCCTTGCAGGCAAACGCTTCAATTCTATTTTCACCAATTGCAGTAGCCCCATCTCTGATTATTTCATTTGTACTATCAATACCAACATTTTTCGTAACAGCCACAATCAAAATTTTTCGTTTACTATCTTTAATCTCTTCTACAATTTTATTATATATTTTATTCATATCTTTATTCTATATATTTATCTAATAATATACAAGAAAATAAAAAATCAGCCGATCATGGCTGATTTTTTTGTTTGCATGGGGTCGTGGATGGTGTTAAAACCGAATTTATAAAAAACAGTTGGTATATGCAAAATTTTTAATTTTATTTAATAGGTATTTATATTAAATTTATTCTTTTTTATTTTTACCGGTAAAAATAAGACTATCTGTAACTGTTCCTGTTGGCGATTCCCTCTTTATTGGCTCAACATCCCAATGTTCACTAAATTCTTCGATAATTGCGTCAACAACTCTTTTATTATTAGCATATTTCGGATGTACAGGTAGACTTGCATGACTTGACCAGCGAATTTCTGCTTTTCCGTCTTTAAATGTTTCTCTTATTTCATCCTTGACGAATTTTATTAATTTTTCAAATGATTCTTGCTCCTCATTTGATAAACTTGTTGCCATGTCTGGAGTAAAAACTTTATTCGAATCAAAAGTAGATTTTTTTTCTCCAGCATCGCTTGAAGTATTATATGGCTTACCTTGAAATTTGAAACTCTCTCCTGCTGGTGCATCCACAGAATCTTCGACTGGATCATATTTAACGCTTAACAATCTCTCAAAACCACGAACAGAATATTTTTTTTCATCATGTATGGTATAATCTGGAAATCTATCTCTTAATTTACTAATCACTCTAAATGTTATATCATCTTCTTTTAGCCTCTCCTGCCCTTGTAAAGGAATGTAATAAACATTTTCATTTCTTCCTTTCTCTTCTGCTTTTCTTATTTCTTTTTCTACATGCTTAAATAAAGCTTCCGCAGTTTCATCTTCTTTCTCGCTTGTTTGTTTCATCATATCAAATGAAACAACATCAGTGTCCAAAATATTTAAATCATTTTCATCACTGCTTTTAACTATCATTTTTAGATTAATTGTAGAAAATCCATCTCTTGATGGCTCTTTGTCGATTTCAATATCCCAACACGTTCCATATTTCTCCTTTAAAACATCCAACACATCATCATTTACATACTTATCATCTAATGGCTTATCTTCTGACGATAAATTTGTTAAGGGAATTGAATAAGAATTTTCTCCTTCCTTGTAACGGTCACGCAATGATATATTTATATACACTACTAAACGTTTAGCAATATTCTCTGCTTGCTCTCTTTTTTTATCTTTAATTGTATCTGGTGAAAATGTTTCCATATTTTTTATTATTAGCTTAATTATTTTTATACAAGCAATAGGCCCGCCTACGCTCTTTGAGCTTCGGACGGGTAAAAAATCTCACCCTTCTTTATTCTGCACGGAGTGACTATACTAGTTCGAACTTGTTTTCTAAGAATAAGCCAACCAATCTATATTCCAAATCTAAAATAGCACGGGGTTGTGGACGATATTAGAACTAATATCTATCAACAACATTAACAAATCCTGACCCACTCACAAAAAATTACAAATTTAATCCCACGTCTGCCCTGATTATTAAGGAGAAGGATATTAGGCGTTCAGGTCAGATATATCAAATCAAGTTTCGAGATATAATAGAAATTTATATAAACTCAAAATATCTAATCCTTTATAACACCATCTTTCAACCATATCACTCGATCTACATATTTCTTATCATCTGGTTCATGAGTAACCATTATAATTGTCTGACCAATTTTTTTGTTAAGCTCCCTAAATAATTTTAAAATAACCATTGACGATTCACTATCTAGATTTGCTGTTGGTTCGTCAGCAAACAAAATCAAGGGGTTGTTTACCAATGCCCTGGCAATAGCCACTCTCTGCTGCTCACCTCCTGACATTTCTTTCGGTAGGTGATGTAATCTATCACCAAGTCCTACCTTTCTTAGCATTTCAGAAGCTTTTTTTATATAATCCTTTTTAGCAACCCCCAAAAGCATCAATGGTAAATAGACCGACTCAAGAGCAGTTAACTCTGGCAATAACGCATAAGATTGAAAAACATAGCCTAATTTTTTTAAACGAAATTCAGATTTTTGTTTTTCAGTAAATAGCATAAGATTAGTTCCGTCCATAATAACCTCTCCTGAGGTTGGTATGTCTAAAAGACCAAGTTGATGTAGTAGTGTAGATTTCCCCGAACCACTACGCCCCATCAGAGCAATAAATTCACCTTTCTTCACTTCAAAATTAATATTTTTGAGTGCATAAGTAGGGACCTTCCCTTCATATGTTTTTTTTAAATCTTTTACTTCAATAATCATAAATTATATAATATTAACCCCAAATTGATTTTAATATGCTTTCTTTGGCACCACGATATGCAGGAAAGAAGCCACCTATCAAAGCAGCAGCCATCAAGCTGAGATTACTTATCCTTATAATATTAAATGTTACTTTTAATGACACCCAGCCAACAGGAAAGTCTAGGGGGTTCGATATAAAATATGGGCGTATAACAAATAAAATAAGTGAAGCGCCGAGAATGATTCCAATCACTCCATAAAACAAGGCTTGCATAACAAAATACAAAATAATTGTACTTTCTGTCATTCCGATTGCCTTTAATATTCCGATTTGCCTTCTTTTGTTTACCACACTCACAAATATTATGATAAAGATGGTAATCCCGGCCACAATCGTACCAATCACTCCAAGAATAATACTGATCATAGTAAAGCTTGCACTAGCGCTTGATGTGAACCCCATCAAGTCACTCCATTTTTTTATATCTTCATTTTTAAAACCTAATTGTCTTATCTCCTCTATATATTCACTCTCGTTACCAGTATTTTCAATATTAACCAATATTTCTGAAGCACTATTGTGGATATTCAAAACAGATTCCATTTCTTTTTTTGTCACAAAAACCATTTGGTCTACCGCGGTGCTTTTGGTGCTAAAAATACCCTTAACTATATAAGACCTTTTTATGTCATTACTAAAATATACGTCTATTTCATCACCAATCGAAACACCAAGACTTAAATGATCCAAATTTCCGCCATGTCCACCAGCCACTTCTTTTCCAATTAATATTTTATTTTTATCTGCTGTCTCAAGGAAAGAACCTTCTATAATTGATTCGTGAATTTTTGTAACTTTTTTTTCATCCAATGGGCTTATAGACTTTAGAAGCCATCTACCACTTTTAATATCTTTACCATCATGTCGTTCATCATATTTAATAATAGTATTATCCAAGTAATGAGCAGCGCTTCCAATAACTCCAGGAATAGTTGTTATCAATTTCATTGCCTCACTGTTATCTATATATCTTTCATCAACCGCTGGTTCTATCACAATATTACCATATTGATTGTCTATTGATTGTGTATTTATAGCCTCTACTATCCCACCAAAGACAGAAGAAATAAAAACTAAATTAACATAAGCCAATGTCATAATCAAAATAGTCATTATCAACGTTCCTTTATTACCTCTCTTAATAGAGGTAAGCGCTAAGAAGAAAGATGTTTTTATATTCATATAATAAATTCTTTATTAATAAATCCATTCACCGTCATCAATCAAAAACCAAAATACTATAAGTAGTTATAATAAGCTTATTGTAACATATACGGAATCATAATGCTTGTATCAACCAAAAATCATAGCTAATATTAGCTATGATCTTATCTGCACTCTTCGTGCTAATCGAACACTAAAACGCTCCTGAGTTTTAGTTCGATTCCTTACCAGGTTCTTGCTGGTCTTTGGGAATCAAACCCCGAAACGCTAGTGTTCGGGTCTGTTTACACAGAATCATCTAAGCACGGGCGGTAGGAATCGAACCCACGCTGGAGGTTTTGGAGACCCCTGTACTACCATTATACGACGCCCGCCTACGCTCTTGCAAAGCAAGAGCTTCGGCGGGGCGAGGCCCGCTTTGACGTCTTACTTTGGAAAAGTATTTATATTAACTACTCACTACAAACTACCAACTACCCACTATTTTTCAAGTACTTCCTCATACTCCATTTCATAAATATGTAAAATAGTTACTGCTAATGAAATAATTAGTGGACCAAATATAACTCCCCAGAATCCAAACAATGCGATACCACCTAGGATTGAAAATATAATAAATATTGGATGAACTTGAGCTTTTCCTTTGATCATCTTAGCTCTTATTAGATTATCTACATTACTAACTACAACACCGCCCCAAATTGCCAAACCAATACCTTGAACTATCTTACCCATGAATAACAAATAAATTGAAGCTGGAATCCAAATTATTGCTGCTCCAACATATGGAATTAACGATAAAAATGCCATAAATACTGCCGGTAAAAAAGCCGGAAGACCTACTACTACAAATCCCAAGCCACCCAAAACACCTTGAGCCACTGCTGTAACAAATATTGATATTACAGACGAAAAACTAACATCTCTAAATTTTTTAAATATCTCTTTGTCATACCTATTTGGTAATGGAGTCCAATGCATAAGTTTTTCTACCATATTCTTTCCATCTACGAAAAAGAAGAACATTGTAAATATTATGAGTATTAATGAAACCACAAAACCAGTTGTACCTTTTACAAAACTAGCCGCACCCGAGGCGAACCAATTACTCATCCGCTTGGTAACGTCTATGATCACTTCCTTGAAAGACTCACCATTGAATCCAAACAAATCAGCTTTGGCTAATATATTATCCTTGATCACATTATCAACTTCACTTTTTTCAGCATACTTTATCACCTCACTATATGCCTCAACAGATTGTTGTGCTCCATATATGATTAGATTTACTATAGGCACGATTACAATCAATACAACCAATAAACACATTATCAAAGCAGCTGTTTTTTTACTTCCCTTTAATTTCTTAGCCAACCACTCATACGGAGTATAAAAAATTGAAACCAAAATTGCAGCCGCAATAATCTCTACCAAAAATGGTTTAAAGATTAAATAACATGCCCAAATTATGATGGCTAATAATAATACTAAAAATGCCTTTGGTATGATTGTTTTATTCATATGTTTATATTATTTATTTAAAATATCTTTTAGCTCTGGATGCGAGTTGATTATATAATCATATCTGTCGATTGCCTTACTGGTAACTTCATTAAATAATGGTGTACCGCCAGCGTATATTGTACCAACCATATCTCCGTAACGATTTAAATCATTACCTTCTATCCATTGCTCTACTTGTTTTTTTATATCATCTGTTACGTCAATATCTACTTTATCACTTTCTTTCTCATCGACATCATCAGGCTCATTTTCTCCATCAGTGTCTTTTAAAACTTCTCTTGATTCTAATTTTTCTATTTCCTCACCAATTTTACTATCAAGATCAGTTATCTTTTCACCGAAATTATCAATAGAGCAACCAACAAGCAAAAAACAAAAAAGCAAAATTGTAAATAATTTGCCTCTTTGAAAAATATTTCTTCTCATAAGATTATTTTGTTTCTTTATGAAGAGTATGCTTTTTGCAATGTTTGCAATATTTTTTAAGTTCCAATCTATCCTTGATTGTTTTTTTATTTTTTCTGGAAAAATAATTAATTCTTTTACACTCTGTGCATTCCAATTTGATCATATTATCTTGAG
>Ga0307992_1001369_pt1 | contig 14492 bp, 12 predicted proteins | sample EllFjometagen133_FD_203162 | JGI IMG/M metagenome (GOLD analysis project Ga0307992, IMG submission 203162) | Marine microbial communities from Ellis Fjord, Antarctic Ocean - #133 | ecosystem: Environmental > Aquatic > Marine > Unclassified | place: Southern Ocean | collected 2014-10-08
CAGGACTCTGCCAAAACCAAAGCAAATTTTGCAGGTTGGTAAGTTTCTAAATGAAAAAGAAAGAAAATTGATTTTGGTTAGCCTTCTCGTGTTTTTTGTTGGTTTGATCTGGGTTGGTTCGGAGTTTGTGGGTCAACACAGAGTGCAGGTGCCAGTATCTGGTGGTCGTCATATAGAGGCGATAGTGGGCACACCACAGTTTATCAATCCTATTTTTGCTTCTACCAATGATGTGGATAGTGATATTGCTCGTTTGGTTTTTTCTGGGCTTATGCGTTATGATGAAAAGCATCGTCTAGTCCCAGATTTGTCAGTAAAGTATAATGTTAGTGAAGATAAAAAAGTCTATACTTTTGAATTGCGTCAAGATGTGCTTTGGCATGATGGTGAGCCACTTACTGCTCGGGATATTTTATTTACTTTTGAGACTATACAAAATTCGCTTGTGGGTAGTCCTTTGCAAGTCAGCTTTCAGGGGATAGGTGTTTCAGCTTTGGATGACTTCACTGTTCAATTTGTTTTGCCAGAACCATTTTCTCCATTTTTATCTAGTCTAACTGTTGGTATTATCCCAGAACATCTTTGGTTCAATGTGCCACCAGAGCAGATGCGTCTCAATTCTTTCAATTTGCAACCTATTGGTTCAGGACCATTTAAATTTAAAAAACTAACAAAAAACGAGACTGGCTATATCTATGATTATGAATTAGAAAATTTTGAGGAATATTATAGGCAGGTTCCATTTTTAGAAGGATTTGTTTTTCAATTTTTTTCTGAGTACGAAGGACATGGCGGAGCAATCGATGCTTTTCGAGAAAAGAAAGTTACAAGTCTAAACTTTGTACCAAATGCTTTGCGTGACAGAGTAGAACGCAAATATACTCAGCTACATGTAATGGAACTACCTCAATATACCGCACTGTTTTTCAACGATGGTAAGCAGGTACTTTTGAAAGATAAAGATCTGCGTGAAGCTTTGTCATATGCTACAGATAAGGAGAGGATACTAAACGAAGTTTTGCGAGGTGAAGGTTATATAATAAATAGTCCAATTCTACCTGGGTTTCTCGGGTTTGATCCAGAATTAGGAAAGGTTGATTATTCTTTTGAAAAAGCCAATGAACTACTTGATAAGGATTGGGAACGAGTGGGAGCCGAAGAGTATAGAAGTGTCAGAAAAGAGGGGCTTATAAAAGAATGGGAAAAAAAACAGGCAAAAATATTGGCCGAGCAAGCTACATCGACTGTTGATTTGGAGATGGTAGTCGAAGATGATGCAGAAAATGTAACAGATGAAGTAACAGAAGGGGCGACTAGTACTCCACGCGAGCTAGCAGAAAAAGAAATTGATGAATTGCTCGATAATGAATTACAAGAGGCTCAATTATTTTATCGAGAAGACGACGATGGTAATATCTTGGAACTTACAATTACGACAGTTGAGAATGAAGAGTACAAAAAGGCTGCTGAGCTAATAGCTGGCTTGTGGCAGAATATTGGTTTGAAAACAAACTTAGAATTTGTAGAGCCAAGAGATTTCTCTCGAAAGGTTTTGAAAGACAGAGACTATGATATTTTACTCTATGGAGAAATAGTTGGTGATGATCCGGACCCGTTTCCTTATTGGCATTCTAGCCAAGTAGATTATCCAGGATTAAATCTCGGCGGATATATAAATCGTAATGTAGATGCACTAATAGAAAAAGCTAGAGAGAGTACAGATGAGACTGAGGTAATAGATTCTTATAAAAAATTTCAAGAAATCTTAATTGCAGAGGTTCCAGCTGTGTTCCTCTATATGCCAACTTATACTTATGCTACCACAGACGAAGTCTTTGGGATTGATGTGGTGCGTATTTCTCATCCATCAGACAGGTTTGCTGATGTGGTCACTTGGTATATGAAAACAAGAGGGAAGTGGAACTTCTGAGCTTTTTCTCACAATGTCATCCCGAGCGTAGCCTCGCCGATTAGGCGGGCGTAGTCGAGGGATCCCTTTCAGAAAAATAACAATTGATTTATGTATAAAAGGAGGGGAAAAGTATATTTTGTATACATAATGTCTAGCATCACAGGAACTTTGTATATTGGAGTAACTAATAACATACTAAGAAGAACATGGGAACATAAATTTCAACTAGTAGACGGATTCACAAAGAAATATGACTGCTATAGATTAGTAAGATATGAAGAATATAATGACATAAACACAGCAATAGCAAGAGAAAAACAATTAAAAAATTGGAGTAGAAAAAAGAAAGAAAATTTAATTAAATTAGATAATCCAAAGTGGACAGATTTAGCCCACGATTGGTTTCCAATTAACAAAAGAAAAATTAAAAAGTTTTAAATTAATACTTAAAGAGATCCCTCCGCTACACCTCTTTCAGGGTTTTGGTCGGGATGACAGTGAAAAATTTTATGAATACAAAAAACAAGTCCGCCTTACCTACCCGTCAAACGGGTGGTGGTGGAAAGCCTGCAACTAGTGGGCGAAATAAAAGGTCATTTGGCAATCATTCTTCTATGAAGACGACCCAAAAACCAAAACAACAAGTCAATAAACAAGCCGGCAAACAGTCTGGCAAACAGTCTAGTAAACAAGGTGGAAAGCATTTCAAAAAGTTTTCTAATAATAAGAGGACAGAAAGGCCTTCTCCTATAAACAGAAGTCCAAACTTGCGCATCATACCTATTGGTGGGTGCGAAGAGGTTGGTCGTAATATGACAGTCTTTGAATACAAAGATGATATTATTATTCTAGATATGGGAATTCAGTTTCCAGAAGAAGACATGCCAGGAATTGACTATATAATTCCTAATACCAAGTATTTAGTTGGTAAAGAAAAAAACATTCGCGGTGTAATATTTAGCCATGGTCATCTGGATCATATCGGTGCTGCACCAATATTACTAGAAAAACTTGGTAATCCAAAAATTCTTGGACGTGATTTGACTTTGGCACTTATCAAACACAAGCAAGAGGATTACAAAAAAGGTAGTTCAAAAAACTTGAAGATAATGCAAATAAAAAGCATAAAAGATGTCGTTAGGTTTGGTAAATTTACTATTAAATTTTTTCAAGTAGAGCATTCTATCATGGATGCGGTTGGTGTAATAATTGAGACTCCAAATGGTACAGTGATTCATCCGGGGGATTGGACATTGGAACGCGATGAGAGTGGCAAGCCAACAGTGGATTATAGTAGTCTACAAAAATTACCAAAACCAACAGTCTTAATGTTAGAGAGTCTTGGGGCTTTGCATACCAAACGTTCTGGAAGTTATAAGGAAATGTATAATAATCTTTTTAATATCTTAAAAGGTGCAGAAGGTAGAGTTATTATTGGTACTTTTTCTTCTCAGGTAGAAAGAATTAAGTGGGTAATAGATGCAGCTCAGCAATTGGGCAAAAAAGTTGCCCTAGATGGATATAGCATGAAGATGAATATTGAGATGGCCCAAGAACTTGGCTATGTAAAAATTCAGAAGGGATTATTGATCGATATCAAAAAAATAGGTAGCCTACCAGATAAAAATGTAGTGGTAATATGTACCGGTGCTCAAGGTGAAGAAAAAGCAGTTCTTTCTAGAATAATAGCAAAACAACATCGCTATGTTCAACTAAAGAAAGCTGATACAGTAATATTTTCTTCTTCTGTTATTCCAGGCAATGAAAGAACAATTCAGCGCTTGAAAGATAATATTTATCGTCAGTCTGATCATGTTATTCATGGTGAGATTATGGATGTGCATGTATCAGGTCATGCTACTCGTGAAGATATTTGGGATGTGATAGATCAAATAAAACCAACTTACTTTATCCCAGTCTATGCTAATCATTATTTCTTGAAAGAAGCCAAGAATTTGGCAGTTGCAAATGGTTTTGATAAGAATAAAATATTTGTACCAGACAACGGTTCTATAATAGAAGTAAATCCTCGTACTGCCAAAATGTTGGACAAAAAAGTACCGAGTGATTATGTTTTTGTAGATGGTCTAGGAGTCACTGATACGCAAAATATCGTTTTGCGCGATAGACATGTGCTCGCCGAAGAAGGTATGGTAGTGATAATTGCTACAGTCGATACCAAGACTGGACAGCTGATACAAAATCCAGATATTATCTCTCGTGGTTTTGTATTTTTAAAGGAAAATAAAAAACTAATAGAAGAGGTAAGACACAAAGTAAAAAAGATGGTAACAGAGTCTGATCCCAAGACTTGGGCAGATACGAATCAAATTAGAAATGATATCCGCGACAAAGTTGGACAGTTCTTGTTTACCAAGACTGAGAAGAGGCCTATGGTGTTGCCGGTTGTGATTGAAGTCTAGACAGCTGTAAGTTGTAGGTAATAAGCGTTAAGCTTTAAGCTATAAGTAATAAATCCAGGAGGGGCTCCAGATTGTTTATCTTAAAATATTATGAGCTTGATAAAGGAGTTGCAAAAATTTGATTTATCAGAGAGTGAAGCAAAAGTTTATTTGGCTTGTCTTGAATTAGGCCCAAGCTCAGTGCAACAAGTTGCAGGTAAGGCAAAATTAAATAGAGTGACTGTTTATGGAATTATTGAGGGGTTGATACAAAAAGGTTTTTTACGTGAAGAAAAGGAAAAAAGCAAAAGAAAAATTGCTGCCTATCCACCAATGAAATTGTATGATGTTGTAAGTAGAAAAGAAGAAGGTGTAAAAAGACAAATTAGACTCTTAGATACGTTGGTTCCTGAGTTGAAGAGTCATTCAAAATCTGGTGATGCTAAAACTAATATTATTTATTACGAAGGTGAAGAAGGTTTAAAAAATTGGGCATCAGATGCTTTGGAAGCTTCCGGAGAACTTTTAGAATGGACCAAGATTGAATCTTTTAGTGGAAGATTTGACGAGTATTTAAAATCATTTTATTATCCAGAAAAATTCAAACATCAAATTCCAACAAGATTTATATTTTTAGATACACCAGAAGCACATAAATATTTTCAAGAGCGTTATATTGATAATCCCAAAGCTCCTCCGTCAAAAGCTCGTTTTATTCCTCAAGATTTGTTTGAGTCGCCCGGTTTTATGATTATTTATAATGATAAATATAGTATTGCTTTGCCGAAGGAAATGCGAGCTGTGACAGTCAAAGATAAATTAATTGCTGATACCCAAAGAAAGATTTGGGAATTTGGCTGGCAACATGCCAAAGGGGAAGTGCAAAATAAGTCATATCCACTAGATAAGTAAGTGTTGTAGGATTATTACAACATTTTATGTAGTAAAATTTGGCTAAAATATAGTAAAAAATTAGATAATGTTAATAAAATGTAGATTTTCAATTTACATTTTTTTGTTTTCCTGTAAAATACAGTGTTGCAGTATGGTGCTGTGACAGATTTTCTCCTAGGAGGGGTTATGATTATCAAGCAGGTTGGCAACAAGCATTTCACCAAGAGCTTCAACTGTGGGGCTACAAGCGATCGAGTGGTTTTGCCTGGGGTTGATGGGGTGAGGGTCAAGAATACACATCTTTTTGCACCTGTGGGAGCAGAATGGCTCGAGATCAGTTATCCGGTGGATGAGACTGTGATTCTAAGCTCAGGGAAGGCAAGGGTCACTCAGGGGGAGACCCAGACGATCATCATCGCTGGTGCATGCTATGTGGTCCCGGCTGGTGAGGTGTATACTCTCAACATTCTCGAGGAGTCCGAGATTTGGTGTGTCTTCTCACAGGCTGGACCAAACGGGAAAGCAGTCGACGACAGTTGACGAGAGAGAAGGAGGAGTTCGTCCCACCAGCAACTACGCTGGTGGGACGAACAATGATTTTATTAGCTGGCCGAGAGGTTGGATTTTTTGTCTTGAGTTTTATCCACAACCCCTATTTGACACCAGTATGTTTACTTAGTATACTTGTAGTGGTGTAGTACTACACCGATGCAAAGATGTATTCAAAAAATATGCCAAAGACTAAATTTAGCAAAGATTTGATTCACAATCTAGTACAGATCCAAAGTGATAAAAACATGGGAAAGTTTTTGGATGTACTTTTGACTGATTCTGAGTTTGAAGATCTGGTTATTCGTTTGCAGATTTTTAAGGGCTTGCTTTCTGGTAAGACTCATCGTGAGATTGCCGAGGAGTTAGATATTTCTACTTCTACTGTAACGAGAGGGGCTAATGAACTTAGAAATAAAAAAGACAAGGTCAAAAGAATGATTTTGCATTGATTCCATTCCGTCTTTGGCAGGGATCCCTTCTAATGCGGGACAGATTAAAAAAAGATTTCATTGATAATATGTATAAAAATAAATTAAAATTAAATAGTTGGTGGGCTGTCTGGCGATGAGGACAGTAGTTTTAGTTTTTATTTTTTAAACTAACTGTCCGAGAGGATGGTTTTTTAATTTATTAATTTAATTTTTATAATATGAACAATCTAAAACAATTACCAAACAAAGAAGGGTATTTTGGCGAGTATGGTGGGCAGATTATTCCACCACAATTAAAACCGATCTTTGACGAAATTGCAGTAGAGTATGAAAAAATAAAAAATGATCCAGATTTTATCCAAGAATATAATTCTCTTCTGAAAGATTATGTGGGTAGACCATCACCATTATATTTTGCCAAAAATTTAACCGAGAAATTAGGTGGGGCAAAAATATATTTGAAGCGTGAGGATCTCAATCATACTGGTGCTCACAAAATAAATCATTGTCTAGGTGAGGCTTTGCTTGCCAAGAAAATGGGTAAGACAACATTACTTGCCGAGACTGGAGCGGGTCAGCACGGTGTGGCTCTGGCAACAGCCGCGGCCATTGTTGGAATTGATTGTGAAATTCACATGGGGGCAATTGATATAGATAAACAACACCCAAATGTTATCCGTATGAAACTTCTTGGTGCCAAAGTGGTGGCAGTAGAACAAGGTGGAAGGTGTCTAAAAGATGCGGTGGATAGTGCGTTTGGTGCATTTGCACAAGATCCACAAAATATATTTTTTGCTATTGGTTCCGTTGTTGGTCCTCATCCTTTTCCGATGATAGTACGGGATTTCCAATCTATTGTTGGCCGTGAAGCCAAGGAACAGATTTTAAAAAAAGAAAATGTCTTGCCTGATTATTTAATTGCTTGTGTTGGTGGAGGTTCCAATGCAATTGGTCTTTTTCATGAGTTTTTAAATGATGATGTAAAAATAATTGGAGTGGAGCCTGCTGGGCGTAGTTTCAAACCTGGAGAACATGCTGCGACTTTGACTCTTGGTAAGCCAGGACAACTTCATGGTATGTTTACCTATCTTCTTCAAGATGAAAAAGGTGAGCCATTACCAGTTCATTCTATTGCATCAGGACTTGATTATCCGGGTGTAGGTCCTGTACACTCTAATTTGAAAGATAAAGAACGAGTAGAGTATGTGACGGCTGATGACAAGGAAGTTTTGGAAGCGTTTCAGGAATTATCAAAAGTAGAAGGAATAATTCCAGCATTAGAGAGTTCACACGCCATTGCTCATGTGATAAAATTAGCACCTACTTTGGATAAGGACAAAATTATTATTGTTAATTTGTCTGGGCGTGGAGATAAGGACGTGGACTATGTGGCAGAGAGATTGGGGATTTAGGTGTTTAGGTTGATTAGGTATATAGGTGTTTAGGTGCTAGGGAATGTGGGGTATTGAAAAACAAGAGTTGTTGGCTCTTGTTTTTTGTTTGGAATTTCGGTACAATAAAGTTATTATTTTAATTTATATCATCCAAAAGTAGTCAGCCTTACAGGAATGTTAATGGATCCATTTAATATTCCTTCGACAGATCCTTCAGTCGCTCGGGCTCCTTCAGGATTAACTTAAAAATATGAAAAAACCAATCATAGTCTCAGGGATTCAGCCAACTGGCAATTTGCATGTTGGTAATTATTTGGGAGCTGTAAAAAACTGGGTAGAGTTACAAAATTCTGGCAAGTACGAAATGTATATTTTTATTGCTGATTTGCACTCTCTGGCTGGTAATATGACAGCAAAAGAGCGTCATGAGCAAATTATACGTACTTCGGCAGAATTAATTTCGGCTGGCATTGATCCAGACAAGACAACTCTGTTTGTTCAGTCTCATGTGCCAGAGCATACTGAATTGGCTTGGATTTTTAGTACAGTTACGCCGATGGGTGAGTTAAAGAGGATGACACAGTTTAAGGATAAAGCTGGATTTTTGGATTATGAAAAAAAGTTGAAAAAAGGCACAGAAGATGGAAGTATTAACAAAGATTTGGAAAAAAATTTAAAATTGTGGCTTGCAAAAAAGCATGTATTTACAAAGGAAGATGTCAAAGAAATGTTTCCAAAAGTTATTGAACCACTTCTTCATACCGTCAAAAATAATTTTTTTGATAAGCCAGAGCAACTTGAAAATAAAGCAAACACTGGTCTATTTACTTATCCAATTTTACAAGCATCTGACATACTTCTTTATGGTGGTCAGGTGGTACCAGTTGGTCAGGATCAAATTCAACATGTAGAGCTGACTCGCGATATTGCTAAGAAGTTTAATAAAAAGTTCGGTAAATATTTTCCAGAGACAAAACATTTGTTAACTGAAATTCCAAAAGTAATGAGCCTGCTAGAACCTGAAAAGAAGATGAGTAAGAGTTTGGGCGAAGGTCATGTGATTGAGCTTGCTGATGAACCAAACGTAATTGAAAAGAAATTGAAAAAAGCTGTTACTGCTAGTGCTGGTGGAGAGGGTGCGCCTGGAGTTCAGAATTTGTTATTACTTCTCAAACAATTTTCCGCTCAAGACGGATCCGCCTCGGGTGGAGGAGATGAAGCAGTTTATAATGGCTTTGTGCAAGCTGAAATGGACGGAACAATTCGATATGGTGATTTAAAATCAGAAGTTGCAAAAGCTCTAGACGAATATTTTGCAGAATTTAGAGAGAAGAGAAATGAGCTTATGATGAATCACGATGAGCTAGCAGAGATTTTGATTGCCGGTGCTGAGAAAGCAAAGCCAGTAGCGCAGAAAACTATGGATAGTGTGAGGAAGCTTGTGGGGATAAGATAAACCAAAATTTTCAAGATACAATTTCCAAACAAATAACAATTACCAAATTACAAGAAAATTGGAAATTGATATTTGAAATTTATTTGGAAATTGTATTTTGTTTTTTATTAATACATTGTTAGTTTTTTATAAATCGCAGTTTATGCACGAAAGAGAAACACAATTGGCAGAAGCACCAATAAAAAAATTACTTTGGAAATTGTCCGCACCAGCTATGGTGGGGATGTTGGTAATGGCACTTTATAATTTGGTAGATACGATTTTTGTCGGACGAGCTGTAGGTATTTTGGGAATAGCAGGTATTGCGATTGTCTTTCCAATCAACATGCTTGTAATGGCAATTGAACAAACAATTGGAATAGGCGGGGCTTCTTTTATTTCTCGTAAGCTGGGTGAGAGAAAAAAAGAAGAGACAGAATTTGCATTGGGTAATATTGTTTCGCTAGTTGTTATTTCAAGTATTGTGATGACTGTGTTGGGTTTTATTTTTGTAAAACCACTTTTGATAGCTTTTGGTGCGACTGATACAATTTTACCTTTGGCAGTGGAGTATGCCAGGATTATTATTTTGGGAATATTATTTTTTTCATTCGGTATGGTAGGTAGTACTTTAGTTCGGGCTGAGGGAAATGCTAAGGTGGCCATGATTATAATGCTTATTGGTGCAGTCCTTAATATCATATTAGATCCAATTTTCATTTTTGGTTTTGGTATGGGTATGGCTGGTGCAGCTTGGGCTACTGTTTTATCTCAAATGGCAACTTGCTTGTATGTGTTGTATTATTTTGGCACTGGAAAAAGTTTATTAAAGTTTTATTTCAAGAATTTGAAATTAAAATTTTATATTGTAAAAGAAATAGTTGTAATTGGAATTTCTTCTTTTGTGCGAATGGGTTCTAGTAGTATTATGGCAATGGTTTTGAATAATTCTTTGGCTGTTTATGGTGGGGATATTGCAATTGGTGTTTTTGGAATAGTAAATAGATTATTGGCTTTTGTGTTTTTGCCTCTTATTGGAATTGTACAAGGTATGCAACCAATTGTTGGTTTTAATTTTGGTGCAGGAGCTATTGGTAGGGTAAAAGAAACAGTAAGATTATCTATAAAGCTCACTACCTATAGTGCTATTGGTGCATTTCTTGTTTTAGAAATTTTCCCAAAACAACTTTTGCAAGTTTTTACCAGTGATCCCGAAGCATTAAAGATGGGTGTGTTGGCTATGCGAGTGATTGCTTTGGCTTTTGCAACTATTGGTTTTCAAATTGTAAGTGGTGGATTTTATCAGGCATTGGGGCGAGCGAAGGAGTCTTTGTTTTTATCATCGCTCCGTCAAGTTATTTTGCTTATTCCACTTGTAATTATTCTGCCACATTTTTGGGGTCTGCTTGGTATATGGATTGCTTTTCCTGTTGCCGATAGTTTGGCTGGGGGTATTACTTGGTGGATGTATAGGAGAGAGATGAATGCGTTAAAGTAATTATATTGTATATTTTGATTTGAACCTACTTTTTGTAGGTTTTTTTATACTTTAATTCAACCCCATCTTTATTTTGTGAGGTTAATTTATAAAGACATTGGGTACCTTTACTTTTTGTAACCCGCCCGCCATGCCTGGCACTGGCGGGCAGGCCAAAAAGTAACAAAAAGTTCCGGGGGCAAAAAACTCGTGTTTTACCCATAGAATAATATATTATCTCACCTAGCGAAGAACACTCAAACAGTTTTGCCCCCAGGACCCCCGGTGTTTTTTAAAAGATTGCTGTGGTTTTTTGTTTATTTTTGTAGTATAATGTCAATATAATAAGTTTTAATTTGTTTAAATAATATTATGAAATATTTAGTCGCTTCGTTGGCTATAGCAATCGGTGCAATACTTGTTATTAAGACTGAGTGGTTTATTCAAAATTTCGGTACTAGTTCTTGGGCAGAGGAACATATGGGCACATCGGGTGGTACACGTTTATTCTATAAATTAGTAGGAATTGCTATTATTCTAATTTCTTTTTTGGGTATTAGTGGACTTTTAGGTGATATGGTTTTGGGATTTTTTGGAAAAATGTTTACGTTTTAATTTTATGACTTATCACAGTGGAAATCAGATGGTAGATCCTTATGTGGTCTTTGAAAAAGCTAGAATACTTCCGGGTATGCATGTGGCTGATTTTGGTTGTGGACGTACTGGACATATTGTTTTTCCTGTTGCTAAAATTGTTGGTGAAATGGGAGTGGTATATGCAGTAGATATTTTGAAAGATGTGTTGGAACAAATAAAAAAACGATTTGCTTCTTCGGCAATATTAAATATTCAAACAGTGTGGGGAGATCTGGAGAGAGAAAATGGTATAGCTATTCCAAAAAAGATTTTAGATATAGCTTTTGTGGTTAATACTTTAGTACAGACTGGTAATCATGTTCAAGTTTTGGATAATATTTTGCCACTTTTGAAAGATAAGGCTAGGATTGTAATTGTTGATTGGGCAAAAAAAGGTCTTATGTTTGGGCCGAGTGATGATAGGTTTATTGACTTTGCAGAAATAAAAGCCTGGGCACAAAAAAATGGATTGGCAATGCAGGAAGAATTTGAAATGGGAAAATATCATAAGGGGGTGGTGTTGTATAAGCATGAGTAGTTAGTTGCAATAAATAATACGGATTATTCGGATAATTCAGATAAACGGATAATTCTATCTGAAATCTGAATTATTTATTGAATATGAGTAAGACCGAAGAACAAAAGATAGGTCGTTGGGGTGAGGAGCAAGCCTCGCTTTTTTTAATTAAACAAGGTTATAGGATAATCACTCGTAATTATGGTTTTAAAAAAGGTGAGATAGATATTATCGCTTGGACAAAAGATAAAGATGAAACGACAAATAAATTGCGACCGGTTTTATCTTTTATAGAAGTAAAGACACGTAGTTTCGGTTATGATAGTGCTGAGAGGGCGGTTACTGTAAGTAAGGCCAAGAAGATTAAACAAACTGCAATCAAGTTTTGTTTTGAGCGTGATATTGATCCTGGTGAGACTTGGATAAAGTTTGAATTAGTAGCTGTGTATTATGAGTCAGGATTTAAGAATGTTGAGTTTAAGAAATATATTATTCCGAGTCGGTTGTTTGATTAGATTTTATTGAATAATAATAGGAAGTAGTATATAATTTAGGCATAACTTTTATTAATAAAAATATGGATAGTCAAACTGCTTTTGAAATCTTGCGTTGGGTTGGTATGGCACTTATTATATTAGGTGTTACTTTTTATTTATTTAAAAAGGGAGGCAATGTTTTTTCTGTGCTTGGTCTTGGGAAAAAAGGTGGATCTGCTAATACTAGAAATCTAGAAATGTTTTCACTCGATCTTACTGTTTTGGCAAGAGAGGGTAAGATTGATCCGGTAATTGGCAGAGAAGAAGAAATATCGCGAGCTACACAGGTTTTGACACGTCGACATAAGAATAATGTAATTTTGGCAGGTCCTCCTGGTGTTGGTAAGACTGCTATTGTTGAGGGTTTGGCTATGGGTATTGTAACTGGAGACGTTCCAGATGTATTGCAGAATAAGAGAATTTTATCCTTGCGTGTATCAGAATTATTGGCTGGTACCAAATATCGTGGCGAATTTGAACAGCGGGTGAAAAAGATTGTAGAAGAAATTCGTGGTTCAAATCGTTCTATCATACTTTTTATAGATGAGCTACATACTGTCATGCAGACAAAAGGCACTGAAGGGGCTGTTAATTTTTCTGATATTTTGAAACCTGCTTTAGCACGTGGTGACCTACAACTTATTGGAGCGACGACTATGAAGGAGTATGAAGAGTTTATAAAACCAGATGAAAGTGTGGCTCGTAGATTCCAACTCGTCACAGTGGATGAGCCAAGTATAAAAGAAACAATAGAAATTTTAGAGGGTGTAAAAAAGAATTATGAGACTTATCATCATGTAAAATTTACTAAGAAAGCTTTGGAGGCTGCAGCTCGTTTATCACACGAATACATCAAAGATCGTCGTTTGCCAGATAAGGCTATTGATTTGATGGATGAGGCTGGTGCTATGGTAAATGTCCATGAAAATAGTTCTTCTCATCATGCTGTTGCGTTGATTCATGGTGCAGCTGGCAAGACAGGAAAAGAAGACAAAGAATTAGATTCCCATTTAAAAAAATTACGAGTAGAATTAAAAACTTTACGTGAAAAAGAAGAAGATGAAGAAGATAAGAAAAAATTAAGTTTGACTAGAAAACAAATTGTTGATAAAGTAAAAGAGATAGAAGGAGATGAAAAAGAAATGAAAGGTGGTGATGTATGGCCAGAAATTAAAGCAAAAGATATCAAGGAAGTAGTGGCTGATTGGATTGATGAAGATATAAAAAATATACATTAATTTAATTTTTATTCATTTAAATAATTTTCTATGGATGAACAACCAATAGAACAAACAGAAGTTTTGACTGATACAAAGGTCAGAGTTAGGGTACCTTCTACTACTAAAATGGCAATTGCAATTGCATTTTTGGGTGTTGCTGCTGTAGCGGCAGCGGGAGCTGGTATGAGGGAGAGTCGGGTGACACAATCTCGCAAGGTTGTAGAGACGCCTCGTGCGACTATGGCTGATATAGCATATAATCATGCTAGTGATTATGCTAGAGGGGCAGGTCAAAGAAAAAGAATAAGTAAAGATGAATTTTTGAAAAACTATGTTGTATCAAGTAATGTATTTTTGTCAGACTCGTTAAGGAAGTCTTTTCGAGAATATGCTTATGCAATGGAAAGTGCTCTTAAAGGTAATTTGAAGGGAGTTGAAAAATTGTTTGGAACAGTTTATTCAGGTTATAATTCTGCTCAATTAAAAAAACTTGTTTGGTCATTAATAATGGAACAAGAGGCGAAACAAAATATTCTTGCTAACGGTGAATTTGATGTGATTTATGATGGTACAGGAGCTGGGAAAGATTTCAAAGTTTGGGGTTATCAGTTTGATCCAGAAGAGCTTGCCATAAAACCAATAAATCACATTCTTTTTATTAACATGCTTGAAGTTTTTAAGGATGATTACCAGATGCCTGGAGGTGGTGGTTCAGCTGGTGGATCTTTGCCAGACGTGTCAGGTGGTTCTGTGGGTGGTGTATCTGGTGCTACTTTGACAATGTTGGGTTGTGCAGAGGCAGAGGGGCAAGGTCAGAATGTTGGCGGAAATGCTGGTGGCGATGGAAATCCTGCTGGAACGCCATCTGGACAAGACGGTGGAATTGGTGGAATTGATGGTGCTCCTGATACAGATTTTGGAGGGGCGTTTGAAGGTAATCCTTTTGATGGTTGTGGTCCAGGTGCAGTTAATATGCCAGGGGGAGGTACAGTGTCAGATGAAGGTACAGAGGATTTTTCTGGGAATGGTTCTAACGATGAGGGTGGCGAAGTTGATGAAGGCGGTCAAGTTGTTGAATCAATGGAG
>Ga0307992_1001370_pt1 | contig 14489 bp, 10 predicted proteins | sample EllFjometagen133_FD_203162 | JGI IMG/M metagenome (GOLD analysis project Ga0307992, IMG submission 203162) | Marine microbial communities from Ellis Fjord, Antarctic Ocean - #133 | ecosystem: Environmental > Aquatic > Marine > Unclassified | place: Southern Ocean | collected 2014-10-08
GGTTTAGTTCAACAAAAAGTACATATTCGGCTACCGCCGAAAACGATACTTAAGTGTTACCTGCCGTATTAGTCTATAAATGTTTCTTTGATAATTGCTTTAACTTTTTTTATCTCATTTCTTGAGACATTACCTAAAACATTTATTACCCTTTGTTTGTCAATAGTTCTGATTTGATCAAGCACTATCCATCCAGTTTTTTTGTCATGTTTTACTTTAATCCTGGTTGGATATTTTCTCGACTTAGTTGTCATTGGAGCAACAACAATAGTCCGGAGATATTTATTCATTTCATCAGGTGAAATAATTACACAAGGCCTGGTTTTTTTTATTTCACTACCAATTGTTGGGTCAAGATTAACCAGAACAATTTTATATTGAGCTATTTCCATTCTTCAAGATTTTCGTCCTGAAATACGTCGTCAAAGAGTAATTGATCATCCTTATTATCATGCATTTCCTTGAAAGCCTCCTCCCAACCAGATCTTGGTTTTGATACTGGTTTAAGAATCAAATAGCCTTTTTCGAAAATGATTTCTAGCTTATCTCTGATGTTATACCGCTCCAGCAGTGTTTTACTTAACCTGATGCCTTTTGAATTTCCTATTTTAACCACTTGAATTTCCATGATTTTAAAATATATGTAATTACAATGTTAATACATTTGCTTGTTAAATCCAAATAATTATCTGATAAATTTATCTGTGTTTCTTGTTTTCTTAATATGGCAAGTAACGATTGTAGAAACCAATTTGGTTTCTATTTATTATATAAGTGTATATATACCTACTAAATGGAGATGTATGTGCGCTTTTTTATTCCTATCCATTATAAAGTTATATCAAAGGGTACTAAATATGTTTTAGTTTTTAAAACATTCATTTGTCTTTATGCATACCATAATTACTCTAAACTAAATATCAAATCGCCTATCTGTATATAAATAAATCCCTGACAAAATCAGAAATATGTTCTTTAATATTAATCTATAGGACTTATTTAGAATTCTACAAGTTACAAATAATTAGGTAACTAAAGCGTAAAAAAAAAGGATTTGCGTGCAAATATGGTTACAAACTCTGACGGGAGTAATGTTATATCGGGATGGCCGAGATTACGCCTCCCTTCGGTCGGCGTGATCTCGATTGGGAAGTGACTAAAAGACAAAAAGATAACTGCCTACGGCAGTAGCCTTTCTTTTTTTCAGCCAACCTTACAAAAGCAAGCTTTTGACGGGAGTAATGTTATATCGGGATGGCCGAGATTACGCCTCCCTTCGGTCGGCGTGATCTCGATTGGGAAGTGACTAAAAGACAAAAAGACAACTGCCTGCGGCAGTAGCCTTTCTTTTTTTCAGCCAACCTTACAAAAGCAAGCTTTTGACGGCCGCCTGAAAAAAAGAAAGATCAAAACATACTGTTTTGATCTTTTTGTCTTTTGTCGGGATGGCGAGATTTGAACTCGCGACCCCTCGCCCCCCAGACGAGTACTCTAAACCGTGCTGAGCTACATCCCGAAATTAAATGTGTTTGAAAAATAATTGCAAATATATGAGTTTTGAGATCAGTGAGCAAAAAAAAAACCTGACAAAATTGCAAAATTTCATACTATACAAACAATGGTACACCTTTTGTAAATTAAATTTTCAATTGAAGAAGTACTATCATAAGCTTTACGAAAAGCCATGAAAGATTGCTTCTCCGCCAGCTGGCGGATCGCAAAATCCGTATACTTATTTTGCTTTTATGAAACTAAACAGTAACCTTGAAATTATTAAATAACTTTGACTAACAAATTATTAAAACAAAACTTTAATGGAACTATTTAAATCAATGGATAACCTTAATAAAAAAGATGATTCACAAAAAGCAGATATAAAAGAAACTGAAAAAGTAAAATGCCTGATCATTGGTTCAGGTCCTGCCGGATATACAGCTGCCATCTATGCAGCAAGAGCAAATCTCAAACCTGTTATTTATGAAGGACTGCAACCCGGTGGTCAATTAACAACAACCACCGAAGTAGATAACTACCCGGGATACCCAGAAGGGGTTACTGGTCCGATATTAATGGAAGACCTGAAAAAACAGTCTGTCCGTTTCGGAACTGATGTTCGTTGGGGTATAGCTACTTCAACAGACCTGTCAGAGCGTCCTTATAAGATTACCATTGACGAAAAAAAAATAATTGAAGCTGAAATAGTTATAATTGCTACTGGTGCTAGTGCCAAATATCTTGGTTTGGATGCCGAAAAAAGATATGCCGGTAGAGGAGTATCAGCTTGTGCCACATGTGATGGGTTTTTCTACAAAGGGAAAGATGTGGCTGTTGTCGGAGGTGGTGATACTGCTGCTGAAGAAGCAACATACCTGGCAGGGATATGTAATAAGGTCTATATTATTGTACGCAAAAATTACATGAGGGCATCAAAAGCCATGTTTGCTAAGATTGAAAAGACTCCAAATATTGAAATTTTGTATGAACATAATACAAAAGATCTTTTCGGAGAAGACGGAGTGGAAGGTGCATCACTTATCAAAAAGAAGGGTACACCTGATGAAGAAGAGGTGAAAATAAAAATCCATGGATTTTTCCTTGCAATCGGGCATCATCCGAATTCTGAAATATTTGCAGATTATCTTGACAGAGATGATGTAGGCTATATAAAAACAACTCCCGGAACTTCAAAAACCAACATTCCCGGTGTTTTTGCCTGTGGTGATATTCAGGATCCTCATTACCGCCAGGCTATTACAGCTGCGGGATCTGGTTGCATGGCTGCATTGGATGCAGAAAAATATCTAGCAGCGTTGAGATAGAATTGCAAGGATAAAGTTTATAATATAAAAGAAACCTGGTTCAATTGTATCAAAAACAAGTTCTTCGTAATTGCTTTTTACTTTTATCTTTTTACTTTTACTTCTTTCTTTTTACCTTAAAATTCTAATTATATGCAAATAAAAGCCTTCCAGGATTATTATCCTGAAGAACTTAATTACTGTTATGGTTGTGGTAGTAAAAATAAACTTGGTCATCAGATTAAGAGTTATTGGGATGGTGATGAAACTTATTGCCGGTTCAAACCCCGTCCGGAACATATGGCAGTTCCCGGATATGTTTACGGCGGACTTCTTGCTTCTGTTATTGACTGTCATTCTACTGGAACAGCAGCTGCAGCAAAATACAGGGAAGAAAACAGGACAATGGACTCAAAACCTGCCTTCAGATTTCTTACTGCCTCACTTAAGGTTGACTACCTGCTGCCAACTCCCATCGACCAGCCATTTGAAGTACGGGCAAAAATAAAAGAGGTAAACGGACGAAAAGTATGGGTTGAATCAGAATTAATTTCCGGTGGAAAAGTATGTGTAAAAGGTCTGGTTTTAGCAATACAGGTCCCTGAGGGTATGAAAATTGGTCAACCGGGGAAGTAAAAAGTTTATTTATATTCAAGAATTTTCGTTTCGCCTTTCAAAGCTCTGAATGCATTTTCGGCTAAAGCTCCAAGAACATCATCTCCCGAATAAATATGGACCGGAGCAATTTTCGAAACTCTTTTCGTAATAAAATCTGTTATAATTTTATTATGAGCAAATTTTCCGGCAATAAGTATAGCATCAACTTTTTCATCAAACATCATATACATTGCCCCCACACTCTTTGAAACCTGGTACGCCATTGCTTCAACAATAAATAATACTTTTTTATCACCATTTTCAATTAAGGAATCTATCTCATGACTTCTTGACTTGTTAAAATAAGCAAACATTCCACCCTTCCCCCTGATCATTGAATGAATTTCCTCTTCAGTATATTTACCGCTAAAACACATCCTTATCAAATCTCCCATTGGTAAAGTTCCACTTCCAACCGGTGAAAACGGACCGTCACCATCAAAACCCTGGGTAGTGTCAACAACTTTACCTTTTTTATGAGCACTAACTGTTATTCCCCGTGCCAGGTTCACTATTATAAGATTAAGATCCTCACAAGTATGACCTAAACCCAAAGATTTTGCATGCTTACGTGCAACATATTTCTGATTCAAAGCATGAAAAACTGATCTGCGTTCAAATAACGGGTGTCCGGCAATACGTGCCAGATCATCAAGCTCATCAACAACAACAGGATCAGCAATATAAGCTTTGGCCCCTTTTATTTCACTGGCAATAGCATATGCAACTAACCCACCTATATTTACAGCATCCACACCGTGAAGATTATTCTTCAGGTCTGTGCAAAGCTTTTCATTAACTTCATAAACACCTGCCTTAACTGGTTTGACCAAACCACCCCGACCTAGAATAACACTGATTTTTTCAATTTCAATATCATTCTCTCTAAGTTCTTTCATGATCAGTTCTTTTCTATATTTATACTGATCAGTAATCAACTGAAAGGATTGCATCTCTTCTTCAGAGTGCCTTATCCGTTTGAGAAAAATTGGTTTCTCCAGATGGTACACTCCAAGCTGAGTAAAATGTATTCGCGGGTTAATTGTTAAAACCAGCATTGATGCAAGATTTACATTCGAATTTGACATAATCTATATGTTAAATGTTATATGCTGTTAGCTATTAGGATGTTTTTCCATTATTCCATTATTCCATTATTCCCTTTATTCCCTTTATTCCCTCTAATCCCTCTACTCCCTTTATTCCCTTCTTCAATTTTCTTTCCAAAAATAATAATATTCACCGAATATCACATATTTCTTCGATATTCTCCCCCAACTTCATAAAGCGCCTGCGATATTTGTCCGATAGAACAATACTTCGCGGCTTCAAAAATACCGGGGAATGTGTTCTGATTAAGGTTTACAACCGTCTTTAATTTATCAAGCAGACCTATAGATTTAGCCTTATTAACTCTATGAATTTCATGTATGAAATCAACCTGTCTCATCTTCTCTTCTTTTGTTGACCGGGTTACCTGGTCAGGTACAATTGTAGGTGAATTATTTGATGACAAAAAAGTATTAACACCCATTATTGGCAATTCACCACTATGTTTCAGTCGCTCGTAATAATATGATTCTGACTGTATCTTACTTCTCTGATACATTGTTTCCATAGCACCAAGGACACCTCCCCTGTCCGTGATACGGTCAAATTCATCAAGCACTGCTTCCTCAACAAGTTCTGTTAGTTCGTCAATAATGAATGACCCCTGCAGGGAATTCTGGTTTTTTGCCAATCCAAATTCATGATTAATTATTAATTGTATAACCAGTGCTCTTCGGACAGATTCTTCAGTAGGAGTAGTAATTGCTTCATCGTATGCATTGGTATGTAACGAATTGCAATTATCATAAATAGCACTCAGGGCCTGAAGGGTTGTCCTGATATCATTAAATTCAATTTCCTGGGCATGTAGTGACCTGCCCGAAGTTTGAATATGATACTTAAGTTTCTGTGAACGGTCATTTGCCCCATACTTAAACTTCATCGCTTTAGCCCATATAATTCTTGCCACTCTTCCTATTACCGTATATTCAGGATCGAGGCCATTTGAAAAGAAAAATGAAAGATTTGGCGCAAACTTGTTAATATCCAATCCACGTGAAATATAATATTCAACAAAAGTGAAACCATTAGCCAGGGTAAATGCCAGTTGTGTAACAGGATTAGCACCTGCTTCAGCAATATGGTATCCTGAAATGGAAACTGAATAGAAATTACGAACATTATTATCGTTAAAATATTCCTGGATATCGCCCATTAACTTCAATGCAAATTCTGTTGAAAAAATACAGGTATTCTGAGCCTGATCCTCTTTAAGAATATCGGCTTGTACAGTACCCCTGATAACAGAAATCGTTTTCTTTTTTATTCTTTTATAAATTTCAGCAGGAAGAACCTGGTCACCAGTTACTCCGAGTAACATTAAACCCAATCCATTACTATGCTCAGGCAGTTTACCTGTATATTCCGGCGCATTCCTTCCCTGTTTTTTAAAAATTTCCTTTTTATTTTTTTCCACATCTTTTACCAGGCCATTCTCCCTGATATATAATTCACACTGCTGGTCAATAGCAGCATTCATAAAATATGCAACCATTATTGGAGCCGGACCATTAATAGTCATTGAAACAGAAGTTTTTGGATCGCTAAGGTTATACCCCGAATAGAGTCTCTTCGCATCATCCAGACAAGCAATTGAAACACCTGAATTACCTATTTTCCCGTAAATATCCGGTCGTTTATCAGGATCGGCACCGTATAAGGTAACAGAATCGAAAGCAGTTGAAAGTCTTTTTGCAGGCATCCCTTCAGACAGATAATGAAATCTTTTATTAGTCCTTTCCGGACCACCCTCACCTGCAAACATCCGTGTTGGATCTTCCTGTTCTCTTTTAAAAGAAAAAACTCCCGAAGCAAAAGGAAATTCACCGGGAACATTCTCTTTCAGATTCCACTTCAAAATATCACCCCATGATTTAAAAGTGGGTAAAGAAACTTTTGGAATATTTATTCCCGAAAGTGATTTTGTGTAAGTTTCAATCTTAATATCTTTTCCACGTACCTTGTAAGTAAATTCCTTTTTCTTGTAAGTTCTAACCTTTTTGTCCCAGTTTTCAAGGATATCAAGATTTTTCTTATCAAGCAGCTTTACCTCCCTTTTATATACTTTGTCCAATTCAGTAATTACAGCATCATTTTGTTTACCACCTTCTTTAAATAAAGAGATTGAACATTTCAAACTTTGTAACCGTGATGCTATAACCGATTGTTCGTCTACCTCAATATTATAATTTCTAACTGTATCTGCAATTTCCGACAAATATCTTTCTCTCCTGGCAGGGATAATTAATTGTCTCTGTTTCGATTCAGGCATTTTTTTATGCGATATCCTGAATTTGCTATCAGTCGTAACACTATTTAAAAGCTCAATTATCTGCAGGTATAACTTATTAACTCCCTGATTGTTAAACTGTGATGCAATAGTTCCAGTAACCGGCATTTTTTCGGTATCCTTATCGAACAACTGGTTATTACGCTGATATTGCTTTTTTACATCGCGAAGCGCATCTTCCCCTCCCCGTTTATCATACTTATTTAATGCCACCAGATCAGCAAAATCAAGCATTCCAATTTTTTCAAGCTGCGAAGCTGCTCCATAATCAGGGGTCATAACATATAGCAACGTATCTCCAAAATCCACAATACCGGTATCAGATTGTCCTATTCCTGAAGATTCCAGAATAACAAGATCAAAACCTGCCAGTTTTACAATGCGCAAAATTTCTTTAAGATGTTTTGATAGTGAAAGATTTGATTGCCTTGTTGCCAGTGAACGCATATAAACATTAGGAGAATGTATGGCATTCATACGGATCCTGTCACCAAGCAATGCTCCACCTGTTTTCATGCGCGAAGGATCCACTGAAATAACAGCAAGGGTCTTTTTCGGAAAATCATTAATGAATCGCCTGACTATTTCATCTATAAGGGATGATTTTCCTGCCCCACCGGTACCGGCAATACCTAATACCGGTGGTTCCTTAAACTCAGATTCTTTTGAAATTTTATTAATCAGTAGTCTGGCTTTTGCTATTGAATTTTCAGTTATTGATATTAACCGGGCAATTGAAAGATGGTTTCTATTAAGAATATCCGCGATTTTTATATCATCCACTTTTCCGGCGGGAAAATCTGCAATTTTTAACAGATCATTTACCATTCCCTGCAACCCCATTCTGCGACCATCATCAGGAGAATAGATGCGGCTAATACCATAATCCTGCAATTTCTTAATCTCATCCGGCAGGATCACACCACCACCACCGCCAAAAATTCTCACATGCCTCCCTCCTTTTTCATCCAGCAGATCCCGCATATAAGTAAAAAACTCCATATGCCCACCCTGGTATGAAGTAACAGCCACTGCCTGTGCATCTTCCTGGATCACACACTCCACAATCTCATTCACTGAACGGTTATGACCCAGGTGTATCACCTCAACTCCGGAAGACTGGATAATTCTCCTCATTATATTAATAGCAGCATCATGCCCATCGAAAAGAGAAGCTGCAGTAACTATCCGTATAATATTTTTTGGTCTGTAGGGTTTTATTTGTCTCATTATTCAGGTTCAAAGGTCAAGGATTCTTCTAATCTCGCAAGATACTTCTTGAAATCACGATCTTCTGTATCTCTGAAGTTCCTTCATATATCTGTGTCAATTTTGCTTCCCTCATAAGACGCTCAACATGATATTCCTTACAATATCCATAACCTCCATGTATCTGAACAGCTTCAGTTGTAACACGCATAGCTGCGTCGGCAGCATACAGCTTGGCCATGGCACTGGCAGTACCAAACGGCTTTCCCTGGTCTTCAAGCCAGGCAGCTTTAATGCAAAGTAACCTTGATATTTCAATATCAGTTGCCATGTCTGCCAGTTTAAACGCGATGGACTGATGATTACATATTTCTGTTCCGAATGCTTTACGTTCTTTTGAATACTGAACAGCCCTTTCATATGCACCTGAAGCAATACCGAGAGCCTGTGATGCAATACCTATCCGCCCGACTTCAAGTGTTTTCATTGCCAATTTAAACCCGAAACCATCTTCTCCCAACCGATTTTCTTTTGGTACTTTAACATCGGTAAACATAACAGAGTGGGTATCTGAACTTCGCATACCCATTTTGTTTTCATGCGGACCCAATGAAATTCCTTCAGTGTCTTTTTCAATAATAAAAGCATTGATCCCTCTGTGTTTTTTTTCCGGATGAGTCTGGGCAATAACCACGTAAGTTGATGCTGAATTAGCACAGGTAGTCCAGTTTTTAGTACCATTCAAAAGATAATAATCTCCTTTATCTTCAGCTACTGTACGTTGCATAGTTGCATCCGATCCTGCTTCAGGTTCAGACAATGCAAAAGCGCCTATCACATCTCCTCTTGCAAGAGGTTTAAGGTATTTCTCTTTTTGTTCCTCAGTGCCATAAGTCTCAATTCCCCAGCATACAAGCGAATTGTTTACTGAAATAATCACACCAAGAGATGAATCCACCTTAGATATCTCCTCAAGAGCTAAAACATATGACACATTGTCCATTCCACCACCATCATATTTTGGATCAACCGTCATTCCCATGAACCCCAGTTCTGCCAGGTTCTTAACATGTTGTGTAGGAAATTCGGCCTTTTCATCACGTTCAGTTACATCTTTAATAAGTTCACGCTGAGCATAATCCCGGGCAGCTTGCCGGATCATTAATTGTTCTTCTGTGTATTGAAAATCCATATTTTATAGTTTATTAAAATAATTATTAATAGGTCCGTATGCATGGAAAAATCCACGCTTTAAAATAGTATTTACATCTTTATCACTGAGTGCCACCTTATCTGATACAAGCTTTTCTGCAATTTCCTTAGAGTTCCTCCCATATTCCATAGCCAGGACAGCTCCCGGACTATCTGTTTTTGATAGTTCAACAAAATAATCTTCTAACTTTTTATCTTTTTCAGGATCTTTAATTATCTCTTTCCATTTAGGCATATATGAAGGTGTTAAACCAAATTTTTCATACGCTTTTTCCTTCAGACCGGCAACCGGTATATAACTTCTACTCTCATGATCATAAACTCCGGTAATTTTGCCACCTTCATACCGAAAAAACCCATTTTTCTGCGAACCATCAGGGTTTTGTCCTCCTTTTGTACCGAGTTCTATTAGTTTATCCAGCATAGGACTACTAATAGCTTCTTCTTTTATCCTATCATTCATTACATTCATAATGAGGCTTACAACATCTATCCCGACATAATCAATAAGCTGGAAAATCCCCATTGGTCGTACCAAAAACCTGCTGGTGATATTATTAACCATATAAACAGCCAGGGGAAAAGAAATCTCTTCTGTTAATTTTTCTACTTGCTTAATACCAAACAAGGAATCACGAATAAAATGACCATTACCAATAAAACCAGCAATATCGTTAGCAGGCACCATTATTTTTCCCATATGTTCAATCAGTTGCTGAGCAAAATCTTTCAAACCCGAAACAGTTTCTTCCGACTCAATAACTTCAACAAGTTTTTGAATAGCCGGTGGATTATAGAAATGAAATCCAATAATCCGTCCATAAAGTCCGGCAGCTTTATCAAGCTCACCAATAGGAATAGATGAAGTATTTGTAAGATACCATACATTCCCTGGATTAAAATTCTCAATCTCAGCTAATAATTTAACTTTCAAACCTATATTTTCACTAACTGCCTCAAAAACAGTGTCAACATCCCTCAATGATCCTAAATATGTAACAGGTTTAATTAGCTTTGTTACATCAGATACATATTTTCCCACAAGCTTTTCATCAGACATTTTCAAATCATCTCCGGTATAATAACCTTTAACCTTCTCAATATTTCTTTCACCCCTCTTTCTTACCTGTTTTTCTATATACTTCATTACTCCATTTAATCCTTCTTCAGATACATCCATTGCATAGAGAATAAAATCAATATCCGGATCATCCTGTTGGAATTTTATTTTAGCCATCTCAATGGCAGTTAACAACAATATGCCACTACCCATTTTACCAGCTGCCCCAAGAACAGCTACTTTCTTAAATTGGTTTTCGTAATCCATATCCAATATGTTTGTTGATAAATTATTTAATACAATTATTCAGTGCCTAAAGTGCCTTGAGTTTAAAGTGCCTGGAGTTCGGAATGCATTTTTCCTCTTTTCTTCTCAACTTTAGGCACTTTTAACTTTAGCTCACTTTAAGTACTTCTTCCTTTCCATTCTGGTTTTCTCTTTTCAAGAAATGCCTTCATTCCTTCTGTACCTTCATTACCAAACAATGAGCCAAATTCGCGACTTTCAAGTCTTGTTGCTTTGGTAAAGTCAAGCTCTAATCCAATATGCGCCACCTTTTTAATTAATGATACTGAATGAGGTCCTTTTGAAAGTATTCTTTCAGCTAGTTTATATACCTCATCCATAAGCTGCTCCGGTTCAGTGACTTTTTGAACCAGGCCAATTCGTAAAGCTTCATCTGCAGAAATCTGATCTGCAGTAAGCAGCAAATTAAGTGCATTACCAAGCCCTACAAGACGAGGTAACCGTTGTGTTCCTCCAAAACCCGGGATCAGGCCAAGACTTACTTCAGGCTGACCAAATTTCGCCTTGTTACTGGCAATCCGGATATCACAAGCCATAGCTAATTCACAACCACCACCAAGCGCATATCCGTTAACCGCAGCAATAACCGGCATATTTAGTTTTTCCAGTCCAAGAAAAACATCCTGTCCCCGCGAAGAAAATTTTTCTGCCTCAGCTTTATTCATACTAACCATTTCAGCAATATCAGCTCCGGCAACAAATGCCTTTCCCTCACCTGTAATAACCAATATTCTTATTTCATTATTTTTACGGATATTACTGAGTAATAACTCCATATCACTAAAGAAATCATTATTTAATGCATTCAAAGCTTCGGGCCGGTTCATGGTAATAGTTGCAATATTATTCCTGACCTCAAATTTTATGGTTTTCATATTATTCATGATATGTTATGTTTGAATGATAAAGAGATAAAGGAAGTTAAACGAGTTAATTAACATTGTAGAACCACTATTATAACTAAAGAAATACAAATTGACATTTGTCTAAATATAAATATTAATTACCAATATTTCAAATGTTCGAATGGATTTATTAACAATTAATGTTGTAAAAACTATATTTGTAAGAAAAATCAGTCAACAGTCAACAATCGGCAGTCCGCAAAATCCGGTCTTCAGTTTGCTAACTGAAGACTAAAGACTGCGGACTTTAAAATACTAAGATTAGCCACTTTTGGCATTCCAACATAAGATACTGAAGTTACAAATATAAAAATATAGCTATGCGATTATTAACCAGTTTCCTGATACTTTCATTTGTCACTTATTGTGCTTATCCACAACGTACACATCCAGATAAGGTGTTTACAGTTGCTTTTTATAATACTGAGAATCTGTTTGATACAGAGAATGATCCAAACACTGAGGATGACGAGTTTACACCGGAAGGCGCCAAAAAATGGGATAGCGAAAAGTACCTGAAAAAATTAAAGGACCTGTCAACAGTTTTTCAATCAATAAATTCAAGGGAATTACCGGAGATTATCGGACTCTGTGAAGTTGAAAACAAGAAAGTTCTTGAAGACCTGATAACCACCGGTAAATTAAAGAAGGGAAAATACGGAATTGTTCACGAAGAGAGTGAGGATAAACGTGGAATTGATGTAGCACTTCTGTACCGCAAAGACGAATTCCAATATTTAACTCACAGATCAATTTCTGTGCATTTCAGGCATGATACTGCATCCCGGGTTAGAAACATTCTTTATGTTAAAGGGAAAACCGGAAAAAATGAAATATTCCATTTTTTTGTGAATCACTGGAAATCCAGATCAGGAGGAATACAAGGTACAGAACCAAAACGAATATTTACTGCAGTGACTCTAAGAAAAGTTGTTGATTCTATTTTGAATTTTGAGCAGGAAGCGAAGATCATTATTATGGGCGATTTTAATGATGAGCCTACCAATATGAGCCTGCACTCCATTCTTCAAGCTAACAATAAGCAGAAAAATGCCAATCCACGTGAACTATACAATTTAATGTACAACAAGCATAATATGAATAATATTGGCACATACAGTTACAAGGGGAACTGGAATATGCTTGACCAGATAATCGTTTCACAAAAATTAATAAGCGACAAGAAAAACTATCATTGTAATTTCACATCCGGAACTATTTATCAGGATAAATGGATGATGTATGATAATCCAAAAGTTGGGATGCTTACACCGAATAAAACATACGGAGGTGATATGTATTTTGGTGGAGTTAGTGATCATCTTCCGGTATTTGTTGTTTTGGAAAAAGAATGAAGAGTTGCTGTTTACAGGGTGCCGGGTACTGGGCACCAGGTACTTTAGGCACTTCAGACACTTATAACTTCTTCACATGCCATTTGAATTAATTTCTGATTATTCACCTACGGGTGATCAACCACATGCTATTGCAGAACTGGTTAATGACTTACGCAGAGACACCAAGTTCATGACTCTTCTTGGTGTTACAGGGTCAGGAAAAACATTCACTATTGCAAACGTAATTGAGCAAGTTCAGCGTCCGGTACTTGTGCTTAGCCATAATAAAACCCTTGCGGCACAACTTTACGGCGAATTCCGTCAATTTTTCCCAAACAATGCTGTAGAATATTTTGTATCGTACTATGATTATTACCAGCCCGAAGCATACCTGCCCGTTTCTGACACATACATTGAAAAAGATCTTTCAATAAATGATGAAATAGAAAAGCTCAGACTCAGTGCAACTTCATCACTCCTTTCGGGGCGAAAAGATGTTATTGTCATATCGTCGGTTTCCTGTTTATACGGAATTGGGAATCCTGAAGATTTTCACAGCAATACCATCTGGATAAATAAGAAAGAAAAGACCAGTCGTAATGCTCTTCTCAGGAAGCTGGTTGACAGTCTTTATTCCAGGAATGAAGTTGACTTTCAGCGCGGAACATTCAGGGTCCAGGGTGATACAGTTGATATTTTTATTGCCTATGGCGATCATGCAGTTCGCATTCTGTTTTGGGGAAATGAAATTGAAGAAATTGAAACCATAAACCCGGTAAACGGGAATACTATTGAAGTGCTTGATCAGGTGGTTATCTACCCTGCAAATATTTTTGTTACAACAAAAGAGAGAATGCAAAAGGCAATCAAACAAATTGAAAATGACATGTTTGATCAGGTGCAATATTTCAATGATATCGGTAAAGAGTTTGAAGCCAAACGACTCATGCAAAAAGTTAGTTATGATCTTGAAATGATTAGAGAACTGGGATACTGCAGTGGTATTGAAAATTATTCAAGATATTTTGATGGTCGTAATCCGGGCACACGCCCCTTCTGTCTTTTAGACTATTTTCCAAATAATTTTTTAACCATTATTGATGAAAGTCATGTTACAATACCCCAGGTAAGAGCAATGCACGGAGGAGACCATTCAAGAAAACAAACTCTTGTTGAATATGGATTCAGATTACCTGCAGCAATGGATAACCGGCCATTAAATATTGATGAATTTGAAGGACTAACCGGTCAGACCATTTTTGTGAGTGCTACTCCTGCAGATTATGAGCTTCAAAAATGCGAAGGAGTTATTGTTGACCAGGTAATACGACCCACCGGATTACTGGATCCGCCTATTGACGTACGTCCCAGTCTTAACCAGATAGACAACCTTATATTTGAGATTAACAAGCGTATTGAACAAAAAGAACGGGTTCTTGTCACAACTCTTACCAAACGAATGGCTGAAGAATTATCGGACTACCTTTTAAAACTTTCAATTAAATGTCAATATATTCATTCTGATATTGCTACACTTGATAGAGTTGAGATTATGGAAAACCTCAGATTTGGAATAATAGATGTTATTGTAGGAGTAAACCTGTT
>Ga0307992_1001371_pt1 | contig 14481 bp, 16 predicted proteins | sample EllFjometagen133_FD_203162 | JGI IMG/M metagenome (GOLD analysis project Ga0307992, IMG submission 203162) | Marine microbial communities from Ellis Fjord, Antarctic Ocean - #133 | ecosystem: Environmental > Aquatic > Marine > Unclassified | place: Southern Ocean | collected 2014-10-08
TCAAATTTTTTCCTGTATCTCTTTGGTATTAGTTTTAAGAATAACTTCAATATCTTTATAGCTTTATCTTTATGATTAACTGCAAAAAACAGGAAAGCAAGGAATAAAAGAAAAATTAAAAACAGAAGACCTATAATGATATAAAGTGCTGAATTCAATTTAACTGAAACAAGTGGGACAAGTATCATTATGAATATTATCGGGAAAAGGTCGGTAAGTTTATCTATAAAAATCGATGGAAGGCTGTCAGAGATCTTCACATTCTCTCTAGTTTTAAGGATAATAGATTTTGCGATCTCCCCCGCTCTTATCGGGATAAGATAGTTAATAAGCATTCCTGACATAAAGATGGAAAAACTCTCCATTAATCCCATTTTATAAATAGGTTTTAAAATTATTCTCCAGCGTAAACTCCGTAAAAAATATGCAAACAAATAAAAAATCGAAAAGATCAGAACCATCTTGAGATCAAATTCCTGAAAATAACTAAGAAATTCCTGCCAGTCCACAATATGTATCCAGGCTAAAAGAAAGATAACTCCAAGAACTATCCCTACCAACCAGTTAAGACTGTTTTTTTTCATTTTTTTCTATTACTCCAAAAAGAGATAAAGGTTACAAACAAAGTAATAATAATTGAAGCAATTAATATTTCAATAAGCGATTCTCCTCTAGTCCAGATAAAAAGGTATACTAATAGAAAAAGAAAAGTAATAATTGGATAAAACCATTTTGTTTTCATTTTCTTCTCCTTTTTTCAGGTATGAATAGAAAATAACGATGATGAGCCCAAAAGGTTTTAATTAATTTTGGTGCTTTCTTTTCAAACCAGAAATGAGACATCATTTTTTCAGGGAAATCAGAATCTTTATCACCATAATAATCCATGATTGTCATAGGAATATGTTTCTTCATTTTTAGAATGATAGATTTGGCCACTTCACTTAATCTAATTGGAATAAGATAGTTAATCAGTAATCCAGTATTGAACACTCCGTAACTTTCCCAAGTAGTAGTTTTCGAGAGTGGTTTTAAAATCTCCTTCCAGCGTAGGCTTCTAAAGAAATATGCTAGAAAATAATATCCTAAATAGGGTATGGTTTTCCAGAGATTGTAAGTTTTGAAATAGGAAGCGAATTCTTTAATATCAATCAGGTTAAACCACAGGATCAGGAAAATGATACCTATAATACTGCCGATCAACAGATTTAATCTCTTATTTTTCATTATGGTGTGCCTGATAATAATTAAGCCATACCAAAAGCCCAAGTTACATGTGCCTTTTCAGGGGTTCGATAAAATCTTTCAAAAAAAGGTATCCAGATATTAAATAGGAACTCTGACAGAAATATTACGAATTTGTTATAGGCGAAACCTTTTTCATTCTCTTCGTTAGGGTCAGAATTCCAGGGTGGGGCATCTGCATAACCACTACAAACTAATTTCAGATCATCAGTTCGGATTTCCTTCTCCAGGTCTGCCCGGGTATAACCCCTTTTAGAATGATCGTAATTTGAAGACAAATAGAGCATCCCTGATCCGTTCTTCTTCAGCAGGGATTTTCTTAATATTTCTATAGAAACGATCTCAAAGACCTCTCCTAATCCTTTTACTTTGCACCTATATTCTTCTGAGAGATTTAATTTTAAAATTCCTTCCATCTTACCTCATTTTGTGGATTTATACCAGTCAATAACCTTTTTGAAACCCGACGTTGTCGGAACAGATTTCAAACCCAGGTCTTTATATGATAGAGTTACATCATAGTACCAGCTTTTTGATAAAAATTCTAAACTGCTTACCATGTTATATTTTTTAATCATTTTGAATAATCTAATAAAGAACTCAAATATCCGTATATCTAATCGGTGCAAATGTCCAAAATCTTTCTGAGTTAGTTCCTGGGAAATAAAATCTACTAATTGATGTAATTCTACCAGATCAGGATCCGCAATTATATAAGCTGATCCGGAGTCAAATCCTTTTTCTATCAGTTTTAATACTCCCTGTGCTAGAAGATCTACATTAGTTAAATGGATTTTTACTGATTTGTTGGGTAAAAACAATATTTTTTTATCGACCATTGCTATTAATTTATAAGGAAATCCCTTATCTTCAATACCGTAAGTAACTGAAGGTCTAATAATACATGCTTTTAAATTCTGCAGAATATATTTCTGAATTAAGGATTCACTCTGTTTTTTTGTAAAATAATAATAATTTTCAGCTTTCTGCGGAGATCTATTATGAGCAGGAAGAATTTCAGGGCTGGTCCCAAAAACTCCTACACTGGAAAAATATATGAAATCTGAATTATTAGCAATCGCATTTATGATAAACTGCTCGGTAGCGTTCACATTTGCATTGAAGTAATCCTCTTTTGTGAAATTCCTGCCCCCCCGGAGTGCACCAATGTGAATTATTATTTCAAAGGAATTCTCATCAAGATATTCTTTTAAGGTAGAAATATCTGTAAGATCGATCTCTGCAAATTCAACTTTATTAACAAATTCTTCTATTCGCTGATGTTTAGTTCCTGGACGAATTATTGCAGTTATACTATCGTGACTTTGTACTAATTGTCTAAGAACGTTACGTCCGATGAATCCACTGATTCCGGTTATTAATATTTTGCTTGTCATAATTTCCTTAGAATATTCTCAAAAAATCCTTTCTTTTCAACTTTCTGCTCTTTCAGATAAAAATATTCGATCTTCTCATTATTCAACATTTTCTGCGGATTTACTTGAGTTAAAAGATCTGCTGTATAATCATCAATTTTATCACGAATTGCTTCTATTGCAGCAGGGAGTATATATTCATCAATTCTACAATGATTATCGGAAGCAAGAAAATGAACAAATCCACTTTTAATTAATTGCCAGACTGTTTTTTCAATTTTAGATCCGTATAATCCGAGGATACTACCTGCATTAACCTGGAGATAAACATTTCTATACATAAAATCTTCCGCCATTTCAGGATTATTCATAATATAATTATAGCGTTCGGGATGAGCAAGAATAGGTCGGAGTCCTTTTTTTACTAATTTAAAAAGTATCTCATAAATGCCTGGAGTAAATTCACCCATATTTGTCTCAACCAAAATATAGGAAGTGTCTCCAATACAAAGTTCCTTATCAATTTTATAATTACTCCCAGGATTCAGAAATATCTCTCCACCTTTATGAAGATTTACTTTCAAATCAGCAGTAGCTTCTGATAATTCTTTAAATTGTTTATTAATTATCTTTGCATCTGTTTGAACATAACTATTCATATAATGGGGTGTTAGCACAATATCCGTAACACCTTTGTCGATCATATTTGTAATCTGCTTGATGGATAGTTCAAGACTATTAGAACCATCATCACAATTGTGAATAATGTGTGTATGAATATCTATCATTATCTTTTCACACTGTGGATAGCATCTGCAAATTCTCTAATCAATTTTGGATCAGGATTATTCTCAAGAACATTACCGGTTACGATAAAATCTGCACCTGCTTTTGCTTTTTGCATTGCCACTTCAGGAGTTTTTATCCCACCACCAAGAATAATTGGAAGATCAACATTCTTTCTGACTGCAGCAACCATTTCATCGGTTGCAGCATATTTTGCCCCACTACCGGCATCCATATAGATCATTTTCATTCCAAGATATTGCCCAGCCAATGCATGTACAACAGCAAGATCATTCTTTGTTCTGGGAAGTGGTAAACTACCGCTCATAAATTGGACAGAGGTGCTATTCCCAGATTCAATTATCATATAAGCTGTACCAATAGCTTCCAAACCATAATGCTTTATTAATGGTGCTGCACGAACTTGCTCACCGATTAGCATTTGAGGATTACGACTGGTAACCACACTTAACAAAAGCAAAGCATCAGCATGAGGAGATACAAAATCAAAGATCCCGGGAAATATTAAAACGGGAATATTCACACTTTCCTTGATGAGTTTTAAATTTGACTGGAATTTATTATTCACCATTATGCTTCCACCAACAAGCAATCCATCAGCTCCATTTTCTTCGCATATTTTAGCAAAATCTTTTGTTTTGTCAGCCTCTAATTCGTCCGGATCTAACAGACAAAAATAATTAGCTTGTTTTTTTGCAAGTTCCAAGAGTTTATCATAAACTTTCATATTAACCAACCCATAAAATTATTAACAACATTAACATATTTATTTTCATCAGAGATGAAGCATTTGCAAATCTTCTCATTTCACTTTTTCTTAGAATATAAACTATTAAAATGGTGAGAGGCAAAGATACTCCTACTGTAAATACTAGAAAAACCTTCATGACAATTATATTTTTTGTAAAAAGGAATATCGAATAGAGAATGATTGCTAAAGCTGGGAAAATAGATACAATTGCAATATTTTTCCTTCCTATTTTCACTGCAAGAGTATTGGCATTTAATTTAATGTCACCTTCAATATCTTCACCGTCTTTTACTATTTCTCTTATAAAAGTATACAGAAATGCAAAAATTACTATAATTATAGAATTCTTAATATTATCATTACAAAGTCCACCAAATAGGAACGTGCTTGCGGTAGTAGAAGCCACAAGTATGTTCCCAGCTAAAAAACTCATTTTGAACATTTTTGCATAACTAAATAAAAGAAGACTATTTACAATAGCAATGATTACACAATAAAAATTCTGAGTAAAGTAGCTCGCAGTTATCCCGAATATGAAAAGCATTACAGAATAAATATATGCTATTTTGGGGTTTATTTTACCGGAAGGTAGAACTCTATCCGGCCGGTTGATAATATCAATTGGAATATCAAAGAAATCGTTAATTACATAACCCGCAGCAGCGATTAGAACTGCAGAAAGTGCAGCAAATATTATTGGATAGATATTAATAATAGATGATTGATATAATGCACCAAAAAAAACTGATAGAATTACAAACAAACAATTTAAAGGTCGAATTATCTTTATAAAAGGCATCTCAAAATTTTATGGTAACCTATCTTTTACTATATTTACAAATTCTAATAATACGTCATTCGCTTTCATGTTTTTTACTAAATTGTAGCAATCCCTCAGAAGTTTTTCTGCTTTCATTTTAGATTTTTCGAGACCCAGAAGAGATGGATAAGTTGCTTTATGACTTCTTGAATCTCCACCAGGATTTTTTCCAAGAACTTCAAAGCTTCCTACTTCATCCAGAATATCATCCACTATCTGATAAGCAAGACCAAGATTCAAAGCAAAATTGCTAAGTGTTATTGTAAGATTTTCCTCGGCTCCTTCAATCACACAGGCAAGTTCCATCGCTGCTTGAAGCAAAGCACCTGTTTTCTTTAGATGTACATAACGAAGTGTATTGATATTCACTTTCTTCTTTGCAGAAAGAATATCAACTGCCTGACCACCAATCATTCCTCTTGTGGAAACTGCTTTAGTAAGGACATGTATACAATCAATAGCCACTTTTTTATTACTTATCTCGGTTAGAAGTTCAATTGCTTTTGTAGTCAGAGCATCTCCTGCTAAGATTGCTGTTGCCTCTCCAAATTTTTCATGGCAGCTTGGAATACCACGACGTTCTGAAGAATTATCAATACTTGGCAGATCATCATGTATAAGAGAAGCTGTATGAACTAATTCCAGTGCGCAGGCAACAGGCATTAATCTTGCTAATCGATTAATGTTCTTTCTCCCAATTAGCATTTCATATGTAGCGAAGAACAGAATGGGGCGCATTCGTTTTCCTCCACTAAACACACTGTATCGCATTGCTTCATAAAGTTGCTCAGGATATTCATTTGCTGGTGCCAAATATTGATCCAGAGCTTTCTCTAAAAGTCGTGAACGTGTCTTAAAATATTCTTGTACTAACAAAATTATCCCTCTTTTTTATTATCTCAATGGAAGTGCTATTTTATTCCCATTTTTTGCTGATTGATACATTGCCAAAATCAGTTCAAGTGATTTTCTACCACTTCTGCCATCTGTATTTGGAGTATCTTCTCCTCGGAGTACATCGACAACATTCTGCAAGAAACCAAAATGCCCAAAACCATAAACACTTTTCGGGTCGGTATTTGCAGTCTGGATCAATTTATCATCATCGTCATAATCTTTGAATTCCCAATAATCTATTTGATTAACAGCAATTCCACCAATTTTAACAGTCCCATTTTCACCCATAATTGTGATAGAACCTTCAAGGTTTTTTGGAAATGTATTCATAGTAACTTCTACAGTTCCTAATGCTCCATTTCTGAAACGAATTATACCTGTTCCTATATCCTCAGTTTCAATACTATGGTTTAAGGTTGCAGTAAATGACATTACAGATTCTACTGGTCCCATCAGCCATTGGATAAGATCAAAATAATGTGATGCTTGATTCATGAAAGCACCACCGTCAAATTCCCAGGTTCCACGCCATTTAGCCAAATCATAATAACTCTGAGGACGAGTCCAGCGTACTGTTGCATTAGCACTAAATAATCTTCCAAATCTTCCTTTGTCAATTGCTTTCTTGAGTAACTGAATGGATGGATTTAAACGATTTTGTTTCACAACAAAGAGCTCAACATGATTATCATCACAAGCGTTTACAAGTGCATCTGCAGATTTTAAATCGATTGCCATTGGTTTTTCTGTGATCACATTGATCTTTCTTTTTGCAGCTTCAATTCCCATTTGGGGATGCATACCACTTGGAGTACAAATTATTACAGCATCAATATTTTCCTCATCCAACATTTTTTTATAATCTGTATAATAAGTTTTAATCTTAAATTTTTCAGCAGAATCTGCTGCACGTTGTTTAATAATATCTGCGCAGGCAATAACTTCTGCACCTTCGATTTGTTCAATTGCCTCAAAATGTTTAGCTGAAATCCTACCACAGCCAATAAGAGCAAATCCTACTTTTTTCATACCAATTTCACCTCTCCTGCAACATATTTAATTTTATCCAAATAAATAATGAGTTTTTTACTGTCAATGAATAATTGCCCATTATTAACCGTTTATTACAGGCTTTTTTAGGGATGTTCATAAACATTTTCATATAAGAATTTCATCTGAAATTATTATATTAGTATTAATCACAATTTCAATAAATAAGTAGAATTTCGCTAAAATGCTTGAATACACAAAGTTACATAGAAAGTTCTTGACAGAAAAAACCACTTCTTGAACAAAGAGAACTGATGGTAAATTAATAAGGAGTAATAAATTATGACAAAAGCAGATTTAGTAAGAGTTATTTCAGCAGAGACTGGAATTATCCGTAAAGATGTAGCACTTGCAGTAGATGCATTTTTAGATTCAGTTAAAGATTCAATGAAAGATGGGAAACATATTGAGATTAGAGGATTTGGTACTTTTAAACTTAAAAACCGCAAATCTCGTATTGGTCGCAACCCAAAAACTGATGAAAAAGTAGAAGTTCCTGCACGCATTGTTCCTACATTTAAATTTTCAAGAGCCTTCAAAGAAGAAGTAAATGAAGCTAACAACGATAAGTTAAAATAACATTGGAGGATTAATGCCCTGCGGAAAAAAGAGAAAACGCTATAAAATTGCAAATCATAAACGTAAAAAAAGACTTCGTAAGAATAGACATAAGAAAAAAGGTAAATAAATAATTATTGTTAACGATAAATAGATAAGCCGGATTGAGAAATCAAATTCGGCTTTTTTATTTGTTATAAATCATCTTCCGTTAGTATTGTAATTCCTTTTTGGAATAATAATTGAGCAGTAAATCCATTTCCTTTTATGATTTTACCAGTATGGGATCCATCATAGATCTTACCATAGCCACAAGAAGGAGAATTTTGTTTTAAAATTGCCTTATGACAATTTGCTAATTCAGCAATATATAAAGTTTCGTCAGCACCTTTTCTAAATTGAGAAGTAATATTCTCACCATTTATATTTATGACTTTATCCTCATATATTTCAGCTGGAATTCGTGGTGTTTGCAAACCACCCAATTGCTCAGGGCAAACAGGAATGGCGATACCTTTCGTCACCATTTCTATCACTTTAATATTCGCATTGTCCTTCCCATCATAACGGCATTTTATTCCTGCCAGACATGCACTTACTAAGATCATTATTAACTCCAGATTTACAATTTATCTTTCAATTCAGAAAGCTTATTGATCGCTTCTATTGGAGTAAGTTTATTCACATCTAAATTTCTAATAGTTTCCAGTATTTTATTCTTATCTTCAGATTTCTCAATAATTGCATCAAAGATGTCCAATTGATTAGCGTGATAATTGGGAAGCTCTTTCTTTGCAGTTGAGGAAAGCCCTTGAGGACTGATTTCATGTTCTTCAAGATTATGCAATATCTGTTTTGCTCTTTTAATAACCTTATCCGGTACTCCTGCCAAACGTGCAACTTGAATTCCATAACTTTGATCAGCTGAACCACGTTCAATTTTCCGTAAGAAAATAATTTTATCATTCCATTCTTTTACAACAATATTGAAATTCTTAACTCTGGGAAGAATTGTCTCTAACTCCGTTAGCTCATGATAATGAGTTGCAAAAAGAGTTTTGGCAGATATTTTTGAATTATTATGAATATATTCAACAATTGACCAAGCAAGACTTAGTCCATCAAATGTACTGGTTCCACGACCTATTTCATCAAACAAGATCAATGAATTGGGAGTTGCAGAATTAAGGATATTAGCCGCTTCTATCATTTCAACAAGAAATGTACTCTGACCCATCGCCAAGTTATCAGAGGCACCCACCCGAGTAAAAACTTTATCAAAGATCGGCATATCAGCACTGGCAACAGGTATAAAACTACCCATTTGCGCCATTATCGCTAAAAGACCTACTTGACGGAGATATGTGGATTTACCAGCCATATTCGGACCTGTTATCAGCGAAATTTGATTATCTTTATTATTCATCTGTATATCATTCGGTATAAATTCTTCATCTTTCAATATTTTTTCAATTACCGGATGCCGGCTTTGTTTGATATCAATATAACCTTCATCATTAAATTCAGGTTTTACATAATTATTTTTATAAGCAAGTTGAGCAAGGTTAGCCAAAACATCAATAATGGCTACAACTTCTACATATTTTTGTATTGGTCCGATTTCTTTGTACAGTTTTTCTCTAATTTCAATAAACAACTCATATTCAAGATTTTTTATTCTCTCTTCAGCACCTAAAACTTTTGCTTCAAATTCCTTTAGTTGTGGACTTATATAACGTTCTGAATTTACTAAGGTTTGTTTTCTAATATAATATTCAGGTATTTTATCTTTGTATCTGCTTGTAACTTCTATATAGTAACCAAAAACACGATTGTAATTTACTTTTAATGAAGAAATACCAGTCTTTTTCTTTTCCTCATTTTCAAGTCTAGCAATCCAACTTTTTCCATTTTTACTTACTTCACGCAACTCATCAAGATCAGAATTATATTCATTTTTAATTATATTTCCTTCAGTGATAAGAATAGGTGGTTCTTCCATTATAGTTGAATTAATCAATTCAATAATATTGGAATAATCCGCAATATCCAGTTGTAAGGAGTGAATAAATTCGTTTTCAAATTTGCTAAGTATCTCAGATAGAATTGAAGCCGTTTCCAAATAGTTTTTCAAAGCAATTGCTTCACGAGGATTCATCCGTTTTGTTCCAATCTTACCTAGAACTCTACTCAAATCTCCAATTGTCTTGAATAAATTGCGAATATCATTCCTGAGAGAAAAGTTCTCTTTAAGTTCCTGAACTGCATTTAATCGTAATTCTATTTTCTTTTTATCCAATAAGGGATTTAATAACCAATCCCGCAATTTGCGAGCACCCATTGGAGTTTCGGTTTCATCCAGAATTGAGATTAAACTTCCAAAAGAACTATTATACCGTATAGATTTTATTAATTCCAAATTTCTTCGTGAAACTTCATCAAGTTGCATATAATTTTTAATGGAATAAAACTGCATTTTCCCAATATGCTTCAAATCATTATTCTTTAATGATTTAAGATAGGAAAGCACTGCGCCAGCTGCTGTTGTAGCAAATAGTTTATCCTGTGCACCAAAACCTTCTAATGTAGTTGTCCCAAAGTGATTTAATAAGGCACGTTCTGCTTCTTCTGGATCGAAATACCAGCTATCAAATACTGTTATTGTAGGTTCATATACTATGTTAAATGAGGTTAGTATCTCTTCTATATTGTCATCTTGAACTACTATCTCTGAAGGTTTTAATCTGAGTATTTCATTTTTTAGTTCATCTTTTCCCAATTCAGTAAAAATGAAATCACCAGTTGAAGCATCGATAACTGCAAAGCCAATTATTTTTGATTTTTGCTCTATATAAATTGCACTAAGATAATTATGATCAATAGAATCGATTAATTTTTCATCAATAATTGAACCGGGAGTTATAATATCAGTAATTCCTCTTTTTACCAAACCTTTTGCTTTTTTTGGATCCTCTATCTGTTCACAGATAACAACTTTAAGACCTTGTTTTACAAGTTTATCAAGATAATTATTCAGAGCATGATATGGAAAACCGGCAAGAGGTATGGGATTATCAGCTTTTTTATTTCTGGCAGTAAGAGTTATACCTAAAATTTTGGAAGCGATTTTTGCATCTTCAAAAAAAGTTTCATAGAAATCTCCCATTCTGAATAGTAATAATTTATCAGGATGCTGCTCTTTAATAGCAATAAATTGTTTTAGCATAGGAGTTATTTTTTTTATTTTCATTTTGTTGGTTTAGTATCTTTTAATTACATAAGAATCAATATCATTTTTTTTTAGTTTCTGCATTGCTTTTTTCAGATTATCATTTTCATCAAAAGGACCTGCAGCAACCACATAGAGCTTACTGTTATTTTTGATTTTAGAAAAAACAATATATTTGTATCCAATAACTTTAACTCTCTTTCCCAGTTTTTCTGCCCTATCTTCCGAACTGAATGCCCCAACTTGAAGATAAGTTTTTAGATCTTTCCCTGTTGTTGCTTTTGTCTCTTCTACAAGTTTTTCTTTTCTGAATGTATTAATTTCGGAAAGATCAATTTCAAGTTTATCAGCTTTCTTAAGGTTATAAATTCTATCTTCAGCTAAGTAACAATATTGATGATAAGGAAAATCCTGTTTTAATTTTTTATAGAACATTAAAGCTTGTTCAAATTTTCCCTCCTGTTCTTTGCAAACTCCCATCTTATAATGAAGTAAGGGAATGTTGTTGTTTATATATTTAGACGTTCTTAGGCTTTCTAAAGTGTTAAATGCTCTTTTATACATTTTCTGTAGTAAATATGATTCAGATATAAGAAAATAGGCATTCTCAATTTTTACATTATCATCAGATTCTGCAATAAATATCTGGCTGGAGATTATTGAAAGTTGGTATTCCCCCATCTTCAAGAAAGATCTTGCAAGCCAGTATTGTTTGTTTGTTATTTTTTTATGATATACTTTTTTTAGAAGTGAAACAGCATTTTTATAATCGCGCTTAAAGAAATTATATTTTGCCAATTCCATGAGAGATAGTTGACCAAATATTGAATCATTGTCTTCTGCATAAGCTTTTTCATAAAGAATTTTCATTGCTGTCACATCTTTTTCAGTTTTCGCTTTTTTGTAGTGATCTTCCTGAGTTATTATACCAAAACTTGATGTAACTAAAATTGTTAACAGACTGATAATAAATATATTCTTTTTCATACTACTCTTTAATATTCTTTTTTCTTACAATACCCCATTCTGGTAATTTCTTGTCAAGATCGAATCTGATAATTGTATTTGGTTTTGTAAATTTTATTTGTTCATCTTCTTCATTAAATATTGAATTGACACTCATTTTAAAATCATCTTTTTTATTCGGGAAAATAAACTCAATCTCATCTCCAATACAAAATTTTGCCTTGATTGAAATGTACGCAGAAGTTCTTATGACTTTTTGAATTTCACCAATAAATTGATAATCTCTAATATATGCGGAAGATCCGTAATACTGTGTTTTAGATGAATCAAATTTATCAAAAAATGCTTCACTATAATATCTGTGACTAACCTTATTTAGATCTTCCTGTATTTTAGAAGAAACAATACTGTCTCCTGCTGCAATCGCCGCTCTATATGCACGGGTGACAGTAGCAACATAATACAAGCTTTTCATACGACCCTCTATCTTTATGCTATTAATACCGGCTTTCTTGATCTGTGGAATTCGCTTAATCAAATTCAGGTCTTTGGAATTAAAAAAGTAGGAACCTCTTTCATCTTCTTCTATCTTAAAGAATTCTCCCGGTCTTGATTTCTCAACAAGGTTATATTCCCACCGGCAAGGTTGAGTACAAAGTCCTCTATTCGCACTTCTATTATTTAGGAATGCACTAATAAGGCATCGCCCCGAATAAGACATACACATCGCACCATGAACAAACATTTCCAGTTCAATCTTAGGTACTTTTTTTTTTATCTCAATAATTTCTTTGATGCCCAATTCACGTGCAAGGATTATACGTTTAGCTCCTAATTTATACCAGAAATCAACTGCTCTCCAAGATGTAACATTTGTTTGAGTACTGATATGAATATCTACATCAGGTGCAAATTCTTTGGCCAAGGAGAAAACACCCGGATCAGAGATTATCAGTGCATCTACACCAATCTTTTGCAGGAATGTTAAATACTCGGGTAATTGTTCAATATCAGAATTGTGGGCAAATATGTTTACAGTTATATATATTTTACGATCATATTTATGACAAAAATTTACAGCTTTTTTTAGGTGGATTTCCGAAAAATTTGTACTTTTTGCTCTTAGACCAAAATTATTTCCAGCCGCATAAACGGCATCAGCACCATAATACACAGCATATTTTAACTTATTTAAATTACCAGCAGGTGCAAGTAATTCCATTAACGACTCATTTTTTGTAATAGCTCTTCGTTGTTTTTTGTAGCCAACATTTTATTCTTAAGCATTTCAATGCCTTTTAAAGGACTCATCCCTTTAAGGAATTGACGAAGTACGAACATTCTTTGCACTTCTTCTTTAGTTAACAGCAGATCTTCACGTCTTGTACCGGATTTAACCAGATCAACAGCCGGATACATTCGGTAATCACTAATCGATCTATCAAGAACAAGCTCCATATTCCCGGTTCCTTTAAATTCTTCAAAGATAACTTGATCCATTCTACTGCCGGTATCTACTAATGCAGTTGCTATAATTGTGAGACTACCTCGTTCCAAAGCATTTCTGGCAGCACCAAAAAATTTTTTAGGTCTGTGGAGTGAACCAGCATCAAGACCACCGGACAATACTCTTCCACTTGAAGGTTGTGCCATATTAAAAGCCCGTGCAAGACGTGTAATACTATCAAGCATAATGACTACATCCTGACCGAGTTCAACCATTCTTTTTGCTTTTTCAATTACCATTTCGGCAACCTGAATGTGATTTTTGGGTTGTTCATCAAATGTTGAACTAACTACTTCAGAATTTATTGGAATCAATATCTTCTTCATCTCTGTTACTTCTTCAGGTCTTTCATCCACTAATAATACAATCAGGTAAACCTCAGGATGATTAGTGAGAATTGAATTTGCTATATTCTGCATTAATACGGTTTTCCCAGTTCTTGGAGCAGCAACGATCATTCCTCTCTGCCCTTTCCCAATTGGTGTGAACAGATTTATTATTCTTGTAGAAATATTTTTTTGAGTTGTCTCAAGATTTAGTTTTTCTTCTGGAAAATAAGGTGTTAGTTTTTCAAATCTTTTTGCTTCAATTACAATAAGGGGATCTTCATAATTAACCGAGTCAACCCGGATCAATGCAAAATATTTTTCTTCATCTTTAGGTGCTCTAACTGGACCTGAAATGATATGACCTTTTTTTAATCCAAATCTCTTAATCTGAGAACTTGAAACATAAATATCATTTCTACCGTGAGTATAATTGTTCTCCATAAATCTTAAAAAGCCATATCCATCATCAACGATTTGAAGGCATCCAGAGACAAAAGCTAATCCCTCTTGAGTTGATTCAATTTCAAATATTCTGTGGATCAATTCTTTTTTCTTAAGTCCCTTAATATTATCTATTTCGATATCTTTAGCAATTTTAGTTAATTGTTTCATGTTTAATTCGAAAAGATTTTTTTTATCATTTTCATTACTCATTTATTTCTCCTTAAAAAATGTTATTAAAATTCAATTTCTTCTAATTCCTAACATGTTATATTTACAATATTTTAAGTTTGATTACAAGTGTCAAGTGATTTAATGACTTATCATGAATCATTTGCCATTAATAGAAAGAAGTGAATTTTCAATAAATGTAATACAATAAAAAAAATAGTGCTAGTATATAAAGATGGCGGCGACCTACTCTGCCATTCCGTCGCCGGAACAGTACCATCGGCGTGGGTAAGCTTAACTTCTGTGTTCGGGATGGGAACAGGTGTGACCTTAC
>Ga0307992_1001372_pt1 | contig 14477 bp, 33 predicted proteins | sample EllFjometagen133_FD_203162 | JGI IMG/M metagenome (GOLD analysis project Ga0307992, IMG submission 203162) | Marine microbial communities from Ellis Fjord, Antarctic Ocean - #133 | ecosystem: Environmental > Aquatic > Marine > Unclassified | place: Southern Ocean | collected 2014-10-08
AAAATTACAGAGCTTATTCGATCTTCTACGATTGTTGGTTCAAGAATTATTCGATTTATGAATAAAGATAGCATAATTACAGTAGACGATTTTATGAATATTAGAAAACCAGGTATTCATTGCTATAATAGAAAATTTGTTATGATGGGACCAAAGACATTTCAAAGGATAGAAGAAATTCAGAGAATAATTGCAAAAAAAAGTTGTGAGTTTTGCAGATTAAATGCCTTAAGAACAAAAGCTCTTGAAAGCGATGATATAGAGGTTGTTAAAGAAGCTCTTAAGGAATTTTCAAAAGAATGGCTAAATGTTTCTCAAGATTTGAATTATCATAAGTGTATTCTTGACGGTAGTTGGTCAACAGCAGAAGAGATATTGACAAGAAGTTTAGAAAAGGCAAAGTTAAAAACGGAATAAATCATGCTTAAAAAAAGTTGTGCGTTTTATCCATGTCATAAGGGAATAGAAGATTGCAAATTTTGTTATTGCCCTATTTATCCTTGTGGTTATGAAGAGTTCGGGAAGTTTATTGTAAGTCATGAAGGTAAAAAAGTATGGGACTGCTCTAATTGTGTTGTTTTCCATAAAAAGAAAATAACTGATTTGATGCATGGTCTTAATGGTAAGTTTAAAAAAGAAATAAATGAACATATAGCAGATAAATAAAGAAAAGGTGAAATTATGGGATTAACAAAAAACAATCCAGAAGCAGGAAATATGTATGAGTTTGTAACTCTTATGTATAGCCCTATTAGGGGTAAATGTAAGCACGAATGCACATATTGCTATGTCGTAGATACTGCGAACAGATATAAAAGACCATTGAAAGATCTATTCTTAGATGAAAATGATCTTAAGAAAAAACTTGGAGTAAATGAAACAGTTTTTGTCTGTTACACATGCGACTTGTTTGCAGAGGATGTTCCTGCTGAGTGGATCGAAAAGGTCTTGGCTCACTGTTGCGAATATCCTGATAACAGGTATTTGTTGCAGTCTAAAAATCCTAAAAGGATGTTAGACTTTATGGATAAATTTCCTCCTGACGTTTTCATAGGGACGACTATTGAGACTAATAGAACAAACTACTATGAGTCCAAAGCTCCTACGTTTACGGAGAGAGCAGAAGCCCTTGCTGAGCTTAATAAGCTAGGTTATGAGACAATGGTAACTATTGAGCCTCTTATGGATTTCGACTTAGACGAATTGGTTGATCTTATTGTTACTGCTAACCCAGTATGGGTTAATGTTGGTGCTGACAGTAAGGGTCACGATTTGCCTGAGCCATCTCCTGAAAAGGTTAAAGCTCTTATTGACACTTTGAAAGAAAAGACTAATGTTGAGCTAAAAAGAAACATCGACAGAATTTTAGAAGATTTGAAATGAGTGGTGTTAAGGATTTTTTCGTTGAATTAGGGCATATGCTTTTAGGAACTTGTGATTCTATAGATATAGTTCTTGCAAGGATGGACTGCGTTCCTGAAAATTACAATACGGAGTGTATTGAAGACAGACTGCTAGATGATAACATCGAAAGATGTCAGGGTTGTGAATGGTGGTTTGAAAGTGGTGAATTATTTTCTGATAATGAAGATGAATGTGGAAAGTGTGAAGATTGCAGATGAAAACAGCAAAAGAGATACATGACTACATGATAGAGAAAGATAAATCATTAAGATCTGATACGGGTTTTAATGACTTTATCTTTCTCAAGATTATTGATGGCTCTGAGTTTAAAATACGATGGGCAGAATTTGATCAGATAGAAGATTATTTAATAGTCTTTACTGAACATTTTGGTTGTTTCTTTACTCATATGGACGAAGTTGAAGAATGGAAGGTTTTAGAATAGGTGATAATTTGGAAAAAGAATTAGTCGAAAAATTTATTAAGAAATTGATAAATCATATAAATGAAAAAACTTCAGAAGCTGCCCATCAAGGATCTTGTAATGATTCTTGTTTTGGGATGGGGGGGTGGCAAACCGAAAGAGAACTAGCTGATTCTGTTAGAGAGATGTTTGGAATTCCCGTTGAGAAAGATGACGATTATGACTGATAGAGAAAAAAAGCTTTTTAATGAAATTTGCTATGTGGCTTTAATAAATAGCGTTTTAAATGGAGAATCTTCTATGGAGTACGAAATATCTCCTGACTATATTACTGAAAAGTCAAATACAAGAGATAATTTTAGTCATTTTTGGAAAACATTGCATCGTCTTGTTAGGGAACAAGTTAAACAATATTGCGACAAGTGGGACTTACCTTTAAAACAATGGCTTAAAGATCTTGGAATTAAAAATGACTGAGAAAGAAAAAATAGAATTAATTAATGGAATAATTGAAGCATGGGAAGAAGATACTTGTTGTTTATCTTATCATGATCGTAATCATCCTGCTTTTTCTCTTGTAAAGAAAATAGCTAGGAGAACTCCTGAAGAAATGATTATAGTAACTTCTACTATTCTAAAAAGAATGGAAAAAGAAGTAACATTTTTTTATACGATTTTTTATGATTTAATCCCCAATGCCAAACAGCCAAAAATAACTGAAGAAATGATGGGAAAAATTCAAGAACAAACTGACGTATGGGTTAAATGGGGTTATGAAAAAGGATATTTAAATGAGTAGTAGAGGTACATATAAATACATTTGTGAAGAATGTCAAGCAGAGAACTGGCTTACAGCTAGAGAAAGAACAAATAGATCAAGACCTCGTTGTATAGAGTGTGGTTCTACTTGGTTGGAGCCTAGCAAAGGTTCAAAGGGTCCTGATAAGATCTCTGAAGCGAATACAGCCGCATATGAACAAAAACTAAAAATAAATAAAGAGATGGGCAAATAAAAAAGGAAAATTTTAAATAGTTCGATAATATACTGTTATGGAAAAAAACAGTGAATTATTTAAAATAGAGGATAGATATTGCCCGATCTGTGGCAATTTTATAAAAGCAGAATCTCCAACTCACCATTGCTCTGATGAATATCTTAAAAAGCTCGACAAAGAAGAAGATGAGGTATTAGAATCAGATAGGACTTATGACGATAAATTAATTGAGTTTAATGAATTTTATAACTCAGATAATTATTACGACAATGACACAGAGGAAGAGTAATGTTAGAATTAAAAAAAATTATCACAATAGATAAAGATGAAGAAAAATATTTATCTTTCCCAGATATTATAAAAAGCCCAAAAGATTCTAATACTTTTTTTATAGTTTACAGATCTGGCAATGGGCATCACCCCACAATATCAAGTTTAATCATAAAGAAGTCTACAGATAATGGTAGATCGTGGGAACCCATTCAAGAGATTCATCTTACTTTAGAAGATCAAGGTCGAGTCTGGAATTGCCCAAGATTATCCTACTGTCACGAAAAGCTATATATAATTTGTGACACAAAAAGTAGCACTTACGAAAGACAAGCCCAATTCAAAACAGTTTTTCTTATATCAGAAGATGAAGGACTGTCATTTAAAGTTTTAAAGACTCCTCTCCCAGGCATGGTTCCTGATAAGATAATTCCATTTCGAGGAAAATATTTTTGTGCAAATCATAAAATAAAGAATCAACATAATGATCTGATACAGCTCGTCTCATGGTCAAAAGATGGAGACCTATGGTATGACACCAATGTTATGGCTCATAGTTATCAGAAGCAATTCTGTGAGGCCTCAGTAGTTAATATGAATGATGATTACCTTATTGCTTATCTGAGAGATAACAGTGGTCATAAAAGAAATGTTTATACGGTCAGATCTACAGATGGTATAGAGTGGACTAAGCCTGTAAAACTTAATATATTTGGGCAAAGAGTAACTGCGTTAAAATATAACGATGAAAGAGTTGTCGGAGCTTTTAGAAATACTGATAATGTTAAGGTTTCATTATTCGATCATAATGTAAAAACAGATAGAATAAAATTTATCAATATCGATGAAGAGGAACGACATAATCAATATAACTATGGGTATACAGGATTAGAAGATAATGGTGGTGAATACCTGTTGCCTTACTATATTAAAAAAAGAGCAGACAATCCTTATATAAAATTAGCTTTCGTCCAAAAATAAATTATTCCACATAAACTTTTGACCTGGACAATCTTCGACAAGATCTTTATTAGCTATTAATCCATGCTCTTTGATCTCTTCTTTGGTAGGTTTGTAAATAAAGTAATCATATTCTTTACGAATCTCTAAACTTGCTTTGAAGAATTTTTCACAACTATGACATTGGAAAAAATCTTCTCCTTCATCATCAAGATCATATACCCATCCCCCTTCTGGATTTTTATTACTACCAATTCTCACACTGCAATACGGACATAATTTATATTCGTAATTTGATTCGTAATCAGACATTTGGTAATCCCCTATCGATAATTTGTTGATATCAACTAATCGTCAATTATTCATTTCGGCCTAAAGCCCTTTCAAAGAGGCAACTTTCACAAAGATATTCAACCCCTTCAAAATTTGCGTCAGCATCTTTCCCACATTTACATACAGGGACTATTCTTATTTTTGTTCCTGGTCGCATATTTATATCCTTATCTCCATTATCGCTGGTAACAACAAAACTTTCACCAAATTGATCAGGATCACTGTAGTATCTTGCTTTTATCGTATACATTATTCTATTGTTACCCTTCCATTTTTATGAATGATATAGATTTTCTTATGTTGTCTGCGGGCATATCGAACTGTTGACCATGTGCCTGATCTAACTTTCTCTTTACAATCAGGAGTGGCTATCAACATATCTGCTTCATTTATGATATTCTTATTTCTTTTCAAATAATCGTATGGCTTCATTGTAATATCACAATCACATTCTGCCATAAACTTCTTGAATGTTGGGGGATGTCCTATAACTTTGATATTTTGGCTTTTTGCTATATCATGCACCTGTTTATCAGAGCCTACGCACATTCCATGATGAAATTCATCACTATCTTTTGATTTGATTAAGTCCTTAAAAGCCTTAATTTGCTCTTCGCTCATACCATTGCGAGTACCTGTGAATCCTATTTTTGTCATTTTAAAATCTCCTAATATTTTTATATTTAATATTATACACTACTTGCTTTCGCTTTTAAATAGAAACAAAGGATTTTCGGCAAAAATGGGAAATAATAAGATATGGCTACATGGAAAGAAACATACGTAAAATTAGCAATTGCTTTTGATGCAACTTTAAGCAATATTCCAGAGGACTACGCTCATTTGCAAGAAGCTCGATTAGCTATGATAGATCTTACTACTATAGGAGATGGCAGTTTGCCAGGTTTCGGCACAGAAGCTTCGGTAGATCTTCTATATAAAATGGATTTACTTGTTCGTCAGTGTAAACACTATTTTAGATATGACATATATAGAATAAATATGGTAAAATCTATCAATGATCTTACTATCTTATATTATGGAGATCTTGATGATTTCGTAAATAGTTTAGACTGGCCTGACTTATGCGCTCCTGTTTTTTGGGCTTCATTAACAGAAGATACTGGCACAGACACTTCTAATTGGATTGTATGTTCTTAAGTATATCTGCAATGGTTCCATAGATATCTAAGTTAATTGGAGGTGCAGCTTTTACTTTTCTAAGATCACTAGTAAATACTGGCTTATTTTTTGACATTGCACAATTTTCAACTGTTATCTGAAATTCTTCAAAGGCTTCTAACTCTCCTATGTTCTGTAATTCCATCAGTATTTTTATACATTTATCTGCATCATAATTTGCAACATGTACTTTTGAATAACCAGCGGCAGTACCTACTAAAGCGTTATCGAAAGCGTCTGGCAGAAATACTGCTTTTGCATTTATTTCTTTAATAATTTCTTTCATGAGTTTTTTATTCATCTGTCATCCTTTGCATAAATATTGGGGTATTTTCTCCCACGTAAGCACATTCTGTGTTATAACTAAAATTATCTATTGCTTCTAAATAGGGATCTTCACAGTCCTCTTCTTGAGCATATTGATCAGCTAGTATTTCTATACATTTGTCTCTATCATAAATCACTACTATATTACTACCATGTTGGCCGCCAATGCCTATAATAGCATCTTCAAATCCATCTGCCAATAAAGCATCAGGATTATACTCTGCAATCCACTCTTTAATTTCTTTAATATCCATCTTATATTCCGATACAATAAAGGTTTATGAATGTTTCTATAAGAATATAATAATGATAATCACTTTTCAATAAGGAAATTAATATGATTCCCGACATGAAAGAATATAGAATAAAAAATAAAGATAAAATAAATGCTACAAGAAGAGAGTATAGAGCAAAAAACAAAGATCTACTAAAAAAAAGAAGAGACGAATACAGATTAAAAAATAAAGAAAAAATTGCAGAAACAACAGGAAATTACAAAAATAATAATAAAGAAAAAATAGAAAATTATAGTAAAGAATACAGTAAAAGACCAGAAGTAATAGAGAGAGAAAATAAAAGAAAACAGTTAAAAAGAGATAACGATCCGATATTTAGATTAAACAACAGCTTATCATTTGGAGTCCTCGGTTCTTTGAAAGATAAGAATATATCTAAAAATAAAAGAAAATGGGAAAGATTGGTAGGTTATAATAAAAAACAATTAAAAGAACATCTTGAGATTTTATTTGAAGAAGGAATGAATTGGGACAATTATGGAAAATGGCATATCGATCATATTATTCCTTTAAAGTTTTTTAAATATGATTCAACAGATGATGTAGAGTTTAAGTATTGCTGGTCATTATATAATTTACAACCATTATGGAAAAAAGACAATCACTGTAAAAATGATAAAGTGATTATATGGGGAAAAGAAGTAACATCAAGATCATATGAAAGAGAGGTGTAATATCGGTTGTGGCTGTGGAAAAAAAAGAGTAAGTAGAGGAGAAAGAATAAAAAAACAGGTTGTAACGACTCGCCAATCTCTAAAAAGAAGAATACAAGCTACCGCTATTAAAGTAGCATCGGCAACGGCAGCCCCATTAAGTGCAAATTTCTCTACTTGTTTATCCTGTGTAGAATCAAAGCAGTCTCCTGATGAGTTAAAAAAGGGGATAAGAGTTTGTCACAAAACAAATCGTTTAATTAGAAATATAGTTAAAGATTCAAGATTTACATGTCCATTAGGGAAATGGAAAAAATCTAAGTAGCGTACATATCTATTTCAGATAATGGTCTTAGATTATCAATTCTATGCTTAGTAATGTCACAATACTTTTTTGACATTTCTATACCGATATAATTTCTACCTAATTGATTAGCAGCCACACCCGTAGTTCCTGCTCCGTTGAAAGGGTCTAGTACAGTAGCATCTTTCCATGTTAGCATTTTAATTAAACGGTATGGTAGTTCTATAGGAAACATGGCAGGATGACCTATCTTTTTCATTCTTGTTTCAGGAGCAAAACTCCATTCTGCCAATGCCCATTCTTTAAACTCTCTTGCGGTTATATCTGTTTCGCCTTTATATTGTAATTTTATATTCTCTTTTGCGAAAAGCATAATATATTCAAATGGTTTAGGAAATGATGGGCAGCTTGGTGATTGATAACTTCCCCATGAAAATCTATTACTTATTTGACTTTTTCTCCAAATGAGAGTAGCCATAGGAAGGTAAGTTAGCTCCCTTGTCATGAAATGAATAATATCTACATGAGTAGGAACTCTACCGTTTTTACCATCACCGATATTAATAGCTACTCTTCCCCCTGATTTTAATTTTGAATAAATTGGTCCAAAGATTTCATCTCTCAACCATTCAATATATTTCCAATGATCCTTATTATCATTATACATATCATAAGGATTTTCATTAAATTTATTATTGCCAAGATCCACATTGTAAGGTGGAGAGGTTGCTACTAAATCAATTGAATCATCATCTAATATTGGTATTACTTTTTCTGATTCGTTGTTATATAATTTAGTCTTTGGATTTATCTCTGTATATGCTATTGTCATATATATATTGCTCAACTTTCTTAGGAACTAAAAATTTAATAGTGCAGCCATCATTTTGACTTATTTTATTTCTGATATTTGTAGAAGAGATATCTATGACGGAATTAACTAATGGAATAAAATGGTCCATGTAATCATACTCTAAAAATGACTTAGTTTCTTCTACCAAAAAATTAAATAAATCCTTATTCCCACTTTTATATAATTTATATGGATTTCTTTCTGCAATAACAAATATACACTCATTGATCAATTCTTCTATTTTATACCATGCTTTCAACTCTGGTATGGTATCACCGCCAATCAGCCAATAAATTTCAGAATTGGGGTATTTTTCTTTAAAATGCATAACTGTGTCATATGTATAGCTTGGACCTTCTCTTTTTTCCTCAACATCCGACACTTTGAAGTGATCTACTCCATCACAGGCTAATCTTGTCATTTTGAGCCTGTGGTAGACGCTCAGAACGTCTTCTTTGTGCGGAGGGATGGCAGAGGGTATGAATATGACTTGATTGAACAGGAGGGTCTCTACGGCTTCCTGAGCCATTATGAGGTGTCCATTGTGGATTGGATTAAATGTTCCACCAAATAGCAATATACGATTTTCTTTGTCCATAAAAAATTCCTTACAAAACAGCATTTTGAACTTTCTTCATAAAATAAAGAATTCCTACGAACTACAGACTAACTTCATCTGTATATTTAGTAGGCTAACCTTGTCGTCCCGACAATTCTTTTTTGATATTCTTAATCCTTCTCTTAAAATATTTAGAGCTGCATTGTAATCTCTATCTATTTTTAGACCACAAAAACTACATTGATACTCTCTATCTTTAAGAGTTAGATCTTTTTTAATATTTCCACAACTACTACAAGTCTTTGAACTTGGAAAGAATTTATCTATTTGGACTAAATCTCTTCCATACCAATCTGACTTATACTTTAATAATTCTACAAACTTACTCCAACTTGCATCAGAAATACTTTTAGATAGACAATGATTTTTAACCATATTTTTTACTTGTAAATCTTCTAAACAAATTACTTGGTTCTCGCTAATTAGTTTAGTAGATAGTTTGTGTAAAAAATCTAGCCTCTGATTTCTAATTGTTTTATTCTTACAATAAAAGAAGCTGTTGAACTATTGCTAACAAATCCTGTTCTAAATTTCATAATAATTATCCTATCGTTATTTTTGCTTCAACTATCTCAAGATCTTCTATTGGTATATGCCAACCTTCATCGATCATTCTTTGACACATAGTTTTTTTTGATTTGGCTGAGCCCTCTGTTTTAAAAAGGGTAGCGTTACGCTTAATTCCCCAACTGCCAGTTCCATAATAAAGCAACTGACCATCTTTTTTAGAACTCCAAAAACTACCATGCCCATCATGAATAAGAGACTTATTAAATTTTGCTCTTAATACCCATTTTTTCATTTTTATCTCCTACAAATCTAATATGTCAAATCTGCTACCAATTGTCTCAAAGCCATCTTCTGAAAGTGTTAAATGATCTTCTCTAAACCATGTTGGTAATTCTTCTACATGATGAAGCAGTCCGTCAATTTCTTTTATTGTTACCATTCTATCATCATATAAACGTGCTATCATCTTTTCTGCTTCTTCTCCAAACCCCTGATCTTTTTTTATTACTACTATATCTCCTGGTTTAAACAATCTCCCTGGAGGATGAATATCTCCTATTCTTTCTATTACTTCTTCTATAGTCATATTTTAATCCACTCTCATATTGTGAGAGATGCTACAGGTCTAATATTTCGAATCGATCTTCAATTCCTGGTTCATTATCATCTCTTTCTCTTGAATAGCAAACAGGACAAATAACTTTGCCTGAAGGAGAAAGAACCATCATATCAGCAAAATGATCACCGTTATGACAATATGCCTGAGCATTTTTATTACCTTCTCTTTGTGCTTTTAAATAATTATATCTAGATACTTCTAAATCATATTTAGGAGACCAGAACACTTCTCCACTTTGGAATTTCCATGCGTCAATAAATTCTGTAAATGGGAGTGGCCCATCATATTCGGTAACATAATTATTTTCTGTCAACCATGTTTTAATAAAATCAGGAGGAGATATAATGTCTTCTAACTCATGCAAAAATGAATGATTATTACATGTAGTAACAAGATAACGTCCTCCTATTTTTTTAATATAAGTATCATAGTTAGCTGTTTCAAAAAACATAGGCATATTAGGATTTCTACCATCTCTAATAGCTTTGTCAATAACAGAAGTTTCAACATCGATCAAATTTTCCCAGTTTTCACCTCTAATTTGTAGCATTGCTTTAGCTAAATCAAAAACAGTTTTATAGTTTTTGCCAACTATAAAATTGGCACTTGAGCTATTACTAACAAATCCTGTTCTTATCTTCATTAACCCAGATGTATCCTCTCTGCATTAAACTTATCTTCGATGAGACCAAATAGCATCCAAGGAATAGAGTTATCATTTTTACTGTAGATTAGAGTTTTATCTTTTACTCTTGATTCTTCAATTTCCCAGTTTTTAAGAAGTTCTATATCGTCCTTTGTTGCTTTCTTTGGAAACTCAAATGCTTTTTTGAAAGATATATTTTCACCTTCTAAATTATTATAGAAGTCCAGCATCTTTTGAAGAATAGCTACTGTTTCTTTTCTGTTATATTTGTGCTTTCCGTATACAGCGCAAATAAAACACGATGTGCTTGAATTCGATATAAATCCTGTTCTAACTTTCATAATTTCTTCCTAGTGATAACTTGTTCTAATATGATCTAATCTGTTAAAAACGTCTGAATGCTCAAGTATTGAACCTAATTCAGTATCGTCATGATATTGAAGTGAAGCGATCCATTCTTTATCATGACCTTTTCTGAAAGCTTCTGATATTGCTGACGCTCTTTCATCATTGATCTTTCTAGTTTCTGATAGTATACGATCAATTTCTTTTCTTTCATCTTTATTTTGCCAACTAAGCTTTTTAGTATCGCTCATAAGCATTCCTGGGAATAATTCAGGGATCATATATGATCTGAAATATCCATTCCTGACGGAATCAAACATTTGTTTTTTAGTTGCTTTTCTTCTTATATCTCTAAAGACTGCTTCGGCAAGTTCTTGCGTAGATATATCTTTCTTTGCATCATCTCCGTAGATACCTGTATAATGCCATTCTTGTTTGCCGAACATCATTTCTTTTAGATCTTCTACAGATTTTGGTTTATGGGCAAAAGCAATAATAAATGCACTGCTTGAACTATTACTAACGAATCCTGTTCTTCTCTTCATAATTTCTTTCTGCTATTGAGGTATATTTGTGCCTGTTCCTGATCTTTGAAGAGCGTCTCCGCAACCCAATTCTGCCAGATCTTTTTCGATGTCAAAAATTGTATATTCTGGTTGGGGAATAACGCATAACACTTTACATTTAGGACAATTTCCCATTTTTCCAGCATTTTTAATTAACGTTTTAATTTTGTGATCACATGTGTCACAACTAAATTTTATATATTTTTCCATAATCTTTTTAATCTGGTTTTTCTAAACCTAGCTCCCAATAACAATCTTCTATACTTTCCCAACCCCCGCATTCTGCTTCAAAATCATACATCTCTTGATCTCCGAAGAAATGTATATGTCCACATTCTCTACATTTATATCCATCACGATCTATTCCTGATACATCTCCGTCCGTATCTCCAAGATCTACCCAATTAACTGTTTTGCATTCTGGGCAATATTCTTTACTCCACATTCTACTCATCTTGATTCATTTCTTGTTTAATTTGTAAATCTATTAAAGAAGTTCCCCCGCCTAATCCCATAGATCTTTCAATAAACTCAACAGGTATTTTATCGTGGTTCAGTTTATGATTTTCCTGAGCATTTCGTATATTGTTAACTGACTCATGGAGAAAAACTGCTACTTCAGGTTTCTTTTCTAAGGCATACTCATTAGCCATTTTAAATAACTCTTCAGATATTTCGTCCATTCTTTTTATTTTTTTATCTTCACTCATGAGTCTTTATTCCTTTTGATGTTAAAAAATCTTTAAAGATATTCTCTGCTTCTTCTATTGATGAAAGATACGATAAAGCTTTAATTGTTGTTTCGGGTATACTATCTAAATCATCTATATCCCAGTTAATTTCAGTAGCCATGTATGCTATTTCAGTAATATCATACATATCTTTTTCTACTTCTTTTTTAAACTCTTCAAATATCATTTTTCAGACCAAACTGCAAGGCATGCTGCCGCTATTAAAATTATATAAATATACCAACATAAAATTAGCATAGCAACAACAAGATATGCAAAACAGCACCACATCACAAACCAGCTAATTTTATTTACGATCTTTTTAAACTTTTTGTGGAGCCAATTCATATATAGGACAATTCCTTTCATTTTTTATCAATCTGTCTCTCCACGTTATAAGACGAGGATGATTCCATACATCATTTAAGAAATCGACACAATTAAGAACATCTATTCCTTCTTGCCATGTATCTTCACCTTCTGCAAAACTACAGACGAAGAATTTCCCATAACAGTTAATATAAGAACTAAACATTCCGCTCTCACAAGGCTCTGCCATTTCCTCTAAATCTTTTATGCGTTTATTTCTTATATGTTCAAAATACTCTTTTGCATCTTTTGGAGCGTTTTCAAATATTTTAAATTTCCTAACAGTGCTAGGAATACTTTCTATAAAGATATTAGCTGAGCATGAATCAAACCCATAATTTACTTCTTTTTCATCGCAATATTTTATCAGTTTTGTATACTTTTCTACACTCAAAACAGAATGAAAGGCATCAGGGTTTTTACCCTTAGGTTTATATTGTAAAAATACAATAGCGTTAAAACCTTTCGGCTTTAAATCTTTTGCTATTTCATCTATAACTTCAAAAGCTCTATCGTATGTTTCTTCGCTAAGCATATAATGCATATTGACTTGCTTCATTCCTGCGTCAAGAAAATTACTAATAGCTTCATAACTTTTTTTCTTATTTACTAAAGAGACAGCGACAGCACCACAAAGTTTAGCAGTCCTTTGAGCTATTTCTTGAGTCACTTCTAAACCATTACAAGTATAATTAGGTATAATTCCATGTTCTTTTGAGTGTTCCATCATAGCAAAGAAATCAGGATTAGAGCTAATATCACAAATACCAAACGCTATTTGCGTCAAATGATAAATATATTTTTCTTCAACTTTAACATCAACTACTTTCATTGTTTATTTTTCCTATTAAAGCAAATAAATGATTCAATTCCATATCTTTTTTTATTTTACAATTTATATCTTTATGAACCCAGTGAACATTATTCTTAATATATCCGTGATTATTATCTATTCTATCTAATGATGCTGTCATAGAGCCGATTATTTTTAATTCAATATTTGTTAAAGAACATCTTCCTTTTTGCTTCAAAAAAATATTCCAAATATCTTCTATTGATATTTCAAATGGTTTTTTTCTTTTAATAGCATTATATTTAAGCCTACTAAAATATGTTGAACTAATATTTCCGTATCCCTTCCAGTTCTTATGGTGGTTGCGAATATTACAATCTTTTGCAACATATTTATTTTTTATAGGATTTTTTAAGATATCTATCCAATAAAAAAATTCTTCTTCAGTCATATCCCATTTTATATTATTTATATCTTTATGAATCCATTGGATATTATCTTTACAATATCCTTTTGAACTATCTATCCTGTCCACAGACGCAATATTATTTTTCAAAGAACTATCTACTGAAAAGGGAATAATCTCATTAATATAAACACATCTTTTATTTTGATTTATATATACTTCCCATGCATCTTCAATAGAAATATTAAAATCTATTTTTCTTTTTAAAGCCATATTTTTTATGTTGTGCCAATATCTAATTGGAATATCTTGAAAGCCTTTCCAACGATAATTGTATTTACCTTTTTTATACTGGTATATTCCACAACCACATGATTGAGTATGCCCACTTGTTAAAGAGCCAATAGTTGCTACAATTTTATTACCACAGTGACAAAGACATTTCCATTTCACGTTATCATTAGGGTCTTTACCAACATCTTGAATAGCAATTAATTTTCCAAATTTTTTACCAGATATATCTTTTCTTAAGGATTTATTATAAACAACATAACAACCACAAGATTTAGTATGTCCATTAAAAACCTTGTTTGGTTCTACATCAAATATTTTTCCACAAAAACATTGACATTTTACTTTTATATTGCTTTTTTTATAATTTGATAAAAGTTTTAAATTTTTGTCTTTAAATCTATTCTTAACATCTGATTCTTTTAATTTTCTTGACATAGTATAATATCCATTTAATCATAATATATTATACTATTCCAATAATTCTAACTTATCTCCTCTAAAAAAACCAAAAATATCATCATTTTTTTTTATATTTTTAGCTTTTTTAGTATCTCCATTATTTAATTTAACAATATCTT
>Ga0307992_1001373_pt1 | contig 14474 bp, 9 predicted proteins | sample EllFjometagen133_FD_203162 | JGI IMG/M metagenome (GOLD analysis project Ga0307992, IMG submission 203162) | Marine microbial communities from Ellis Fjord, Antarctic Ocean - #133 | ecosystem: Environmental > Aquatic > Marine > Unclassified | place: Southern Ocean | collected 2014-10-08
TGATCAGTCTAATGAAATGGTTCGTAAAGAATGAAGGACGTAAGCTGCTCACGCTGCGTAGTAACCTGGACAAAGGGGGATTTAAGGCCAGAGAAGAACTTCTCATGATGTGCCGCGGATTCGAAGATGTCCTCAACAAATTCACCGACCTACTCAGACATTTTCTCACCAACACGGAGGATATAGTCGGTGATCTCGGGCAAATGATCAGTGATGAACTGAAGGAGGTCATAGATCTCTGCCCCAGCCATGTATATAGAGATCAAATAAAGATGGGTCTGCCTGAAGGTACTATCATCTACCGAACCGAAGAGCCCGAACATCCAGAAGAATAAGGAGGGAGATCAACCTACCGTGAACCTCCGTCCGGAGGAGCACACAGGCAAACAAAAAACCACTCGTCGCCTGCCTTGAATCCAAAATGTTGGATTTAGAGCAGGGAGGATCACGGGTGGTTTTTTGTTTTATTCCCCTCTAGAGAGGGGTGCCCCGATTCGCATCGGGGTGGGGTGTGTTGGCTTGCGTTTACGAATGTTGACCAACACACCCCATGCACTCCGTGTCTTGCCCCTCTCAAGAGGGGATAAAAAATACCCGCCATCCAGCGGGTATTTTTATTTTAGTTGTCAGATGTTAAATGTCAAATGTCAGATGTTCCTAAACAGGTTCTTCATAAAACACCGGATCGTCATCTGAATCCAATGGTTCTTCATTCCAATCTTCACCTTCCAAATCTTGATTCAAAAAAGGAATATCTATCTTAACATCTTCTATCTTTGATAAATCAATATCAAATGGAATATCTTCTACTTTTATTTCATCTTCTAACTCATCTTCTTTTACTAAATCTACATCATTTTCTTGTTTAAAACCATTTGCATCAGCCCAGTTATTAATATTAAAATCAAAATCATCTTCATCCTCATCCTCATCCTCAAAATCATTGAAACTTTCAACACCACTAATACTGCCTTCTTCCTCTCCATCAACTGACGGATCAAATCCACCAAGATTATCATTATCTAAGTTACTATATCTATCACCCAAAACACTACCAGCATGAGACCAAGGATCTTTTTTGTCTTTTGAATCTTTTGAATCTTCTGGATTATTATGCCAATCAGCAGGATGGTAATCCTCTTCGGCAAATGGATCAAATGGAGGTTCCTCAGCAAATTCATCGTCCAAAGCCATTTCTCTATTCCATTCATCCTCTTCTTCTTTTTCTGCTCGCCAAATAGCAATATCACGATTGATTTGATCCAGCATTTGATCACTAGACATACTTCTAACATCTCCACGCCCAACAAATTCCATATCACTATCACTCTGATTATCTAGCAATTTTTCATATTCATCCACACTCATAATTACAGTATTTTGACATTCAGTTGGATTGTGGACAATCAACCGATCCCCTGTCCTCTGAGCGAGATCGATCAAACGATCATACGAATAGTGACACATAAAAATTATTTTATTTGAATAGTACTATCATTATAGCTTTTATTAAAAATGACGTCAAGACAATATTTAAGGATTACGAATAATCCTGATTTACTAATAATTAATATTGTATACCGACATTATACCTGAACTAAATAAAAAATAAATTAGAAAAAAAATCATAGTACAAACTTGGGGGTTTGGGGGTAAAACTGTTTGAGCCCCCATTCTTCTGCGAGATATATTATCATAGTGGCAATGGGGCGAGTTTTTTACCCTCAAAACTTTTTGTTACTTTTTGGTTACAAAAAGTAAAGGCACTGATGTCGCATAAGATATTATTTAAGTTGGGTTATTATTTAGATTATTTATAATTAAAAATCTTTCTTCAAGTTCCTCCAGACCCCCTCACCGACTGGTGTCGTGTGCTCCCCCTGATAGGGGGAGAGCTGAAAACACACAAACAAAAAACCACCCAAAATAAATTGAGTGGTCTTTAATATTTACTACAAAAACGTGACAAAGATCAGTGAACAGTCTACTGATAATCTGATCCCGATTTATCATAAAATTATAAATAACTAAATGATCGGAACCAACTTTCTTGAATCCAACTTCCGTTGGATTATCTCCAGAAAGGAGGTGATCCATCCACAGCTTCCGCTACGGATGCCTTGTTACGACTTTACCCTGATTACTGACCTTACCTTCGTCCCTCTTACGAGAGCCTTCGGGTACTGCCAACTTTCGTGGTATGACGGGCGGTGAGTACAAGACCCGAGAACGTATTCACCGCGACGTTCTGATTCGCGGTTACTAGCGATTCCAACTTCATGTAGGCGAATTGCAGCCTACAATCCGAACTTAGGCCGATTTTTTGGGATTGGCTCCACCTCGCGGCTTAGCGACCCTTTGTACCGGCCATTGTATCATGCGTGTTGCCCAAGACGTAAGGGCCATGCTGATTTGACGTCGTCCCCGCCTTCCTCCTAGTTGCCTAGGCAGTCCCGTGTGTACATTTAACACACGGCGAGGGTTGCGCTCGTTACCCGACTTAACGGTACACCTCACGGCACGAGCTGACGGCAACCATGCAGCACCTGTATAGCACCCTCGAAGGAGGCCCCTATTTCTAAGGGCTTGCAGCTATATGTCAAGTCTTGGTGAGGTTCCTCGCGTATCATCGAATTAAACCGCATGATCCACCGCTTGTGCGGGTCCCCGTCTATTCCTTTGAGTTTTAGTCTTGCGACCGTACTCCCCAGGCGGTGCACTTAACGCGTTAGCTTTTTTCAACGGCACTGGGAGGGTCGATACTCCCAATACCTAGTGCACATCGTTTACGGCGTGGACTACGGGGGTATCTAATCCCCTTCGCTCCCCACGCTTTCGTCCATGAGTGTCAGGCATGTTCTAGCAAGCTGCCTTCGCCTTTGGTGTTCCTATCGATATCAGCGCTTATTACGACTACACCGATAGTTCCGCTTGCCTCTCCCAGCCTCGAGTCTAACAGTTTCATTAGCAGTCCTGAAGTTAAGCCTCAGGATTTGACCAATGACTTGTCAAACCACCTGCGGACGCTTTACGCCCAGTAAATCCGGATAACGCTTGAGGTCTCTGTATTACCGCTGCTGCTGGCACAGAGTTAGCAACCTCTTATTCATAAGGTACCGTCACGAATTCGTCCCTTATAAAAGCAGTTTACACCCCGAGGGGCGTCTTCCTGCACGCGGCGTCGCTCCATCAGGCTTTCGCCCATTGTGGAATATTCTTGACTGCAGCCTCCCGTAGGAGTCTGGGCAGTGTCTCAGTCCCAGTGAGGAGGGTCACGCTCTCACGCCCTCTACCCGTCATAGCCTTGGTGAGCTTTTGCCTCACCAACTAGCTGATAGGACCTAGGCCCCTCTTCGAGCAATAAATTATTTACATGGAATGACTTAAGCCTCTCCATGACCATCGGGTGTTAATCCAAATTTCTCTGGGCTATCCCCGTCTCGAAGGTAGGTTACCAAGGTGTTACTCTCCCGTTTGCCACTTCCCGCTAATCCGAAGAAAATCGGGGTCGTTCGACTTGCATGCCTTAGACACGCCGCCAGCGTTCATCCTGAGCCAGGATCAAACTCTCAATGAATGTGAAACAATAAATTGTTTCACTGGCTATCATCACGACAGCCGATGAGAATTATTTCCAAATAAATTTGGAGTTAATGACTCTAATTGTTTTTTGATTTGAATAGACGTTCACATGTTATATAGTCCCGTAGGATTGTATACAACTTAGATCTTTGTCACATTTTTATAGTGAACTTTTTGCTTTTATGAACCTTTATACTTGATATGTATGGTTGTTGTATATTCAATTGTAATGATCGTCTTTCTGCTATCTTGTACTGTCGCAGAAAGAAAAAAGAGTTACCCAATCTTGAGTCGCTCTTTTTTCTCTCCAGTTTAGTTCGCCGAAGCTTTAGCGAAGGCGACTTTGTCGCTTTTTTGCTAACTACTTAGAAAAAGATAAGTTGTATAAGGTTTATTTAGGTTGCGTCGCTTATTTTACATTAATACTTAAAGCCTGTCAAGGGCAGATATACACAGTGTTGTGTATAAGTATACAAATTGACAGGTATGCAAGTAATCAAGTGCCCAACTTGCCAAATTACGTACCTATCAACTTGCAAATTGCCAACCATTTTATTGCTCTTTTCTCCACTCATCTATTTTTTTATGATCTCCTGATAACAAAATATCCGGCACTTTCCAACCCTTAAAATCAGACGGTTTTGTGTATTGTGGATACTCCTTTGTCACCTTATCACCTGAACACTTTATCACTTTATCACTTTCCTTATTCGTATGTGTTTTAGTGATTATGTGATTAGGCGATGAAGTGAATGTTTCTTCTTCTAAAGATTCTGGATTACCAAGAACATCTGGAATCAGACGAGAGACTGCTTCAATCATTACCAGAGAACCTAATTCTCCACCAGCCAAAACATAAGGACCAATTGAAACTTCTTCGTCAATCATATTATCTGTCACACGCTGATCAATTCCTTCATAACGCCCACAGACAAAAGTAATTTCATCCAACTTGCTCCACTGCTCTGCAATACGCTGATCAAACTGTCGTCCGCGAGGTGAAAGCAAAACTGTACGCTTTTTTCTTTTTATATCTCCGCTAAAAATCTTTTTTATTTTACTGAGCCCATCTGCCTTTCGAAAAGGAATTGCATCCAAAGTTTTTAAAGCTTTGAAAATTGGCTCGGGCTTCATCACCATACCAGGTCCCCCACCATATGGAGTATCATCGACTGACTTATGTTTATCCTCGGTGAAATCACGCAAATTAACTGGATTAATTTTTATCGCCCCAGCTTTTTGCCCACGACCCAAAATACTCTCATTTGCATAATGAGAGATTAGATCAGGGAAGATTGTAATTACATTAAATTTCATATCCTTTTGATTCTAACATATATTTTTATTTTTTTCAAGGTCTTGACTTTTAAGTGTATTTTTGTTTTAATTAATACAAATCAACACTGTCCACTGAGGAGGACATCATGCCTTTCAATGTAGAAAACAGAAATCTTACTGTTCTAACCATGGACAGATTCCGTGATATGGTTGGCAGTAGGGGATATATCTCGGGAGAGCTTAGGCGCCAAGCCAGAAATAGTGGTTCCACCCTCACCAGAAGAATCTGTTTCGCTATGTGGCTGTGTGGGGGGATATGTTTCTCTAGAGAAATTTACACAGCCCCGAAGCTTTTTCGCTGGATCCACGTGCGAAAACAACGTTCTATACATGTTGATATCCACCTTGGAAAAAAGGAGAAGCTCGTTGTGAGATATCATTACCCGACTTATGGCGACGATTCGATCATCGCCCGAGGACGACTCACGGACTGACAGCTGGACACTCCACTGCGGACTTCCATGCGGAAGTTCGCGCAGGTACAAAGAACCATCCGTTCACCTGCCTTGATTCTAAATACTTGGAATCAGAGCAGGGAGGATTACGGGTGGTTTTTTGTTTTTTTATTTTTTGTAGAGACGCAATATTTTGCGTCTCCGGATTACCACCAACCTGTGTCTCCGATCTACCACCATAAATCTTTTTTTATTACAACAAATTTTTTATCTCCGTAAATTATTAATTTTCTGTTTGTGTTTTTATTAAAATTACCTATAAATGTATGGTTGATGTTTTATAGGGAGACGCAAAATATTGCGTCTCTACAGATAACGTTTTGTAGCGATGTAGTACTACATCGCTACAGTGTATCGGTGTACTAGTACGTCGATACAAAGAAAACCAATATTTATCCCCTCTTGAGAGGGGCAAGACACGTAGTGCTTGGGGTGTGTTCGTCAATGTCTGTCAATCCCAACCAACACACCCCGCCTAATCGGCGTGGCTTCGTGTGTTCCCCTCTCAAGAGGGGATAAAAAAACCGCCTGGCCCCCACCAAACGGTTTTTTAAATCTTTATATATTTTCAATCCGTAAATCCGCATTATTCCCGAAGAGGAATGCCCTTTGGGTATCCGTAATCCGTATATCTATTTACGTTTTCCACTCACTAACTCAGCCTCAATACTCTTTGGAACATCGGCATAATGATCAAATTCCATAGAATAACTAGCTCGGCCTTGAGTCATGGAACGTAAAGATGTGGCATAACCAAACATCTCTGACAACGGTACAGTAGCACGAACAATTTTTGCTGATCCTCTGTCTGTCATTTCTTGAATCTGACCACGTTTAGAACTAAGATCACCAATCACATCACCCATATTAATTTCTGGTGTTGTTACTTCTACTTTCATAAGAGGTTCCATAACAACTGCCTTAGCTTTCATGGCAGCAGCCTTAAAAGCCATGCTACCAGCCATCTTAAAGGCAACTTCTGAAGAATCAACTTCATGATAAGATCCATCATAGACAGTAGCTTTCACATTGATCATAGGATAACCCGCGACCACACCTTTGTCCATAGTTTCTTTAATACCTTTTTGGATTGGGGCAATATATTCTTTGGGAATAACTCCACCTTTAATATCATCTACAAATTCAAAATTTTCTTCACTATCTACAAGAGGTTCAACCTTAATCCAACAATGACCATATTGACCACGACCACCAGATTGTTTTACATACTTACCTTCAGCTTCGGCACTTTGTCTAATGGTTTCTTTGTAAGCTACTTGTGGAGCACCAACATTAGCCTCAACACCAAACTCACGTTTCATACGATCAACTAAAATATCTAAATGAAGCTCACCCATACCTGAAATAATAGTCTGCAAAGTTTCTTCATCAGTATGTACTTTAAAAGTCGGGTCTTCTTCTGCTAATTTTTGCAAAGCTAGACTCATCTTTTCTGCATCTTGCTTAGTGTTTGGTTCAATTGCAACTGAAATAACTGGCTCTGGAAAAACAATCTTTTCCAAAACTACTTGGCGGTCTTCAGCACAAAGTGCGTCACCAGTTGTAGTTTGTTTTAAACCAATAGCAGCAGCAATTTCACCAGCGTAAACATCATTTACATCTTCACGAGAATTTGCATGCAAACGAACAATTCTACCAATACGTTCTTTTTTACCATTAGTAGTATTTACTACATAACTACCAGCTGAAATTTTTCCAGAATAAACTCGGAAAAAAGCCAACTTACCAACAAAAGGATCAGTGGCAATTTTGAAAGCTAAAGCACAAAATGGCTCATCATCACTGGATTTTATTGTAATCTTTTTTTCCTCGTCATCAACATCGCTAGCTTCAATTGCAGGTACATCTAATGGTGAGGGTAAATAGGCTACCACAGCATCAAGCATTGGCTGAACTCCAATATTTTGTAAAGCAGTTCCACAAATTACTGGATACATTTCATTATTTAAAACTAGTGTTCTAATACCACCTTTTATTTCTTCAACAGACAATTCTGCTTCTTCTAAATACTTAGTCATTAAATTTTCATCAGCTTCAGCAACTTTTTCTAACATTATTGCTCTATATTCTTCAACTTTTTCTTTCATGTCTTCTGGAATATCAATCTCTGTTACGTTGATTCCGTATTCACCTTCAAATTTGTAAGCTTTTTTCTCAATTAAATCAACTACACCAATATGACTTGAGTCAGCCCCAATTGCCAATTGAATAGCAACCGCTTTATCTGAAAGACGCTCTCTAATTGAATTCAAACTCATGTAAAAATCTGCACCTACTTTATCCATTTTATTCACAAAACAAACTCTAGGTACATTATATTTGTCAGCTTGTCTCCAAACTGTTTCTGATTGAGGTTCCACACCTTGTGAACCGTCAAACACTGCTACAGCACCATCCAACACACGCAAAGATCGTTCTACTTCCACAGTAAAGTCTACGTGACCTGGAGTATCAATAATATTAATACGATAATCTTTCCAGAAACAAGTAGTCGCAGCTGAAGTAATAGTAATACCACGCTCTTTTTCTTGTTCCATCCAGTCCATATCAGCAGCACCTTCATGGGTTTCACCAATTTTATGTTTTTTACCAGTATAATATAAAACACGTTCGGTAACTGTTGTCTTACCAGCGTCAATATGAGCCATGATACCGATATTACGTGTTTTATCTAAAGAATATTCTCTAGGCATATATTAAAAGGCTTGAAAGGCCTGAGAGGCTTGAAAGGCCTGAGAGGCTTATATAAATTATTATTAAAATCTAGAAACATACCTTTTAAGCCTTTTGGACTTTTCAGGCTTTTCTAGCTTTTGGTATTATCTACGGCGTGCAAAATGAGCAAAAGCTTTATTAGCTTCGGCCATTCTGTGGGTATCCTCTTTCTTTTTGAAAGCTCCACCGACACCTTCTAAGGCATCTGTCATCTCTGAAGTAAGTCTATCTACCATGTCTCTACCTTTTCTAGCGCGAGCAGCAGCGATAATCCAACGAAAAGCTAGAGCATCCTGACGGTCTGAAGTAACAGGCATTGGTACTTGGTAGTTGGCACCACCAACACGACGAGAACGAACTTCAACAGATGGGCGAATAGCATTCATCACATCATCAAAAGCTTTTAGAGCATCCTCTTTTTTTATTTTTTCTTTCAAATTTTCTAAAGCACTATAAACAATTTTTTGAGCCAAAGTCTTTTTACCATCTTTCATTATCATGTTGATAAATCTAGATACTAATAAACTATTGTACTTTGGATCAGGGCTTACAACCCTTTTTGGTATTTTTCTTCCTCTAGGCATATTAATCAAAGTTACTTTTTAGTAAATTAGTTTTTATTTCTTTGGTCTCTTAGTACCGTACATAGAACGACTACGTTTTCGACCTTCTACTCCTTGGGTATCATAAACACCACGCACGATGTGATATCTCACACCTGGCAAATCTTTTACTCTACCACCACGAATAAGAACAATTGAATGCTCTTGTAAATTATGACCTTCACCTGGAATATAGGCGATAACTTCACTTCCATTTGAAAGCCTAACTTTGGCAACTTTACGCAAAGCTGAGTTAGGTTTTTTTGGTGTACTGGTATAAACCTTGGTACACACACCACGTTTAAATGGCGCTCCTCGCTTTAATACAGTCTTTTTTCTATGCAAACTGTCATAGGTAAACTGCATAGCAGGTGACGGTGATTTGCTCACCTTGTCAGTCCTACCTTTGCGAAGTAATTGGTTTACTGTAGGCATAATCTTTATTTATGAATTAAGATTAATTATTAATAAAAAAATTTGGCTTGCTTATGCCAAATCATACTTTCATCTTAGATTAAGATAAACGTATAAATCGACTAAGCGATTATTCTTCACTCCCAAACTTGGGAATTACTACGTTCGTAATTTTTACGATGGCGCTATTATAATAGAAAACGCTTTATCTGTCAATAGTATGTTGTGTATAAAAAGACGCACCATATCGCGTCTTTACAAAAATATTCTGTGCCCCCCAAAATTTCTGTGTAATCTACATCTAAAATCAGTGGACTTGTCCTCCATAGCTTTAGCGAAGGAGAAATCGATTCTTAGAATAATCCATTTCCACCAATCAAAAATAAATAGATATAATTAATAATTGGATGAATCCAAGAAAAACCTACCATGATAAAAGCAAGTAAAATAAAAAATCCGTATTGCTCCAAAATTTGTTTTACCTTCCACATTGAATCTGGTAAAATGGCATACAATAATTTTGAACCATCAAGTGGTGGAATTGGTAACAAATTAAATACTGCCAACAAAACATTAGCATACACCACTACAGACAATAACATACTAAGTGATCCATTAGGAACATACCGTACCAGCTGACCAAAAACAAAAGCTAGTAAAAAATTAGATGCCGGACCAGCCATTGCTACTGCCACTGGTCCCCATTTTTGATTTTTAAGATTAAAAGGATTATAAGGAACTGGCTTAGCATAAGCAAAGAGAAAACTGCCTTGTGTTACTACAAGTAATAATAGAGGCATTATAAGTGTTCCCCACTTGTCTATATGAACTATTGGATTTAAAGTAAGCCTGCCAGCATATTTGGCAGTCGGATCCCCCAACTGATTAGCCATCCAACCATGAGCGTACTCATGAAAGATTGCCGAGGGAATAATAATAAATAAGAAAAATATAGCCATCATGCCCATAAAATTTATTTTAAATATGAATAACTTGACAAAATTTAAATAATATTGTATAATTTCGCCGTTATTCAATTATACTAAATTTTTAACAATATGGGAAGAACATGTGCAAATTGTGGCAAAGGGCCAAAAAAAGCAGCTAATCGTAGTCATGCAAAAAACAAGACCTTGCGTACACAAAAACCAAACTTACAAAAAAACGAAAAAGGTGAAATGACATGTAACACTTGTCGCAGAACTGCTGCTAAAAAACCAAAGACTAAAAAATCCAAATCAATAATTAAAAAACTCTCCGATTAAGGAGAGTTTTTTTATATTTGACTTTGCTTGTTAGATATTTAAATCATCAACAGCGCTAGTATCAATTTCTTCTTCTATGGTAACTGGAGCAGCAACTGGAGTAGTAGCTGGAGCAGCAACTGGATTAATAGGATTAGCTGAATGTCTACCACCTTCTGGTTCATTGATCTTCAAGTTAACGCGAGCGTTATTCTTGGCACCAACAATACGCAAAAGAGTTCTAACAGCACGAGCTGTTTGACCTTGGCGTCCAATGACATAGCCGATATCGCTGACATCAACGTCCAAAGTTAGTAATACTCCACGCTCATCTACTGTGCGTTCTACTTTTACGGCTTCAGGCTTTCCTACGATTGCCTTAATCACGCTTTCAAGAAATGCTTGGTCTTCCATACTTTACATTTTTAAGTACTCTAAGGTACATGATTTAAACGCCGAATTCGACTAAATCCGGGATTGACGATATTATAACATAGGAAAATCTCGAGGTCAAGATGATTGTCCACAGAAACAAGATACAATATACATGGATTAAAATACAAAATGAACCTCCCCGCAGCAAGCTGACGGGGTCTCACTAACAGCTAAACATAGAAGAGACACTGACGAGCAAGCTCCTCAGTCTTTTCTGGGAATAAAAGAGACGCGAATAATTCGCGTCTCTTCAAAAATATAATCTTTTTATCCGAAGGATAAAATAATCTTTATTCTTCAGTCTTTTTTTCTTCTTTTGGTTCTTCTACAGGAGTTTCTTCTGTTTTTTCTTCAGCAGATTTTTCTTCTACTGAAACTTCTTCTTTTACTTCCTCAGCTTTTTCCTCTACAGGAGCCTCCTCAGTCTTGGTAGCTTCTGCTACTTTTGCAGCTTCGGCAGCAACCTTTTCTTCTTCTACCTTGGCCTTAGCAGCAACTTTCTTTTCTTCTTCAGCAACCTTAGCAGCCTCGCCTTTTTCATTTAACTTTGCTTTGCGTTTGTTGCTAATAGCTACAGATTTTTTCTTTCCTTCAGTTATAACACCAGCTTTTACAAGCAAATTATGAACTGTCTCAGAAGTCTGTGCACCTTTTGACAACCAATATTTAATTCTGTCTTCTTTGATTTCTAGCTTTTTCTCAGAATTAACTGGATTATAGTGACCCAAAATCTCCAAAGCATGGCCTTGAGTATCACGAGCCTTTTCAGAAATAACCAAACGATAAGTTGGCTGTTTCTTTTTTCCTAAACGCTGTAGTCTAATTGTTAACATAATTTTTTATTTTATCTAATAAATTGTGACGGTTATTAGAGAGTAGCCATATTATAGAGTAAAACTATTTTTTTGTCAACCCCACATCATTTTTACACCAAATTTGGCGTAAAAATGGTGCAGGACCAAGAATGGAACAATAGGTAAACAAATTAAGTAAAATTACTAAACAGAATCCGAACAAGAATAAGGTCACAGAAAAAACTTGGGGGGTTGGGGGTAAAACTGTTTGACCCGCCGAATCGGCGGGGAGTTTTTTACCCTCAAAACTTTTTGTTACTTTTTGGCCTGCCCGCCAGTGCCAGGCATGGCAGGCGGGTTACAAAAAGTAAAAGCACTGGTATCTCAACGAAAATAATTTAAGTTGGATTATTGATTAGATTACTGACTTCAATTCAAAAAAATCTTTATTTATAACAATGTATATCAGTATTTAAATACTGATATACATTAAATAACACTAAGAATTTTATAAAAAAACACCGACTCATAGCCGATGATTTTTATTCTTAAACTGCTTATCCTGCAATGAAGACGGAATATGACAACTTATTCTGCTTACTGGTTATCAAGATCCACGCTCACAAGTTTACTCACACCGTCAGCCCCCATAGTAACACCATATAGAGCGTCTGCAGTATGCATAGTGGCACGATTGTGGGTAATTAGGATAAATTGAGACTTCATTGATAATTCATGTAAAATTTTGCCAAAACGCAAAGTATTGGCTTCGTCTAGAGCGGCTTCTACTTCATCTAGTACTACAAAAGGAGATGGATTAGTATTGAGGATTGCACAAACTAGTGCGATAGAAGTCAAAGTCCTCTCCCCGCCTGATAAAACCTGAATGTTCTTAATTTTCTTTCCCGGAGGACTAGCAATAACTTCGATACCGGTCAAAATTTTCTTCCCTTTTTTCTTTGGTTTTATATCTTCTTCGTCTAGACCAATATCAACCCCCTCTTCTTTTTCAACCACTTCAATGTCTTCTAACTCTTCTTCTGCTTCCTCTGTACCATATACTTCAATCAAATCTGCCTTACCACCCTCAAATAACAATCCAAAATAACGAGCAAATTCTTTTTTGATTTGTTTAAAAGCTTTGCCACGTCTTTTTTTCATCAACTCATCAAGCTCGATAATCATTTCTTCCAAATCATCCATGGCTGATTTCAAATCATCTAGCTGAGTAGTGAGACCGTCGTGTCTTTCTTTTGTTTCTTTATACTCTTCTACTACTTCTTCATCAATTCCGCCTATCAAAGTAAGTTGGTATTTTAATTTTTGTATTTCTTGTTGTACAGAATCTAAATGATCAACATTAGCACCAACTACTTCACGCTCAAGTAAGTAATCGAAATTGCAATGTAATTCTTGGTAAACTTCATTACCAAGATCCTCTTGCTTGGTTTCTAATTTTGCAGCTTCAATTCTTTTTTGATTTCGCCCATCTACAATTTTATTTAATTTTATCTGTTCATCTTGCATTACTTCTTGCAATGCAAAAATTCTTTTCTTCTTTTCTTCTTCTTTGTCATTGAAATCTTCTTGTTTTTTCTGAATATCTTTTATTTGTTTTTCCAAATTCAAAATATTTTTATCCAAATCTTCTTTGTCATTTGAAAGATCTTGCATGCTAGCACTAAATTCCTCTGGACTCATAGAGTAGAGAGAAAGCTCTTGTTCAAATGTAGCCAACTCTTTGTCAACTTCTTGTTTTTTGGTCGCAACAAAATCTGCTTGGCTTGAGGCGTTGTGTGCACAGGACTGTAATGATAACAAATTTTCTTGTTCTTTTTGTAATTCTATTTCAATACTATCAATTTTATTTTTCAACTCTTCCAATTTTTCTTCAGCATCCAAAATATTTCCTTGAATCAGATAAGGTGAGCTACCTTGAGAAAAGCCCATACCTTGGCGACGATTACGATTGCGATAACCACCCTTCATACTTCCGCTGGTTTCTAAAATATCACCACCCAAAGTAACCATACGCACGCGACCAATACCAATCTCACGAGCCACATCAATATCTTCCACTATCAAAGTATTACCAAGTGCATAAGAAAAAATCTCAGAAAACTTTTCATCAAATTTTACCAAATCAATTGCCAATCCAATAACTCCGGATCTAGCAGATAATTCTTCCAAATCAGCAGACATAAATCTGCCTTTGATTTTGTTTATTGGCAAAAAGGTAGCATAACCCAATTGATGCTGGCGCAAATATTCTATACAACTCTGGGCAGTACGATCACCATCTACCACTAGAGAAGACAGATGCCCACCAGCAGCCACATCTAGTGCCATACGATACTTTTCATCTACTTCACCTAGTTGTGCCACTGTACCATAGACATTACCGAGGCGGTGACGTTCTTCTAAAATAGCCTGAACAGCCTTTAGGCCTGAATATTGTAAATATGATTGTTCACCGCGCATCTGAGTAACTCTTTGTTCAGAGTTAGAAATTTGTCCACGGAATTCAGTTCTTTCAACTGTTAATTTTTCTATTAATTGTTTTTTATCAACAATACTTAAACTGCTCTTATCCAGATCACTTTCCACTCCAACCAAGTTAGTATCAGCTTTTTTTTGTTCAATTTTTAATTCCTCTACTTTGTTTTCTAACCAACCAACATTTTGTTTTCCAACTTTGGAATATTCAGTTTGTAACTTTCCTTGCAATACAGCACGATCACGTTCCAAAGAATTTTTTTGTCGTTGCAGTTCTTGATATTCTTTTTGCAAAATTTCAAACTGATCTTGACGAGAACTCTCACGTGCCAAAGTAGCTAATTCTTCTTGGGCAATCAGCAATCTTTCATTTACTTG
>Ga0307992_1001374_pt1 | contig 14460 bp, 16 predicted proteins | sample EllFjometagen133_FD_203162 | JGI IMG/M metagenome (GOLD analysis project Ga0307992, IMG submission 203162) | Marine microbial communities from Ellis Fjord, Antarctic Ocean - #133 | ecosystem: Environmental > Aquatic > Marine > Unclassified | place: Southern Ocean | collected 2014-10-08
GTAATCATATAATAATTTGTTCGTATTAAATATTGGAGAAACTAAAAAAAAAGAATAACCGAAGTTATTCTTTAATTTTATTATAATGATCTTTTAATGCTTTTAATAAATCAACTTTTTTAAATCGACTATAATTTTTAATTGATGCTTTTCTAGCTTCAACATATAATTCTCTAATATTCATAGCGTTGAGTCTAACATTAATATCTACAAAGAAATCATTAATACCTTTAAAGTCATCAGGGGATTTCATTAGTTCATCCCATGCTTCTTTTTCATCCATTGGTTCTACTTTATCTTCTAATATTTCAATAATTTCTTCAACAATTTCTTGTTTTTCCTCTTCATTTGGAATATCAGTATTTACAGATACTACGGTTACAGAATCTATAGGAGCTTCTGTTATACGAGCACTTTCTATATGAATTTCTATTGGAATAATTTCATTTTGCTCTTGGTTTAGTATATCTTTAACTTTAACAATATCCTTAATTTCTTCAGGATAATTTTTATGAAATATACTAAGTTGCACAAGTTCTTCATCATTTATACTTGCAACTTCTTCTATTTTTGATTCTTGAATTCTATTATATTCTTCATTGATTACTTCTTTTCTTACCTTGTTATAATCAGATTCATCTGAGAAAAGAAAAGTAACTCCTTCTTTTTTCTTTTTAGGACGGATAGATATAACTAGGAAAGCAAGAAATACGAATATAATTGCAGCATAAATTAGATAGTTATCTATTGCTGGAATAGTTGGAAATAATAACATATTTTCTCCTCTCTTATATCGTTGCAAATATTTGATTTATTTGCATAAGTATGCTTTTACTGCTAATTTCTATAAATCTTTTTCCATATTCGTCTCGATCACTATAGTGTAAGACATATTCTACTCCATCAAGAGTTTCATCAAGTTTCAAATACTTTTTCAAAGCTTTTGATAATGACTGTGTTGATAGAATTCGTTTAATTGGAAAATCAATAAGTGTTTCATCCTTAATTTCCATAGATAGACCATTGTCGTCTATGTATAACAATAGTGTTTCTTCAAACTTCGTAAAGTCTAAATCATAACTACCTACTATTTTCGATTTGATGTTATCTACAGTCTTGATTATCTTAGAATAATCTGCATTTATTTGATTGGAACATAGAAATTCTTTAGTATCTCCAGCGCGGTCATCATAAGTAATCTTGAATGCCTCGTCAGAAATCTCCAAAGACTGTAAATTCTTTTTGACAGCATCATTCTTGAAGTCGTTAATATAATCTAATTCAATCGTGATTTCTTTGTCTTTAATCCAATCTAAGAATGCATTCTCTACATTATCCTCAAGTTCTCCATATAAAATAAAGAACTGATCTTTCGTATAATAAAATCTATTTCCTTTGAAATAAATTTTATCAACAGAATTATTGTTTATAAGTGTATATACAAATTTGAAGTATTTTACTACATCAAATATCTCTTTTTGCGTATATTCTTCCATTAAAAACAAGGGCGAAGATTAATCTTCTTCGTCCTCTTCATCTTCCTTTCTCTCCAAAAGCATAACATCGAGATCTAAAAAGTCACATAACATTGAAAAAGTCGTATCCAACATAGAATGTCTATGTCTAAGACCACTAATAATATTATAACCTAACTTTTGTCCCTCTGCATAATCTCCATCTTTAATATCACTACAATAATTATATAAATCAGAATAAGTCATATCTTGTGAATTAATTCTGTCTACAATTGCAGCTTTTAAAGGTGAATCATCAGAATGTGGTTCAAACGCCAATGGTTTAACTGACGTACTAGGTTTTTTCTTTTTACTAGCTTTCGATCTTTTAACTCTATCAACATTAGCAACTATGGTTGTAAAATCCATTTTATTATTTTTTCCCATAATCGTTTTCTCCTTTATCTCTCTTACTCTTCGTCTTCAAAAATCTTGTTAACTTGCGCAGGATCGTTGAAATCAATACTTGAAACTTTTGTTTCAGCTACATTTTTCATATTTACGATGTTTTTTTCAGTTTTTCGAGGGGGAAGATTTCCTCTTTGTGTGTTTGCAACAGGTGCTTGTGATTGAGTATTTTCCATAAATTGTTGAGGAGTTACCTCTGTTTGTGGTTGTGCTCTTACAACTGGTGCTGGTCTTGGATTATAAGCTTTTCTAGTAGGTGCTGCTTGGTTATAACTTGGCTTAACATTTTGTGGTGCTTGATAAGGTGCTCCACCTTGTGCTTGAGTATTATTTGATTGATAATTTTGTTGTTGTGATTGATTTTGATTACTATATTGCGATTGTCTAGCTTGATAATTTTGCTTAGCAGGCGCTTGATAAGCAGGCGCTGAATTACTTGATCCTAGCTCTGAACTAAGATAAAATAATGATGCTAATTGAGTTTGAATTCCAGCTAAATCAATATTATCAATAATAGTAAATACTGTTAAAAATTCTTCGGCTGTCAATACTGAAGCATATTCTGCATCTGAAATTTGAATTGCAACTCCAGGTACTTTACGAGTAATATTTCCTTGATTGTCAGATTCATCTACAGCAGCTACACTAAAACTAATCCATTTGTCATCTTTCCCAATTCCTGAAATAATAATTGGGTCTTGATATTTAGCATCAACTTGCAAAATTCCTTCTACTTCGTTAAATGCTACACCTGTATTTATAAAGTCTTTTAGTGTTCTCATTGCTTCTGTAATTGGGAATAATTGTGGGAATGACGTATAAAGTTGTTTACTTAAGTCATATGTTTCTCCACGATATTCATAAATTACATAAATATTTGGATTCATTTTTAATGTGTTTACTACTTTTCCTTGTCTAGTTGTATACGTGTTCATGTACACTAGATTCGCAATTGAGTTATCTTGTCGACTTCTTGTGAAAGAACCCTTGATTGATAATTTAAACTGTGCTATTGTACTATCAAATAATACCATTTCTAATTGATCAAATTTTGCTTGCATGTTTTATTTTCTCCTTGTCATTTATTCGTAGTTGTCTATTTCAATTATTTTTTTTACGTTTTTTTTGTAGAATCGTTTTCTAAGCTTCATTTGATTTACGCATGATGTGTAACCAACATCTGTAACATCAATTAGTATAGACGCTTTATCTTTTCCGTATCTCAACCGTCCCATAATTTGTTCAGTCTTTATTTCACTACCGAAGGGAACAAAGTTGATTAATACTTCTAAGTCAGGTACATCAATTGCTTTATCAAACATTTTGTCATTTGTAAGAATTACTGCTTTTGTTAGTGCTATTTTTCTGTCAGCATCTTTAACTTCTCCAATAAATAATCCCACATCTAATTTTAGATGTTCTACAAGATCTTTGTGGAGTTTTTTAATTAAGCTAATCGTAGGTAGCATTATGGCAACTTTCTTGCCACGTTCTTTAAGTTTAAATTTTTCAAATATACCTTCAATTGAGTCCCAAAGTATCTCATAACTATCTGCCTCTAAAAATGAAGCCCATTTACCTGAGTTGAAACCGTATTTGGTTTTCACCGCGGTTTGTTCTGCAAGGGATGGTTTACTATCCATTTTAAAGAGTACAACAGTATGGTACTTAATATTCTCAATATCTTTTCCATTAAAATATGGAATTCTTCTTAGAACTTTTCCGTATAAGTGGTCATCAGTATAACTACTTCTTCCCGGAGTTGCTGTTAAGTATATTGTATACTCTACATTACTCAAGGAATTTAGCATACATACGTTCTTGAAGTTAACATGTGCTTCATCAAAGACTCTTATTCCGATTTTCAGCTTGTTTGTAAGCTTGTTTACAGAATTGAAATCTTCTTTAAGCATGTTTGTTAATGTCATATGCATTGCAATATAAATCTTTCCAGTTTGTTGCTTCATTTCTGCTTCAACAATTTCTGAACCTGATAATATTACAATATCTTTTTCTTTAATATTTGTATGTTGTAGAAACTGTGCTTTCCATTGTGATGCTAATTCTAGCGTGTCAACAATGATAAACGGACGTTTCTTATACTGACTTATTATATTAATAGTTACATAAGTTTTACCTTTACCTGTAGCTAAAGACAGGAATCTGTTTCTTACATATTTATCATTCTTCATTTTCATAAGAAATGATATTGCTTTAACTTGTAAGTCATTTCGAGGCTTGTTCTTCATAACGTAAAGTACTTGAGCTGATTTAGATGTTGTCTTGTAGTTGTAAATCACGTCCTTATTAGGGAAATGCTTTTGTAACTGACCTACTCCCACACTAGATGGAAAGTAAAGGTCGTTATCTATTGTCGTAAATGCGTTCATTGTATACTTAAAATATACAGGATCGTATATAGAAAATTGATATCTCACATTTTTAAATGCATTAGATTCAAGATTCACATTTCTTACAACGATAGAATTTCTTCCAACTTCAATCATATATCAATATCACCTCTTTTAGTGGAATAAGAAATCCATTAAACTTTCTTCTACTTTATCATAAGTATGCAAGTTTACAAATTGTTCTGACAATCTTTCGAATGCTAGTGACTTAGAAAGTGCACTATTTAAAACAACTTTAGATACTCTGTGGATTTCGTACTTGTCTAGTTTCTCTTTTGAGAAATCTAATTTTGCATGTGTTTCTTTGTCTCTTATTAATACAGAACTGATTAATTCTGCATGTACAGATGCAACGTCTAATCCATTTTCAATAAGTAAATCATTGAATTTATTGACTAATTCGTTGTAAGTTGTAACTCCTAAGTGACCGCTTGACTCAATAAGGTCAAGTATTTGTTGTAGAGATTTAGTCAATTCATTATTTTTAGCCATGAATGTAAAGACTGGGTCTCCATCATCAAAATTCATTCCTTTCAATTTCAAAGTAGGTTCGTCAATGATAACTTCGTCTTCGGTACTTTTAGAATTATTTTTAAAATTATAATATAATTTGATTCCTTCTGGTGTTTTATATGAAAATACTTTCTTGTTTTGATATAAAACATCAATTTCTTCAGCATAATCTCCAATTTCATCTTCGTCTCTCTTATCATATGGAATCTTATGGATAACCACTGTTGTATCAGGGTCTCTAAAGAATATAGAATTCATATTTATTGAGAAGTAATCAAAGAATGCTTTCTTACCACCATAATCCCAATTAATTACTTCAGCATTTGTTGTAAGTAAATGTTTTGCTGAAAGAAGTTTTTGAGTTAATGGCATTGTTATTAATAATACTGCAACTATTCCTGTATTTAAATCTTTGTTAATCTCAGATAATTCTGAACCATAACAAGTTCTACATACTTTGTCTCCAGCACAAGTTACTGGTGATCTTAAACCAATAGTTTTTCCAATTAAATCTGTATCCACTGAATGACTTACTGTTTTTAATTCTGATACAATATTTTTATCTGCATCAATATCATAATAGTGTCTTCCTTGAATTTGAAATAATTTTTTAGCGCTATCAATATTATACTCAACGAAGTGCGTTGTTCCGCAGTCTTCAAGAGTGTGATCGTGATATCTATCAATAAGTGCTAATGATAATTTTCTTGTTAAATAGCCACTTTTTCTCACCTGTTTACTGTTAGTTATAAGTGCCTTACGTGTACCTTTTGAGTTAATAAAATAGTTTTGAAGTGTTCCTAATCCATTTGTATAATTTGCATTAATTGCAACTGGAATGATACTTCCATCGATGTCAGGTTTCAATCCTATGAACGCTATTGCTTGTGTAAGCTGCTTTCTGTTGATTCCCGTATCTGCTTTCATAAATGCATGCAATTCAGTGTCAGGTCGATCTATGAAGAATTTTTCAATCTTATGTCCTAATGCATCGAATCTGTCTTCTATTTCATTAAACTGTAGTGAATCTTCTAACTTGTAATTAAATATTTCTTTTGCCTCAGGATCTTCAACAAATAATCTAACAAAGTCATGAAATGATAAACTATTTCCAGCGAGAACATTAAGTTCACCTGAAATATCTGACATTTCATTAATTGTTTCGGCCACCGTTTGTCTAAGGTTATCGAAATCTGCTACTTCTTTGTTCTTGTCTAATATAAAATTAAAGTACTCATTCAAATTTCCTTCTGTGACAGAGTCATAGCCGAACAAAAACTCTTCGGTCAAAACAACATCTTTCTCTACAAAAGGTTTCATAATAAGTAAGTTAATTAAAACTCGACCTATGGTTGCGTCGATGATCTTAGGGCCAATTTGTATCTTTGCAGGATTATTTCTTGATGCATAATCCGTTAATACAAGTTCTTTAAGCTCATCTTTTGTATACAAATATTCTTTGTATTGCTTAAAAATATTTGTAAAATTAAATAATCTCTCTGAAACCATATAAGTATATACCTCCTTAGAAGCTCGTGTTAGCTCATGTTTCACAGTGCTTCACGTATATAATATATTTTTATATTAAGTTTAAAGGTTTAAATTTTTTTAAATAGAAAAGAAAAAGGACAACCAAGGTTGGCCCTTTATCTATTTTAGTTATTTATTCTTTGTCTTCTTTTTTATCTTCTTTAGAGTCTTCATCGTCTTTTTTATCATCAGATTTTTCCTCTTTTTTATCTTCTTTTTTATCATCTTTTATTTCGTTATCTTCAGATTTTTTAAATTGTTCAGGCATTTCGCCTTCTTTTAAGCTCACTAATTCTTCAGACTTTTGTTTAGCAACTTCAACATATCTTTCTTGAAGAGTTTCTTGAAGTTTCTTAGCAAGAATTGTAGTCTTAACAAGTTCTTCATAAAGAGGATCTTGAGAATCTCTAGCAACTAATAATGCCATTTGATTTTCTAATTTAGCTCTTTTTTCACTTGCTGTTAATAAAATTCTACTATCTTTAGAGAAATATTCTCTTTCTAACAGGAATGCTTCTTTAATTGAATTATAACCTTCAGTTACGTCTTCAACTGTAGCTTCGTCTTTTAATTCTCCAGACACACCAGTTGTAACGTCTTTAACTTCAGCTTTACCTTCTAATTCAGGTTTAGGGTCGTTTAATTCTCCTTTGTCGTCAAGAGTATCAGAATTAACATTGTTTAATTTATCTGCTTTTTCTGGATTTCCTTCTTCTTCAAGAACTTCATCACGAACTTTTTTGCCTTCAGCATCTGCTTCATCATAAGGTTTAACAACTACTTCTCCATTTTTGATTTCAACAGGATGTTCTACTTTTTCAGTAGGTTCAATGTCCATTGCATCTTTAATTTGAGCGTCAGTTGGAAGAGTTTCTGCTTCAACTACGATAGCTTCAACTTCTTCGCATTCTTTATGTTCATCAGCTGGGAATAGTTCTTTATTAGTGTCAGTAGAAGTGGCTTTTTCGCCTTCAGTTTCTTTAGTTGCTTCATTATCTGTCATGGCAACATCACCTTTAACAGTTACGTCTTCAACTACAACTTCTTCAACTTCTTCTTTAGCTGGTTCAGGGAATAAATCTTTATTGTCAGCATCAGGTTCTTTAGTTTCTCCGTCAACTTCTTTAGTTGCTTCATTATCAGAAACAGCAGCATCACCTTTAACAGTAACTTCTTCGTTAGCTATTGCTTTTTCTTCTTTGTTAAGTTTTTTAAGTTTTCCTGCTTTTTTCAAATCATCATCAATTTTATTTAGCAAGTCAGTATTACCTTCAACTACAACTTCTTCAACATCATCTTTGGTTGTTCCATCTATAAGATCAGCATTATCGACTTCGTTAGGTTTTTCAACGTCTACATTAGTTTTAGGAGCATCTGGGAATAATTTCTTAACAACTCCACCAGCAGCAGGTGCTGCCATTTGAGCGATTCCACCAAGAGCTTCTTTAAGAATTGCATCTAAAACGTCTAATGCTTCTTGAAGTCTTTGAGCATCTTCTTCGTTGATTTCTTCGATTGGACTGTTGATAGGAATTTGAATTTCTATTTTTTCTTTATATACTTTAAGATCAGCTTCTGAATCCGCAGGGATTTCAAAATCTTCACTTTCATTTAAATCTCGACCACTTAGTACACCATAGAATACTTTAAGAGCTTCTTGTACTAATGCTTGTTCAGTGTCACCTAAATCTTTTGAAAATCCTTCATTTTCATTAAAAGGAATAGTAATAAATACAGAATCATCTGAAAGTTGAACAGCGTTTTCAATAACGATTGCTTCAATTTCTTCTTTTTCTTCATGTTCATCTGCAGGAAGAATATTAGCATTTGTAGTTGTAGGTTCTTTAGCAATTCCATCTTCTTCTTTGGTAGCTTCATTATCAGATTTAGCAACTTCGCCTTTAACTATAACGTCTTCAAGTACTGCATCTCTAATTTTTTTGCCTTCAGCATCTGCATCATCATGAGGTACTGCAGAAATTTCGTTATTTTTTAATTGTGGTTTAACTTCTTCAACAGGTTTAAGATCACCTTTTGAATCAATTGTGTCAGAAATTTTTTCAGTTTCTTTAGTTCCAACTTCTTTTTCTTTTTCTAATGGAAGCATTTCAGATTCATCTAAGTCTTTTTTATCTTCTTTAGATTCATCTTTGTTGTCATCTTTTTTATCGTCTTTAGAGTCTTTATCATCAGATTTTTCCTCTTTTTTATCGTCTTTATCGTCAGAATCATCATCTTTTTTATCTTCAGATTTTTTAAATTGTTCAGGCATTTCGCCTTCATCTAATTTTTTATCTTCAGAGTCGTCTTCTTTTTTGTCATCCTTATTATCATCATCAGATTTTTCGTCATGATCTTCATCTTTAGAACCATCTTCTAATTTTTCTGGAGTTTTGTCATCATCGTCTTTGTCATCTTTCATATTTTTCTTCAACGCTTCAGGCATTTCACCTTCGATAACTAGTCCTTTTACTTCTTCGTCTTGCTTGTGTTCATCAGTTGGAAATGTATCAGCATTGTCACCAGTAGGTTTAGCAACTTCACCGTCTGATTCTTTAGTTGCTTCATTATCAGTCATAGCTTCTTCGCCTTTACCAGTTACTTCATCCTCGTTAAGAGGTATATCCCTAAGGATATCGAAGATACTTTCCATTGATTCAGTTACGCTCTCTAGAGCTTGATTTTTAGTTTTGATAGTATCATCTCCTTTATTTTTATCTATATCTTTCAATTCTTTATCATCATCATATTCCCCATCAAATTCAGGGTCTTTTTCTGGATCAGGAGATTCAACTTCTGGATCTAGTTCTTCTTTTTCATTAGTCATATGTGGACCATTAGGATTTTTGGCTTTTTGAACATCTACTTTTTCAGCATTTGTTTTAGCATTCAATGCACGAGAATCAGCATTCATTTGTTGAGGTGTTTTCGCCTCTAAAAGCATACTTGCCTTAATATATTTAGTTTCAGGATTGTTAAGCTCTTTCAAGAATCTGCTGCGTTCTTCACCTGCTAACTGAGTTAGGGCTTCAACACCATACTTTTCAAGTAGAAAAGTCATTTTCTGTTTAGCAGAAAGTTTTCGATTTTCAACTATAATTTCTTTCACTTCTTCTTCAGCTTTAGAAGCAAAAAGATCACTATTTTTTAATTCTGGATTCTTCAGTGTTGGATCTGTCTTCTTAGTAGCTTTAACCTCTAATTCTTCTAACAAACTAGATAATCTATTCTGAGATTTTCCCTCGTTGAGAAGACTTTTTATTTTATTTTTATCCATTGTAGAATTCCTCCTTTTGCATTTTTCATAAATATCTATATAATTTATTGTTTAATTAAGGAATTGATAAATTCTAAGAATTTAAAATTTATTATTCCAATATTATTTTCTTTATTGTATCTGTTATCTGAGTTTCATGACACATCATGCCATCAGCTTTCTTAATATGAGTATTTGTAGTAGCTACAAGTACAGCATTTATATTCTGTTCTACTATACCAGTATATACTATATCGCCATTAGAATTAACTTGTTCGTGAGTTCCAATGTCTATTGATGGAGTAGAGTGTAGAATGTTATAATAGTTAATTTTGTTAAGACTGTCTAGTTCATAATAATAATCTGCAAATAAATCCATTATAACCCTCCTTAGTATACTGCAATGTATCCGTAATCAAAAGTAGTAGATGAAATAGTAAAATTGATATATTTGTCTTCTAATGTATCATTTATTCCATCAATACCAATATCCAAATATCTTAACCCTATCCATCCTTCAGCTATGAAATTAGTATCTTCTAAATAAATAGAAGCGTCTTCAGCTTTTAGTGCCAAAGTTATAGCATCTGTTCCTTCAAATTTGAAGAATGATTTCTTAAGAAATTGAAAGTTTGAGGTTTCTTTATATGTGCTTTCCCATAAAGCCCCTGTTGTCACATAAAAACCATAGTTGTCTGGATGATCTGCATCATAGTTATCCGTATCAGTTGGATCTGTTGTAAGTGATGTGGGAAGATCATAATCCATCAATGATGAAAAATAATATCTGTCATGATCTGTATTTATAAACTCTAATTTATTTTTAGTCCATAGAACATTGTCACCATCTTTATCTCTTACAATAAAAAGTCTCTTGTTTACTGGATTGATTGTTTCATCATATGATGCCAACTCGGCATAACCAAGTGGTGCTAATTCTTGATACGTAGTTAAGTCTTGCTCAAAAATATCTATAACTTCAAGTTTATTAGTTCTTCTGAAAATTCCTATTAAACCATCGTTTGTAATTAACGTATTTGTAACTGTAGAGTTTACAATAGCATCTACTGCTCGATTTATATATAATGTTGGGTCATTGTATCCAATTTTAGCACTTGAAACAGTACTTATATTGAATCCACCAGAACCATCTCTAGTTAATGATAGTACGTCTGCAATTTCAGTAATCGTAGGTGTCTCTATATGTCTTATCATTAGAACGCCACCCCAATCATCATATCTATAACTGCATCTGACTTAATAATTATGCTAGAATCTTGGATTGCTATCAAAATTTGGGCATTACTATTAGTACCACAATTATATGGAAATATAGTATATTCATCTGTTGAAGCTCCGATAATTTCTATAGCTTCAGTACTTGCTGAGTGAATTAAGAACATTCCTCTATAGAAAGTTGTAGTAGTTTCAGCATTGGCAAGGATATTTGAATGATATGAAAATACATTTTCGAATACTCCTTCAGGTACATCATTATCATAAAAGTACTTCTCTGCCATATCAAACACTGAAAAATCCGGTGCTAACTTAACGAAATAGTCTTGCATGTCTACATTAATACTCTTCATAATATCACTCCTTACATTCATATAAATTATTGTTCGATGTTAAGTTAATTCTAGAAGCAAAAAAAAAAGTGATTGCTCACTTTTTAATAATCGCATTAACATATTCTTCTGTTTTTAAGTATCGTCTAAGATACTTATACCAATCTCTTGTACTTTTATTTTCATATACTAAAACCAAGCGAAAGATTTCATCTTTTGTTTCACTGTTGTATAATCTATGATCTTCGCGTCTAATAAATTCTCCTAAAGACGTTTTCTTATAGTTATCTCCACCATAAACTTTTCCAGCGGCAATTCCATCCAATATATGTTCTACTAAATACTTCTTAGGTATTTTTGCAGCATAAGGTACTCCATATTTGAAGTCTGTCCAGTATTCCCAATGGTGTTTGTTCTTTGCTTTATGATTAAGCCAAAGCATTGAATAACCTTTGTCTTTCTTTTCATTGTCAATAGGACTATTTGTTCCAGTCCAATATTTAACGCTACCCCAAAACTCAAGTCTAGAATATTTGCTTAAATCATGCTTAATTCCCTGAATGATTAATCCAGCTCTAAAACATGATATTGTCACTAGCTTTTTATGTTTAGTAATTGTTTTTAAGTGGTTAAATGCTATTTTAAATTTAGTCATTTTTATTTTCTAAACAAGTTTTATTTTCTAAACAAGCTTCCATTTCTTTCTGAACTATAAGTTTAGAATTTATACCATCAGTTTTTAAAAGATTTATCCAGCGTCTTATTACATTTTCACTCATTAAAACCATCCACCTTGTGAATCTTGTAAGAGTTCTTTTCCGCATTTCTTACATATTCCATGCATTGAGTGAGAACCTTCTGGCCACCACATATCATCTGCGTCTACTTTATGAAAACATGTTTTGAATATTCTTTCTAATAATTTAATAATCATACTTATTTCTTCCTCCTTAAAATAAAGGAATCCTAAAGGATTCCTTCGTTATAGTAATTACATGCTGCTCCTTTTTCTCGAATAAGAATATCTAACAAAGGTGGCATTTCATTATATCCCATTTTTGGAATAAGAAATTCCTTACCTTCGATATCCAAATTCTCTACAAAATCTGTAATGTTTTTAATTTCATCATCAATATAAATATCCCAAGAAATTCCAAGCTTCTTAATATAATCTGTTTTCTTTTCATGCAATGGAACTCCAATGACTTCAATTTTCGAATGATTGAAGTATCTTTTGATAAATTTCTTTTTTGATTCTAACATTACATCATCTACATATCGAGTTAAAATATAAACTTTTTTAACTCTAACATGTTCTATAAATGCTCGTTTCATAATAGTTTTACGTGCAAATTCAGTTGGTTTTAAATTTGCATAACAATCTGTCGAAAAGAAATCACCAGCAAGTAAGCTGTAAATGTATTCTCTAATTTTAGGAGTGTCATACTTTTCTTTTATCATCCAATCTGAAAGTTTATATGTAGGTCTATTTAAAACTTGCTTTTCTGAAAGTAATCCATAGTCATTAAAGAACCTACTATATTTTCTCCAATTTGCTCGTATCGCGTTATACTGAGGTGAACTGAGATTAACTAGAACTTCGTCCATGTCAATAACAAATGTTCCTGATAATGCGCTTACGTTCATAGTTTCACTCCTTCGTAATTTAATTTCCTGTTGTGTTTAATTTTAATAACAATAATAAATCAGTATAGTTATTCAATCTTGCATATGCAACTACTTCACTAAATAAAGCATTTTGTTTAAATAAATCAAAATTTTCTTCTAAAAATTCTTCGCTTAATAAATCCTTCATAAACAACACATATTTTAATGATTCATATGTAAAAGCCGCTGGATTATGCGTTCTAATAATATCGAAGAAAGACGTCATTTGATTCTCTGAAATTTTATTTGTAAAATTTTTGAATTCTACATCAAACATTTCAACTGTTTCTATAAATTTTAAAGTGTGATCTGCAAGTATTCTTTCAATAAAGAATATATCTTTAGTCATGCTTAAGGCTGCTATTAAGAATCTTACATTTAATATTTTGTTTCTAAGAACTTTTTCTATTAAAGAAGTAGACCATACAATATTCAAACTTCTATTTCTGAATACATCTTTTGTAAGAAACTCAGCATTATCTACTAAGAATTCTTCATCTTTTATTAAATCTGATTTACTTATTACTAATTTTTTTGTTTCTGGCGAAAGAACATTTGAAAATCTATCATAAACTTCCTTTGTCATTTTCGCTGGATTAGCATTCTTAATCGCTGCATCTGTGCTCTCCCCGCACTCTTTAAGAAATTCACGATTTAATAATGGTTCTAATGATTTCTCTGTACTTTCAACCCAAGCTGACATATCGAAAAATTCAGGATACATATGAATCATTTCATAACTTAAATCTGGTGATTTAGAAAATGCTTCAGGAGTCACATATTCTGAAAATGTTATTATAAACTCTTGTGTAAGTTTATACTTTGCGCATTGCATGTTGATAAGATTTTGCTTATCATCATACACATTGAATATTAATTTGATTGCTTCTATATCTGTTGATTTTACTTTTTTCATAGCTCCTCCTTATATTACTTTTCTTTTAATTCCATATGTTGCCAAATATATTATAGAACCTAAAATACAAAATACCCACATTGGTCCTTCTAGAAAATACGCAACTAATATCATAAATGGAATTGTCATTCCAAATCTAATTAATAAATCTTTTAAATACGCATTCATTAGTTATCCTCCTCTAATTTATTCCTCTCCCAAGGTCTCTCTTCTATATAATCGTCTATATCTTTATAGTATGCATTATTAATAATATAACCATTTTCAATTTCTTGAATCTTATTCTCTAGAGCAAAATCAATATACCCTTTTCTTGCGCGTTCCTCAATTACTGGTCTGGATGTTTTATAGTCTTTGTCATAGTGAACTGGAATATTATCAAACTCACTTAATCCGGAAACACTAAAATCTAATTTATCATCATGTGTATTAAATCCAATCCAAAAGTCTCCATACTCAAAATAAACAGACTGATCTTTTCCAGAAAGTTCCATCTCGATATACGGCGCTCGTTCTTTTGTAGTTTGTAAAGTATCTTCCATTTGCTTTTCTAGTTCTTTCATAAAATTGTCAACATCTGGAATCAAATTATTCAGAGTTGCTAGTAATATTAGATTATCAGAATCTGTTTTTACTTTACTTGTAATTATATTGTATGTATTAAATCTATTATAAG
>Ga0307992_1001376_pt1 | contig 14455 bp, 16 predicted proteins | sample EllFjometagen133_FD_203162 | JGI IMG/M metagenome (GOLD analysis project Ga0307992, IMG submission 203162) | Marine microbial communities from Ellis Fjord, Antarctic Ocean - #133 | ecosystem: Environmental > Aquatic > Marine > Unclassified | place: Southern Ocean | collected 2014-10-08
ACCACGTTTAGGAGGCAGATCGTAATCCATACATCCGCTGTCATCAAGTAGGTCATCAAGTAATGCCACTTCTACAATGTTTAATCCATCAGAAGAAGTTCTTTTTCTCTTAATTCTTGGCTTGGTTGCCTTTGGCATCACAACTGAAAGTTTTCTTCCAGGGTTTTTCTTTTTGGTGACAGTAATGCCAACTATTTCCTTTTCTTCTATTGATTTACGAGGAGGTACCACAGGTGGCATTGGAATAGTGTGTTTAACTTTAGGCAGCGGGCTGCCTGTTATCTTACCAAAACCACATAACTCTTTAATTTTTTTCCAAAGTCTCATTATTTATTCTCCTCCTCTAATATGCGTGTCACTAAACAGTGTTCACATTTATTTTTGCAAATGAATGCAGCACAAAGTAGCTTTTTTGTGATTTTTTTATCTTTGTTTTTAAATTCTGGAACTTCCCAATCCCTTTGGTCTACAACCTTAAATTCAGTAGCATCTAAATCACATATACTCATAATATTTGTAGGTACTGTAGGTTTCATTGGAACTATTTTTCGATTGAATTGCACGATTTTACCCATGATACTCCTTTAAAATTAAAAAGGGAACTAATCTTTTATGATCGCTCCCTATTAGTTACGTTTTTGTATATTAGTTAACTAATCATGGAGCCGTTTTGCTGGATTATACATGTTATCCTTTTTTGGATATATCAACCCACTCATGTTTGAAACATGCAACGCTTGAATTGTATGTATGTATAATTGTTGCAAGTGCATCTCCTTTTTTAAGAAATAACTTCTCTCTTATTTATAGAAAGGTTAGTTTATTAGTTCGACGACTATTCCCTGGATTGTCTAAATCATAAACTCTGCCACAAGTTTGGCATTTAACAGTATGAAGTTTTTCTGGAGGTTTGTAAATATCGATGGAACATTTACATTCAGGACACATTACGGTCCAATAGGTTTTCTTTTTAAAATGCTCTTTAAAGATCATAAATTAATTCCTTTTAGAATGTTACACTATATTTTAATCTCCATTTGGACACATATCTACACAACACGTTAGGTAAGTAGAGACAAGTTCAGTATCTATGGTATTTTCACCAATGATAAGCCATAGAAATTCGGTCTCTACCTGTTAATTTTTATGTTACGAGAAATTAGTAGGAGATGTGGATTTAATTATCTAAACTCTCCCACATAAATAAACTCGTTTTTTTTGAAGAATGGTATGTTCATATGCCCTCCATAGGAATAAAAGATAACGAATAATATTTAATAAGCCTATCAAAATCTTTACTCGAATACATCTCATAAACTGTAGTATCATTAAATTCTTTCAATCGTCCGCTATTAAAACCTACTCTTTTATACCCATTTTTGATAAGAGCGTCATATATAAATGCCCAAGCCACCGAAGTAAATTTTAATTACCTATTACCCGCAGTCTAAAGAAAGTTTTGAGAAATCAACTCCATTACATTTGCTACATTTGGTTACTCTAGCGTCTTCATAGATCTCACGGCAATTATTACATATCAATACAGTTTTTTGTAGGCACGCCCCTTTACGTTTACATAATTGAGCTATATCATACATAGAAGTATTTTTAATATTTAAACTGCTGTATATTTCTTGCATTTTTTTTGATATTTCTACCATTTCTACTTACCCCCTTTTTAATTGACCTCTTTTTAAATATACCGACCACAATAATAAGGAGGTTAGTTAATTACCAACCGTCTGCTAGAGCCGTTTTACCACATATTGAGCACTTATCATCTTTTATAAAAGCCTCTTTACATCCAGTACGAGCGCTTTTAAACCACGGAAGTCTATCAACTGTTTTAGTATCACTTTTTATATGCTCACAGTGAGTCTCACATTTCATCATATCAGTGTATATAGCAGAGCAGTCTTTACAGAAAGTCCAATGCTCACTAAAAGTCAATAATTCAGTACTATTGCAAAACATGCATTTTTCCATGATTATCCTTTTAAAATTAAAAATATTTTTTACTTACGGCCTCTAATCTAAATCAAATCCTACAAACCTCGTGTTGTAGTTTACATGTTTAAAGATAAAGCGATATGGGCCACCACATCCATAGTAATGATTTGTAAAAAGTTTATCTGAAACAACATCATCATCTAAATCTTCAAGATCACCTTCGTATTTAATACAAATTGATTCTTTGATGGTAATTTCTGATTTACAACCTTCCCCAAATTGAGGCAGAAAAATCTCATCACATATTTTCTCAGCTTCACCGCTATCTTCAAATATCATACATGGTATTTCAATACTGTTTGGTCCAAGTGCTATCAATACTACTGGCATATTTTACCCTCATTCCGTTAAGTTGTATTAGTTTGTTATGGCAGAGTGAAGAGGATTTGAACCCCTGGTCGATGGGTTGGAACCACCTGCCTTACCAAACTTGGCTATCACCCTGCATACTGCAATTTTAATACTCTTCCTGGAGTATTCTTTATTTGACTTTTGTTACACATTTTTATTTAAAATTAAAAAAAGTATAGCTAGAATCCAGTGATTAGACTCTGACCCTATCAATATAGAAGGATTACTGTCTTATGCCTCGAAAGGCCGATATTACAAAAAGAGTTTCCCACCCACACACCCACGCGACCTGTCTTATATCATTAATTGGCCATAATTGTCCATTACTTAATTCTAAGTAGCCCTTCAGACAAGTTATACTCTATGTCAGAAGAGTTGTTTGAGGCTGTATTTACCTAAAACGTGTAATTAATAAAAAGGCTAATAAATTTAAGTCATCTTAACCATCGCTATTAAATCTATAAGATAAACGAATGAGCTCATTCTGCGAATGGCATCACCCGCTTTAAACCAATTACAATAGATGATTTTCTATATAGTAACTATAATACTTTTAGTATCTATGGTAATTAGAGCGTTGTATTGTGTAAAATTAACTTTTAGTAGGGTTAAAGTTTACACGTATATATATATAAAAGTTTTTTTATGACTCTTTTTTATATCTCTTTTGTAATTCTTTCACTCGTATATTTACGTCTTCATTGGGGGAGTTTGCTTGACATAGTTCCACTATTCCACCTTTTCCATGAAAACTATATAAAATTGAAGTAGGATATAATTCCTTTGGTGTCTTTTTCGCGAAGAGCTCTGCCCTATTTTTTAATATATGATGCATCCATGGGTGGCAGTGCATCATTAACTGTTTATCTTTTCTAATGGTATGCGCCTCACAAATATTTTTATACACTTTAGGTAAATCACCAAGTGTTTTATAATTCATTTTTGGATTTAAGGTAAAAAACCTAAGTGTTAATGTAATCAATGATAATAGATGAGGTATATCCATATATTCTTTGGAGCCTTTGAGTAAAATATATGTAATAGTATCATCAGTTTTACCTTCAAGTTTAACTATTTCACATACTGTTTTTTCTATGTTATCTGCATAGATTTCCATATCATTTATGGCTTTTAGACCCATTTTGAATTTTTCAAGATTATTTAGTTTAAAATTTATCAATAACCTAAGCCTGTCCATACAAATGTCCGGATCCCCAGACTCAGGATAGTAAGAATGCCCATCTACACTGAGTCTTTTATTACTGTTAATTTTTGTACGAATGGCGTCATGCATATAATCTCTGCATGATACAGATGCGGATACTTTTCGATTATCGCCTGTTACGAAAGACATACCGAATCCAGTTACATAAGTATTATCCATTCTGGAGGATTTAATAACTAAACTATTGTTTAATATAAGTTGGGTAAATTCTTCTTTCAATAATATTTCTCCTTAGTCATCTACAATATTTTCGGATGTCTTTATTAGATTTGTTAGCCAATGTACTAAATGCTTTGATATATGTACTCTCACTAAGTTTAGTAAAACCGGGAGCAGAGTTAATTTCTATAAAGTACAGCTTGCCAGAATTAGAGAGAATAAAATCTGCTGCCCCGAAAGCCATACTTCTCATCTTTAATATTTCAATGGTAATCTCTTTAGCTCTATTAAAGATTTTATACACGTTTGGGGTCCTGATTGATTGAAATCTACCACCGTTATGATAATTCCATGCGATCTCACCAACTATACCAAACCGTTTTTGAATCAACCAGTTTTTCATGTCCAACCATAGGAACCCATGCACTCTGAGCTCATACCGTCTATTAGCTATAAACTCTTGATAATATTTACCATTGAGTTTAGTCTTAGTAGTAGCATGATTAATACCAATGCCCCCCTGAGAATGAAATTTCTTTGTAAGGAAATTAGTTTTACTATCAGTCCTACTCAATGACAATGAAGTTTTTGGGACAAGGATATTAGCTGTTTCGGCTTCTTTAACAGCCCTGTATTTATTACAACCTATGAATCTATTTACTGTAGGTTTGTTATCAAATGAGGGGTGACCCTCTATAAAAGTATTAAGCTTAATACCAGCAAGACCATAATTAATAACAGCAGCACAGTCTTTAGTGTATCTGCTTAAAGAAGTGGAATTAACTATTCTTGTGACAGCTTTTGACTTTTGTCTTCCAATGATACATAAGTTCATAAATACTCCAATTAAATAAGAGGGTCTCTGACATTTTTCTTACCTGACATCACATCTTGTACAAATTGTTCGAATGGCTTTAAAGGCTTTTTCAAAAATTTATTAAGTTCACGTGCGTCTGTTAAAGAAATGTATTTTGTAACTTCCTCCATAATTTCTGCCTGTAGCGGAGTCTCTTTTCCTGTAATAGCTCCCATTACTGCTATTGCTTTATTAATGGAGATTCCATCTTCAATCCCAGTTTCTATTATAGGTATAGGAATTTGATCTATTCCATTATTGTACCCTTCTTCATACTCTTCTTCAAATTTTTGTTCGAAATTAAAATTTTTAGAAGGTAAACTATCGTTTGCCATAGAATCAGCATCAAAATGATCGTCTTTTTCGACAAAATCAAAATAAAATTCGTCCATACTACCTCTCTTGTTTTGATAAAGTTTGAGGGACTCATTATAGGATACAGCAAAATCCTAGATTGACAGTAAGTTAATTAACTGTGAGTCCCACTTATGTGAAATAAAGGGGCCTTACTACCCCCTGCCTCACTCATATAATTTAAGGAGGTTCATTTTTATGGTATAAAATGAGTTTGTATGAATTGTTTGCAAAAAACAAGGTATCATTGATGGAAATAGTCAGGGTTATACCCTGAGGATCATTTAGAGTGATAATCCATTAAATTTCGGTTTTTTGCGATGTTGCTCTTATGAGCAGAGACAAGATTATGCTCTTGGTGATTATCTTAAAAGGATGAACCAGGTGCTTCGGTCTCTATTCTAGTTGTCCCTTGTGTAAAAAGACAAGGAGCCGTAAATGGAATGAAATAGTATGATTATGATAATCCATCAACTTCGGTCTTTTTACGAATAAAAATAATTTTATTTAATGCTTATTAGCTATGCCCACCCACTTCCCCACTCGAATCTCAAGATCTAATCGTAAAATTAATGCTTTTGTGGTTATTATTAACGTTCTTCTACTTTGCGTTTCAGTATGATTAACCTACTTTGTGTTTTGAATAGTTGTTTAAACTAACTACGTCAGTATTAATAATATAACTATAAGCATCTTACGGGAGGTACGGGATTCAACCGTTTATCCCACTATCAATGGCCCTCCCTGATTGTACAATATACCTTTTTAATATTATAAAGGATTTGAACCTTTATTCTTTTAGCAGTTATATGGTAGAAAAACAAACGAGATTACTATTCAAGTTGAATTTTTGCAGTTCGTGGAGGATTTAACAACAGAAAACCCCCATAATCTTTTTTGAATAGTCCATGTACTACACCACTAAAAAGCATCAAGTCCTGGTATATGCTTTAATACTTAGCTCTGAATTAACAAGTTCCTTTCCAAATGGAAGTACTTATAGGTAATCACACACTAATAAGGTATACTGTATATATAAAGGATTGTAAAAATCCATTATTCATTTTATGTTAAATGGTGTTTGCCGATCTTCTTCATTCTTCACCTTTTCATCTAGTAGATAATTTAAAACACAGTGGTATAAAATCCGTTTTTCATTAGCTTTTGGATCCTCCGTAATAATTTCCAATAAATGATTTAAAATTTGTCCAATAATAGGAGAGGCTTTTAAACCAAAAACCTGTTTAATTCCGGCACCGTTTATCATTAGATCACTTATTGTAAACCCAGAACTTTCTTTAAAAACCTTAACAATACGTTCTTCAAAATCCAATTGCCTTTGGGTTACTTCCTGTTTCTTGAAGCCGTTCCCTAGTCGCTCTGCTTTCCTTATTTTAAACAGCGGAAAGTTTCCAATATCTTTAATATCTTCTTTAGTAACACCTGCATTAACAATAAAACGTCTAACCCCAGCATCAGTATACTTACGTGTATAATGATACATATGCATTCTTACTAAATGAATGACTTGTGCAATAGTTTTATTATCAAATCTTAACCGACGTAGTATTATTTCTGCTTCTTTTGCACCGACCACCTCGTGTTTATGGAATGTAACCCTACCATCTAAATTTTTTTGAACGGCAGGTTTTCCAATATCATGAAGTATCGCTGCTAAACGTAGTACCAAATCCGGCTCTGTGTAATCACATGAGTACACTAGATGATCAAATACATTATATTTATGATACCGTTTGTCTTGTTTACAGGAGTAACAACGTGCTAATTCTGGTAAAATTACCTTTAATACCCCTAATTTCCGCATACTTCTAAAATAGATTGATGGCTTATGACACAGTAGAATCTCTTCAAGCTCTGCCCTTATTGCCTCATGTGAAACAGTAGATAGGAGCGGGCTACATTCACTTATGGCAAACTTAACATGATTTGAAATTGTGTATTTCGTCCTGGCTGCCATAGAAAATGCCCTAAGTATTCTAATTGGAGATTTTTGAAATTTCTCTTTTGCGGAGCCAATGGTCAGTATCTGCTTCGCTGTAATATCATTTTTACCTCCCCAATAATCTATAACTCCTTTAGAAGTTAAATTGTTGATAGGTAGATACATAGAATTTATGGTAAAGTCACGTTGACCACTGTCGTGTTTCAGTGGAGCATCAACTTTATTCTTCCACTTACCCAATCCTTTTACGAGAGCAATTTCAGCATCCAATGTATCGCCATTAGCTTTAAAAGTTACAAATGTCACAGGCTCTGTACCAATAACATTGTGGATAGTTAATTTCTTAGTTTTACCAAACTTACTTAAATATTTTTGTACATTGTCTAAGGTTATATTGCGTACTACTACATCTACATCCTTATTCTTTTTCCTTCTAAGAAAATCACGAACATATCCACCAACAATATACACCTCTGTCCCAAATTCTGCACTGGTGTCTTTCTCTAATCTACGAAGTGCCTCTAATGTTTTCATTATTTTTTTCCTCCCTCCTCCCTTATTATCATCATTTTTACCTTTCTACGGATGGCTTTAATTCTATTGTTAATCCAAAGATTGGTATGTTTTAATATAGTACCCATTTCTTCCTTAGTCTTATCCTCCATAATTAATTCAGCAATTGTCAACTCATCGTCATCCAATAATAGTTTTATTTTATTTACTACCATTTTAGCAATAATAGCATCTTGACTTGTATCCCCCTCAATTGATTCACAATTATCTTCTGTAATAACTATTGTAGGGAGTACTAGCGCCCTATTTACTAGTTGTTTAAAGGTAATCGAAGCCCTCTTTGCAGCGCGTTTCAATAGAACTATATCATAATAGACACTATCATTTATTTTTTTAGGTAATATACTTTTTCTAAAAGCTGGATCAATTAAAACAGTATCAAAATCGTCAGTGTATTTAAATATAGACTCTTTGATTCTGTTTATTATGTTATGAGATTTGTCTATATAAGAAGGTATATGTACTAAAATTCTATTAGATTTAACACACTCATTCATAGCATCCAATATTAAGAACTTGGCAAATGGTATGAAATATCCGCCTTTAGTAAGATCAAACTCTGATTTGGCCTTTCCCAGAGCTATAACAGCCTCACCAAAAAACTCACCTTTATCGATGTTGGTATAAGCAGCATAGATTCCTGCTGTCTTGTTAATATAATTACTAAATTCGGCTAACAATTCCTCCGCATCTTTAAGGCTATTACCAAGCAGTTGTTTATGGGAATCTACCTCTTTTGAGGTTTTAATGCTTATAACATTGTACTTATAATTATCCCCCATATTACTCCTAATCTCTTACATGTGAGGTGGCAATTAAAATTTTACCGGTTGTTTTACTTTCAATATGATAATTATCTTCAAGGTATTTGACGCCCTTTTTGGTTATCGTTCTACCTTTACCGGTTCTAATTAGAAGCCCTCTTCTAATTAAGAATGGTTCCAAAGTTTGTACTATAGTTTTTTGAGACTCATTAGATATTATTGATAGGTTATCCAAACCTATTGGTATTCCTGATTCAAACAGAGATTTTAATATCTTTAGTTCTACTTTAGTTAATCCTGTTGAATCTACACCAATGGAATCAAAAGTCATTTCAACCAATCCAGTAGTAATAATTTTAGAATTTTGGGACAGCATAACGTCTCGTATAGTTTCAAGATAATTTACCATAATCCTTGGCACACCTCTACTTCGTTTTGTGAGACTTACAACGGCTTCTTTGGTTATTAACAAGTTGTTTTTAAGTGCATGAAATCTAATAATACTTCTCATGTCCTTATCTTCATAAGGTTCAAAAATGAATTTTAACTTAAATCTATCTCTAAATGGTTTAGTTAACTTACCATCATCAGTGGTTGCACCAATGATTGTAAAATGTGGCAACCATATTAACTTATTTGGAATATCAGCCTCAAGTATAAAATTCTCCATTGCCAACCCTAATATTTCTTGGCCTATTGTAGGTAGTTGGTGTATTTCATCAAAGAATATAATAGTGGGTTTCACCTCCCCAGTACGATCCCCTGTTTGATTATACCCCTGGATATTTAATTTCTCTAATAAATCATATACACTTTTTTTAGTTTTTAATTCTAATGGCGAGGCAGGTAAATACTCATATTCTCCTTGGTTGGATAACCATTGAGCTGTAGTAGTTTTTCCACAACCAGCGGCGCCTGACAATAATAGATGAGGCAAGGCAGTATTTCTACGTTTAGCAGAGTCTAGCGCTATTTTTATCCTATTTTTTGTATTACTATGCCCTATTAGTTCCATATAATTTCCTATATGCAAGTATACTTAACTACGGAATAAAATTTAATTATTAATGTTTCATTGATCTCATAACCTTAAATTATTAAAGATAGTAAAATGATTTATTTTTTTGATAGGCTGGCCAATTTTTTTTCATTTTCAATATCACATTCCAAAATTGGTAACGGTGGTATAGTGAATACACCATTAGCCAACATAATTACTTTTTGTCGCATTGTTTTGAGTCTGTCTAATGAAGGAAGTTTACCTCTTCGTTTTATAACTAAAACAGTTGGTTCCTTTTTAACATATGTTGTGGTTGAAGTTTCTGTGGTGGTAGAAGTAGAAGTAGAAGTAGAAAGATCCCCCGTTTTTTTATTATCAGAAAGGTTGTCCCCTTCCAATACTGAATCAGGCATATCTTTATATTGTTCTACATCAATTAGTTCTTTATGGGTGTCATTTGCCATCAAACGCCCAAGTCCTTCCATTTGTTCTACCAATTGATCCACCATTTGGATGGCGGCCAATTGATCATCCTCCGTATCAGTGAATACGGTCATGTATCTAGTGCTATCATCCAATATATCAAAAGTTACTATCTTGTACTCATTTAAATTGTAAAGACGGATTGCACTTGTAGATACCACCAGTGCAAGGAACGGAATTACGTCCTCTTTGCCATCTTTTCTACGACAAATACCCATCACCGCCCCACATTCAATATCGTCTGCTGTTTTTCCATCGTTTCTGATCACTTCAATAGCAGCATATTTGATTTTAGTAGGCTCTTTCTGTGACATTTTTCCTCCTAAATAGACATAAGGTCAAAACATTGTAGTTATACTTTGGTTTATACGCAATAATTTTAAATCCTAGCTTCGCAGCCAGTGCTATACTTATAAAATTATCCTCTCTGATAGTCATATAAATAGTATCTTTATTCGAGTTATTTACTGCTGTTACTAATAAACGAAATCCTACACCTTTGTGACGAGCTGATATATTGACACTTAGGTGTAGAATTTTATCCATTTTAGTGCCAATTTGCAAACCGACACATCCTATCATCATTTGACCAGTTACCTCAATAAAATATTGGTTTAAATTAGTTATAATAGATTGCCAGCTATGTACTACAGTCAATCTATTATTATAATTCAATAAAGCGGCTACCTGATAAGCTAAACACTGGTTAGGTATACTCAAGTTAAAATTTTTATTGCCCACCGAAGATAAGCTTGGCACCAATTTCCCTGACTTTAGCAAGCTCATCAGAATCCTCACTTTTATCAACCATTTCTTGAAGTTCTGCTAATTGTTTTTTCATTGTGTTCTTTTCTGAAAAAGAGGCTGTTACTGTAGTTGATGTCTTTTTATTATCAATAGCTAATTTAAATGCCTCAACATATTTATCAAATGAAGTGGCTTCCAATCCAGGACCGGAGTTTACTTCAAATATGTAAGGCACATTGATATTGTCTAAACAACAGTCAACCGCCCCAAAATCAAGTCCGAGAGCTTTAACAGCTTTTATTGCGACATCTGCAAGTCCTTTTGGATATTTTTTCACAATAGCAAATTTCCAACCTAGTCTATTGGATCTCAAAAGCATATTAGCGCCACCTTCTGTGGCATTTTTTGCTTGGCGGTTGAGCATTAACATTGCAGTTGCTTCATCAAATTGGTCATTGTTCTTCTCTACCAATATTTTTTGTCTTGCAAGTTCATCATCAATGAACGCCTTTTCAAATTCTTTATCCGATCGTTTTACTTTCTTTACTGCGTGAATTACCACGCCATCGAAGACATGTAGCCGGTATTCTTCTTTGATGGGTAGCATATGAATAAAGTGATGAGCCCCAGCGGTAATAGCATCCTCCAATTGGGCCATTGTAGGACAACTCCAGAAGCCTTTTCCACCTTGATGGAACTTCTTTCTTCCAATAAGAGGTAGGGAGATATTACCGTCAAATATCTCCTGCTTGACTTTATCTGTAGTAACATACTTTGGAATATGTGTACTGCCTTCCACATTTAAGGCAGTAGCCATAACCCCCATAGCTTCAAATTTGTCCCTGTTTGTCATAATTGCGTTCGGATGATTTATAACTTTGACGCTCTTTGGAAATTTTGTGACGTCTTTTGTTTTTGCACCCCATCCAATCACCAACTTCTTACCTTCTGGTTTTTTATTACCACCCTGAATTCCAAGAGCGGCCTGTAATTTTTTCCCAGTAATATCTGTTGCTGCGCTATAATAAATATAAACATCTTTTTTGTTCATGTCAAGTCCCCATTTAAATATTTTTTTTAATTTTTTTTTCAAGAAATACTTCATAGATGTAACCATATATCACACTGGAAATTTTCTACCTTCTAACCAGTTTTTCTTGATGTCAAACCCAACAGCGTGTACTGAAGTCTTTGGAAGAGTCAGAATACTGTGCAGGCCATCAATAGCTTTGGAGTACTTACTATAAGTACTAAGTTTCCTCATTTTACTGTGCCATCTCTTCAGGAAGGGTTTTGTGATACTACGTGCCTTTGACTGATTTAACATGCCCGCCATATAAGCAGAGGAACTCACACATTCCATATCTTTTGCGAGATTTATACTATCCCAATCATCGAATTCCCCCCTATATAGAAACTTATGGTCGTCAAACGCTATACCAGGATGACTAAATTTGCTTTTAGCATAGTCGCTATCTTCAATCCTTCTAAAAAGCTCTTCAGATATAGCTTTAGCTGTACCAAGAACGCATTCAGCTACAAACGGGTGCATTAACCATAACCCACTTAATGTACGATGTTCTAATCTACCTTCACATGAGCGCCATTCACCGTAATATCCGTATCCTACATTATCCATAGCCATTTGGCATTCAGACCTTCTGGATTTACCGAGATTAGTACCATCCAATTTAATTAAAGGTAATGCTAATAATTCATCCATTATTTTATTCATAACAGCGAACAAGAAAAATTTCTCTGTTTCTGATAATTTAGTTATTCCAACCGGGTTACCTAAATGAATATGGCCGCCAACAGGGTAGTCTCTCATTTTATTCTTATAGTATATCGCCGCCTGCCAATTTAAATTTTTAATTGACTCAGTGAGATGTCGATCACTAAAAATACTCCTCATGTTTTTTACGAGAGTTTTAGGGCAAGGTGATGGATCAGGTCTTATCTCAATCATAGCCCCATCAGAACCAATTTTACCAGGCTTCCCAAGGATGTTATTGGCATGCACCACATTACCTTCTTTATCAAACAGAAGGAATTCGGGATCGGCACCAATTAAGGTAGTAAATGGGGTTTTAGAAATCCACACATCTTTAACCTGTACCTTATCCTCCCCTGTTAGTTTTTTAAACATACTAGTAGTAACAAACCCCACTTTTTTCAGTTCATTTTCAGAAAGTTTGCCTTTGGCAATTTTTACATCTTTAGAAAATGCTTGATGGATGTTTAATACTCCTTGTTTTATAATTCCAGTTACTTCCACTTGTTCAGTACTTAAATTTAGGTTTTTCCTTGCAGTGGCCGGCATCCTAACAAGAGAATTCTCATCCCTATCAGGTTTTTTATTAGCATCCATTTGACTAGACACCATTAAGATCATTCTTTTATCCATCGTAAACTGATCTCCTTATTTATTCTGCATAGCTTCCATCAAAAATTTTAATGTTTTATTAGCTCTGAAATCACCAGCGTTAAAGATTTCAGTCAAGGCCGTAGCATTAATTTCATCTCTTTCCAGGGGCTCTTTCCAATCTTGAATATAATTAGTAGCAGCACCTCCGTCTATAGTAGAAACATTAATGATCTGTCCAAGGTATTTACTTATATTCTTCAATACCCTGATATGTCGCTGTGCTTTAGATAGGCGCTCTTCAGGGCTCTTAATTAAGGATTTTAAATCCGTTTGTTGATATGCACATTTAGCCTCCCATCCAGCAACAAATGTATCGGTAAACATAGAAAGAACTAAGCGGTTTGCAAAAGCTGTTGTAGGTAATTGACGGATATTCTCAATTTCAGTACCCATAATACCAGCAATTTCATGCATTGTGCTGAATTGCGGTCTATTTATTACATTTTCAGTAGCCATTTTAATAGCTATGCTGTGTTCTCTAGATACCAGTAATCCTTTAGCTACTCCTATTTTCATACCCTCTAATAGGTCCTTTTTTTTAACAGACGGCTCCAAAAGAGCATGACTGGGACTTTTTTTTTCGTCTTCAACTGGTTGGATTACTCTAAATGAGGTATTAACACCAGTGTGGAAATTTTCAGTCGATGCCGCTTCTTCAGTTAGAGCACACACAGTTGTTTTTTTATTTTCTTCTACTTTGGTAGTTGGTATACTGCCATCCAACTCATTTTCAGTAATAGCTTCTGCCAGACTTAATTTCAGTTTTTTTTCGGGTTTTAGAATTAAGAGGTTTTGCACTTCCTCTATTTTACCAAATGTTTTAACATGTTTTTTTAGACTACCATTCCAAACTCTTCCTAAAGACACACCATGTGTAGCAGCCTGTTCCTGTGTATCCAATTTTTTGTCATTATTACTCGATTTATCAGTTTCAAGTTCCGTGTCATGAGTAGTATTAGAACGGGCACTTTTATTATAAATTTTGTTATCCTTTGAATTGAAAGTCTGCCCATAATTGTTAGCATTATATGTAGTAGTTTTAGTGGGCACTTTCCATATACGGTCATGAGTTCTGGGAATACGTTTTGTTTCATATAGGTCTTTCAGTTTTGTTTTGTTGTCAATTTCCTTGGTCAAATCAAATATTGCTAAGGTGTCGTCTGGTAATACCTCAAATTCAACATCTGACTCTTTAAGTTTGATAAAACCATCAACATTATGTAGCCAGGACAATTTATTGTAGTTCCAGATTATTGATTTAAAGAATTTCTTTTCCGAAGCAATTAAAACTAATTTTAATGGTTTGATAAGACAATATTCTGCCGGCCTTCCATCCCTCGCAGATACCAATTGGTTTGGGTTATTGGTGTTGAAGGACAGTATACTGAACGTTCCTTCCAATCTTCGACATACTTCTTCAACAGACTCAACAGTAAATGGTTCTTTACAGTCTTTTGTGTAATGCTTCATTAATCTGAAAATGGCTTCACTATCAACTTCACCATTACGGTCACATTTAAGGTTATCAAAAATCAAATCATG
>Ga0307992_1001377_pt1 | contig 14449 bp, 11 predicted proteins | sample EllFjometagen133_FD_203162 | JGI IMG/M metagenome (GOLD analysis project Ga0307992, IMG submission 203162) | Marine microbial communities from Ellis Fjord, Antarctic Ocean - #133 | ecosystem: Environmental > Aquatic > Marine > Unclassified | place: Southern Ocean | collected 2014-10-08
CGCTATTTATATCTCAATTAGGAGAAAATCTTATGGAATTAAGAGAAATGCGTCTTCAAAGAGTTCAGAATATTCTTAAAAAGCTACGCAATCATTACATAATTTTTGGTTATGGCCGGATGGGCACAATAATTGCCGATGAACTGGCTATGAAAAAAGTAATATATGTTGTCGTTGAAAACGATGAAGAAAAGATCATCGCTTTGCAAGAAAAAGGTTATCAATATTATCGCGGTGATGCAACAACCGATGAAACTTTAGAGGCAATCAGCATTAAACATGCAAAAGGAATCGTCGTCGCATTAGGAACCGAGCAAGATAACTTATTTGTAACTATGTCTGCAAGAACGCTAAATAAAAATGCAAATTTACTAAGTAGATGTAGCAATCAAGATACGGAATATAAGCTTAAGCGTGCAGGTGCCGACAAAGTGATTAATCCGTATGTTGCCGGTGGTCACAAAATGGCCGAACTACTAATAGAGCCAAGTATTGAAGACACAATATCAATTTCTACTCCTCAATTTGATATAGATTTAGTAGTAGAAGAAATAAATATAAATGACGTTCCAAGTTTAATTGGCATTTCAATTGTCGATTCGAATATCAGAAAAAAATATAATCTAATAATTATTGGGATAAAAGATAAAAAAGGTAAGTTTCAATTAAATCCTAATATGGATTATAAACTTGGTAAAGATCAGGTAATTATGTTAATTGGTGCAAAAAACAACATGAAGAGGTTCCAAAGAGAATATATTAAGGACAGATAATTGTCGTATAAGATAGATTATGTATAATTACTAATATATAAAAAAGGACTCTTCCTACCTTACTACAAAGTTGATAATCTTCTTAGGAACGTATATCTCTTTTATTAATTTACCGTTTTGCAAATATTTAGCAGTATTTTTACTTTGCTTTGCAATTTTCAATATTTCATTTTTATCTAAATTAGAATCTATCTCAATTTTATCTCGTACTTTTCCGTTTATCTGTATTGGTATTATTATGGTCTTTTTTCTTAAATATTTTTCTTCATATTTCGGCCAAACTTCGTACGTAATTGAATCTTTATGACCTAAGTATTGCCACAATTCTTCAGATATATGTGGAGCAAATGGCGATAATAACTTAATAAGTACTTCTGTAGTATTTCTTGAAATAGTTTCATACTTGCTTAATGCATTTACAAAGATCATTAATTGACTAATTGCGGTATTTAAATCGAGTGTGTCTATCTGTTCGGTTACTAATATTATTGAATTATGTATTATAAATAGTTGATTTTCATCAACTTCTCCGTCTATTATCTCAGAATCTGAGATTAATCGCCATACTTTCTTAATAAACCGGTCAATTCCAACGATTCCGTGGGTGTCCCATGCTGCTGATTGATCAAACGAACCTATAAACATCTCATACATTCTAAATACATCAGCACCATATTGTTCAACAACATCATCAGGATTTATAACATTACCACGGGATTTAGACATTTTCTCACCACCTTCACCCAAAATCATTCCATGTGATGTACGTTTATTATATGGTTCAGATTTTGGTACTAAACCACAATCGTACAAAAACTTATTCCAAAATCTAGAATATAGAAGATGTAATGTTGTGTGTTCCATTCCTCCATTATACCAATCGACCGGCATCCAATATTTCAATTTATCAGGATCAGCAAATTGTTTATCATTTTTTGGATCAATATATCTTAAGAAGTACCATGAGGATCCTGCCCAATTAGGCATTGTATCTGTTTCACGTTTGGCGGGTTTACCGCATTTAGGACAACTAGTATTTACCCATTCATGTAATGTCGCTAAAGGCGATTCACCTGTCTCGGTGGGCTGATATTTCTCGACTTCAGGCAATTTAACTGGTAATTCTTCTTCAGGAACTGATACCCATCCACAGTCTTCGCAATGAATCAATGGAATTGGTTCACCCCAATAACGTTGACGTGAAAATACCCAATCTCTAAGTTTATAATTTACAGCAGATGAACCTATCCCCTGCTTTTCTATCCATTTTATAGTTTCAATAACTGAATCTTTTACACCTAATCCATTGATATTTAGTCCTTTATCATTGGATGAGTGGATTGCTTTACCATCAAATGTCCAACAATATTTTCCAGCTAGTACATCTTCTACTTTCAGTTTTTCTTTTTTTAAAGTTTCTTCATCTGGTTGAAGAATACATTTGATTGGTAAATTAAATTTTTGCGCAAATTCAAAATCTCGAGTATCATGACCAGGAACTGCCATTATTGCACCCGCACCATAGCTGATTAATACATAGTCCGCTATCCATATCGGTATTGGTTGATCATTTACAGGGTTAATTGCATAAGCTCCTGTATTAACACCAGTTTTTACAGTACTTAACTCGGTTCGTTCTAAATCACTTTTATGTTCAGAATCCTTGATATATTTCTCTACTGTAGAAAGTTGCGCGTCTGTAGTAATTACTTTTGCTAAAGAATGTTCAGGTGATAAAACCATATAAGTAGCACCAAATAAAGTATCCGGTCTAGTAGTAAATACTTTCAGAGATTTATCATGGTCTTTAATTTTAAAAGTTACATCAGCTCCAACAGACCGCCCAATCCAATTTTTCTGTTGTGCTTTAATTTTATCAAGAAAATCGATTGAATTTAAATCATCAATTAATTTGTCAGCATATTTTGTAATTCTAAGCATCCATTGTTCTATATTCCGTTTTACAACATCTCCCCCACAACGTTCACATTTTCCATCGACAACTTCTTCATTGGCAAGACCAATCTTGCAACTATTACACCAATTAATAGGCATTTTGGTTTTATAGGCGAGTCCCTTCTCAAAGAATTTTAGAAATATCCATTGAGTCCATTTATAATATGCTGGATCAGTTGTGGCTAAAACACGATCCCAATCGAATGAAAATCCAAGTGACTTTAGTTGACGTGTGAATTTTGCAATATTCTTTTTAGTGATAATACTTGGATGAATCCCCGTTTTGATGGCATAATTTTCTGATGGCAATCCAAAACTGTCAAATCCCATTGGAAACAATACGTTATAGCCTTCCATCCGTTTTTTACGTGATAGAATATCCAATGCAGTATATGATCGTGGATGACCTACATGAAGACCATCACCCGAAGGATATGGAAATTCAACTAAACAATAGAATTTTTCTTTTTCGGAAAAATCAACTGCTTGGAAGGTTTTATTTTCCTCCCAATAATCTTGCCATTTTTTATCTATTGTTTTGTGATCGAACTCTTTCATGATATTTTGTCGGGGTGAGAGGATTTGAACCTCCGACCTCGTCGTCCCGAACGACGCGCGCTAACCGGGCTGCGCTACACCCCGAAATTGGTGTCAAAATTATTAATTAATATTCTGACTTGAAATCATTTAGTAAATAAAATTAAATGGATTTGAACATCCGACCTTGACGTTCCAAACAACGCGTCCCGCCATCGGCGGGACCACACCCCGTTTGTCAAATATTACTTAAAATAAAGGTGTGAATCTAAAATATATTTTGATCGGAATACAACTATATCAAATATTTTATTATATAAAAACCACCTATTAGTAAAATTGTAAATCCTATTGCCAGCCAATTAAAATATTTATCAATAAACTTACGAATCGGTTCACCAAATTTCCAAATTAACCATCCAACAAGAAAAAACCTTGCAGAACGACTCACCAACCCTGCGAAAAGAAACATCATAAAATTGATATCAAATGCGCCAGCTGATATAGTAAATACTTTAAATGGGATTGGCGTAAAACCAGCTGTGAATATTATCCAAAAATTCCATTGATCGTACATTTGCTGAATTTTGTAAAATAGATCATGTGTAAAACCGGGAATATGTTCAAAAAAGAAATTTGCAAAATTGGAGAATTGTCCCGGTTCTATCCACCACACAAAATGTCCTAAGCTATACCCAAACATCGCACCGGCTACGGATGCTAAAGAACAATACAATGCAAAAAGTAATGCTTTTTTACGCGCTCCTAAAGCCAAAGCAATTAGTAGTATGTCGGGTGGTATAGGAAAAAATGAAGCCTCTGCAAATGATAAAATTATTAATGCTAAAGGACCATAAGGAGTCTCCGCCCAATGCAATACCCAATCATACAAACTCCGAATCCATTTCATATCATTTTTCCTATAAATTATTTATTCGTCTGTAGATATAATCGAAAATTCGATAGAATCTAAATAATTTCCAATAGTATCTGTAATAGTGACCTTCCATTCACCCATCATTTCCGGTTTTATAGTAATTCTACTCCAACATCTCCAAAATGCAGATTCTCCAACCCTAATAAAACTTTTTAAATAATCTTGGCCATTATATTCCCAAGTGTGAATTATCTTATTATTACTAAATGGATTGTCTACAGCAGTAAAGCAGTACAAAGTATCTATATTATTAAAAAATAATCGACTTACACCGGTTGGATCTTTTTCAATTATATCGGTTGCAATAGCTATCGTTTTAAGACTCAAATATTTTGTAGAGTCAGGAAAAAAAGGTTGCTTAGAAATAATTTCTTCAGGAATTACAGGATCATTAGTGATTTTAACAGAATCAATAATTTGCTTTACTGGCAAAATCTGTTCTTTTTGGATACTAATTGAGTCTGATTCTATTAAATTAGTTGTAGGAGTTTGTAGCGATACTATATCAATATTAGATAAAAGTGTTAGTAATACATAAGTAACACAACCAATAGTTAATATCCATGTAATATTACGCAATTTTTGATATTCAGCAAATATTATCAAAATGATTGTAAAAATTATAACTAAAAATAAATGATTACTTAGCATTGTTTAATTTAAATATTCTTCAGCTATTTTCTTCATAAATTGATATAATGCACCTAATGAATTTGCCCGAGATATTGTCATACTGAACCGTACGTCAGTATTATTGACAAAATTGTTAAGAAGACTTTCCGCTTTAAAAACGATTTCTTCTGGCGCTAATCTATTCAGACCATTAATCAACAATGCTAATTGTCCTTTTACAATCTCGGAATCAGAATGCCCACTATAGAATAATTTCTTATTCGCTAAATATCCATTCCATCTTCTTCATGGATGTCATAGATAGTAATAATATTAGGATGATTTAGAGCAAATGCTGACCTTGCTTCATGGAAGAACCTTTGTTTTACTGTTTTTCCTGCTATTAGATGATGAGGTAAGAACTTAAGAGCGACTATTCTTTTTAGCTTGGCATCTTCAACTTTATACACCTTACCCATACTGCCTTCCCCAAGCTTTTCAAGGATCTTATAATGCGATATGGTTTTGCCGATCATTAATCAGTTCTTTACTAATAAAGTTAGTTCTGTAAAATCGACGTCGAGCAGATTTGGTTGGTCAAGTTTTAGTTCTGAAATCTTTCCCTTAGAATCTAAAATAAATGTACAGTATCCATCAGTTACTCTAGGGTCAACCCAATCAATTTTAAATGTGTCATAGTGCCAATGAGTAAGTTCACCGGTAAATAATGGAGTATGCTCAAATTCAATCAATAATTTCTTATTGTCGTATGTAACGTAAACATCTCCATACATTTCATCAGTAAAAGTTGTAGCATATTCCTTCTTTTTTAGAGACGGTTTTGTATTCTTGATTCTTGAATCAAGAACCATTTTTCTTGCTTCGAGCATTAAATCTTTTCTTTTATTAAGTCGATAATCAAGGTAATTGTGAGAAGATTCCAACAGAATATTGTCATCTAACTTATTACCAATTATTTCACCACATAAAATGAAACGTAATCCATATGATGGATTTCCCATTATCACTACACCATAGTCTAAATCAGACACCATCATCAAATTAGAACTCATCCCATCTATGCCACCACTATGTTCTATCACTTTATGTCCGTTTCTAGGGGTTAGCCACCACCCAAAACCATATGAGGTAAATTCATTATGATTTTTCCATATGGGATAATGAATTTGTGGTGTAAATATTTCATCAATTACTTCTTTTTTTATTAAGGTATCCTGTCCAACAATACCATCATTTAGAAAAAACTTTATATACTTAGCCATGTCATTGGCTGAAGAAAAAATAAATCCCGCGGGTGCTGCATTATCACTTATTTCTTGTGTTATCAGAATATTCTCGAATTTTTCATTTTGAATATGCGGTAAAGCTATATTTTTGCTTTTCTGTCGTTCTTCATAACACGCTACAGAATTGTCCATTCCTAAAGGTTTAAAAATTCTTGTTTTAATAAATTCTTCCCAGCTCATTCCAGAAACTTTTGACACTACCTCACCTGCGACGATATACATTATATTTTGATAAGCGGGTGTATACCTAAATCCAGAAGCAGGTTTTAAATACTTCAACCGTTTAATTATTTCAGGTCGACTTAGCAAAGAGGAACCAAATGACAATGTCCCACCACTAATGTCTTTTAAGCCACTTCTGTGTGTTAATAGGTCTCTTATTGTAAAATTGTTCGTTACATAACGGTCATACAATTCAAAATATGGTAAATAATCAATTACTCGATCATCCCAATCCATCTTTCCATCATTTACAAGTAAACCAATGGCTAAAGCTGTAAATGATTTGGAAATAGAGCCAATTCCAAAAAGTGTATTCTCATCAACTAAATCTTTTTTGTTGATATTTTTTTTACCGTATCCCTTTATATATTCTAATGAATCATCATTTACTATCGCTATTGATAGGCCTGGTACATCCAATTTTTCCATTAATTCTTTGATATGGACATCAAGAGTATCTGGATTAAGAAATTGGCCAAAAACCGAACTACAAAAAAATATTAATGCTATTAATAACTTCATTAGAGTCTCCTAAATTATTGAGAGTAGAAGTAAAAATTGATAGATTGGATGTAATTATTGGAAAGCCGAATGCTCCCCCTCTATAAAATATTTGTATCCGCATTAGTCTCCTACAGCAGATAGTTACGGAATTCGTTGGTTTACCGTAGATGAATAGTAGCTCTAAATACTATTATCGTTCAATATTTATTAGATTGAGCAAAATTCAATAACTGAGGAAAATTCCAAGCGGTGTGCATGTGAAGTATATATTGATAAAAGACCCCCCGTCTGCCAAAGGCATGGATGGGTGTGCAGTTAATCAATTATCTTATTATTTTGTAACCGCTTGACGCACGGTCAAGCGTGTTATCGAGGAGAAAAAAGGATTGGTATCCCGTCTGTATCCCAAAATAGATTTTACATCAACAACATCAATTTAGTAGTTCTAACTCCATCTCCTATAGTTGTTTTAAAAATATATTGTCAAGTAGATACTTTATCACTTTTATGATTTGTCACATTCCAAACTAAAGAATGCCAGCCATTAATTGAAAATTCAGTGAATTACTCGTTAATTGTGCTATCTTGCTCAGCAGCTAACAAGAGGGTCTCCATTTCAGATACATCAGCTACTTGAATGCTTGATAAAATATTACCTGTTGATGTCCGATTACCACCAAATACATATAATCTATTACCTATAACTTCTGCTCCGGCATGTCTCCTACCCAACATGTTGGATTTGATAGTATAAAATTCAAGTGTTTTAGTATTGAAAACAGCAACAGAACTCAACTTGTTATAATCACCAACTAAATAAATGAAACCTCCATGGCTAGTAATTGCATTTGCAGATATTCCTAATGGCATGTCCCCGATGTAATACCATGTGTCATTTGCAATATCATAGGCATCAATCTGTGATGAACTGTGACCATTATAACCTCCAAAAACATAAAGTATACCATCCACAATTTCACCACGTGTTTGCTTGTGTTCAGGTATTACACCCAAGAGTGTCCAATCATCATTAATGGGATCAAACAAATACATCTGATTGCTATAGCTGACCACTCTAGATCTAGGATTATTAATAGATCCGCCAAATACGTATATTTTATCTTTCCAGACTGCAGTACCAGAATAACTAACTGGTGAAGGGTTATCATTCAGATAATTGATTTCTCCAGTTAGGGGATCTATTACTTCAACCTTATTATTAATTGAATTATTTTGACTATTTCCATTAAATACATAAATTTTATTGTTAATATATTCTGCCGAGACATATCTTTTTGTTGTACTATTATTTGGAAATATTGACCACCTATCATTAGCTATACTATATCTTAATGATTTTGTTACATAATTTGGATCACTAGATCTTCCATAAACAGCGTAAAGATATTTTCCATCAGTAGTATATCCCATACCAAATCGACCAATTTTCATTGTTGCTAATTCACTAAATTGTAAATTATATATAGATGGTAATTCTGGAGTCATATGCTGAATCTGTGAGCAGGATAAACACATTAATAATATTAATAGAATGAGTGTTTTTTTCATGCGCTTTATGTAACCTCCTGTTTGTTAATGAAATTTTTATTCAGCCTCGAAAGATTGCTATTGTTTTTTAATACGATATAGATAGACAAATTTCCCATCTTCAATCGATCCAAGCGCAAGTGTTTTTCTATTAATGCCCCGTACTGCTAATTTTTCGGTCACATCTATTTCAAGATGTCTTAGTGTTACTATTAAAATATCATCATAATAACTTCCGCTCCATTTTCCGCCGGATCCAGACTCTATGGCATCATCGTAAAAATAAAATGTATGCTCAAGACTATCAGACTTAAATTCGATTGTGGAATTTGGAATGCCAACAAATTCCCACTTGCCTAGTATATCATTCTTTTCTGCATGCCGATACCATAGGGGAGGTTTCTGATTTGATGATTTGGACCAATTGGGTGGAAAGGGCATATATGGATCAACTTCACCTTGAGGTGAAATATAACTTTGGTTATTTTGATTGTTCAGACGTCGATCTGCATCTTGAGCTTTATCTTGTGCAAATCCAACACAAGCCAACAGTAAAAATATTATTATATTTTTCATATTAACCTCCTGTTTATTAATGAAATTTTGAACTGGGTTTGCTCGATAATGAACAAAGGAATAGGAAAGTAATTAACTCCCCCTCTATAAAGAAAATGTATCTGCATTAGTCTCCTACAGCAGATGTTTACGGATTTCGTTGGTTTACCGTAGATGAATAGTAGCTCTAAATGGTGTTATCCTTCAATGTTTATTAGATTAAGTAAAATTCAATAACCTGTTCAAAAATCGGTATCCCGCAGGTATCCAAGAAAGCGTATCAAAATCCTTCGTTTTTGGAACAAATTAAGCAATTGTTGATGCCCTATCTTTGATAGTACACATAAACACTAATTTCGGCATCTTCGCCACAATTAGTATTTAGCAATTCAATTGTGTCATAGTTACCATTTTCATAAGTACAATAAATTTCATAACGACTTATATTTATTCTAGAAACAGAACTTCCGCTTTCATAATATAGATCCGAAGCAGTACCGTTAGGTCCTTTAAAAGGAATCCCTTCATAATCAACTATAATGTTTCTGCTACAACCTATATCTACCAAGTCAAAAATCCACTCAGCATGAACATTCACGCGGCGAGGATCATCTAAGAATGTAACGGTCATTTGACCACCTGTTAAAGAAGAACACTTGTCTTTATCAATTATTGTAGTATAAACATTTTCAAAGATAGAACTAGTTCCACATTTAGAAGTAAGACCATGACTAACTCTTTTGGAATAATACGGATCTGCACCATTAGAATATGTCCATTTGTACTCTGCTTCGTCTAGATCAAATTCAAAATGAAGATAATCTATTTGCTTTCTAGCTTGTATTTCAATATATATTTCATCAGAGCAACTGTTATTACCATCCACATCAATTGTATAACATTTAATATTATGATTACCGACGGATAAGTTATTTGTGGTAAATGAATGATCATCCTTTTCTTTAGCAGTATCATAATTTTGTGTTGAGATTGTCCCATCAATATTTGATTCCCACCGAACTCCCTTCATACGTGGTTCTCGAACATGAGTATCATGATTATCAATCCATGCGTAAATATGCGCAGAAAAAGTGATGCTCTCATTCTCATTAAATACTGTAGTGCTAGGACTATTTATGACAACTTCACAATAGTAGGTGGTATTGGTTTCTTCCTTACACCTATTTGTGGTAAAAGTAATCATTATTAACCCCGCCAATAATAAATACTTGGTAATAGACGAATTAATACGAATTTTATCTTTCATAGTGATTCCAAGTAATTTGATTATTTATAAAATACTATATAGAGTTTAATAAAGTAGTTTATTGTAAACAAAGAGATAAGAAAACTGAAAGTCTCAAAACCCATCGTTTTTGGTACACTCAAATTAGGCTGTTTGTTTTGGGACAAATTAGGTTTATAAATCCACAGAATTGTATCTATAATGTCTATTTTTGGTATATTTATAAGATTAATAATATAATAAACTTCTATCCGCTTGGAGTGTCTGCCCTTGTTTTTTCTATGTCGTTTAACTCCCCAAACTTCAAAAAACATTCCACTACGGTAACAAAATGCGGCTAAAACAGGGATATAACTTACTTTTTAAGCTCTTGGCAGTGTTTATGATAATAAAATTAACAAATCGTTGTTAAATTATCGTATTAAATTACAGTTAATAAATAAAAAAATATGAATCAAAAAGTAATCAAACTTCTAAGAAACTATTCCTCAATCTCAGATAAAAATATTTCTGAGCTAAAATCATGGTGGAAATCTATTTCACACAATAAAAAACATAAGGAACGATTAAGAATTAATAAAGAATTGAAATCTTAATAATGTTATTCAAAAGTTAGCTTATTAATATACATATATAAATAAGCCCTTCCGCTTAGTAGTGCCTATTCTAAAATTAATTTGGGCGTTAGAGCGAAGTACCTACCCTTGTTTTTTCTAAGCAGTTTCCATTTTTCCCGAAACTACCCCCTATTAAATCGGTTTCCCGCATGTATCCCAATTTCTTCGATTCTTAAATGGGGCTTAGTGGGGCTTAATGAACGATAGGAGCAGAAACAAAGAGAGTTAGAAGATTCTACTACGCTCTTCTAACCCTTTGTGTATACTACCTTTATGTTATGTCGGGGCGAAAAGATTTGAACTTTCGACCTCTTGACCCCCAGTAAAGAGGGCGTATTTGGTATATTAAATTATTGTTTGACTTACAGCAACTCAATAAAATTGGTATCCCGCATGTATCCCAATTTGGACTTTATTTAAAAGAGAAGGACTTCCACCCTTTTTAATAAGTCAAATTGAACTATTATAATAATTGAAATTGACGATATTTTACTGAAAATCTTTATCAATCTCAGATTTTGGTTTATTGGTATATTTGTTCAATTCTAATTCAAGGTAATCTAATACTGGGTCAATATCTCTATGATTTTTGTGGTTTCCATACACCTTCAACATATCTTCTATTTTTTCAGCAAATTCATTATCAATTAGAACCTGGTCATTAGATGCTCCATTTTGCAAATCCTGTGCAATTGCTGTGCTAATTAATAATAATTCAATATGTTCAAGAGGGTATTTATTTACTAAATTATTTTGTATACCATATTTACTAAGTTCATAATAGTATTTCGTGTATTCTTGACCCTTATTAGATTTTGATAGATAATTATCTCTAAAATTATACAATGGTTGAGTAACAATTTTATTATATTTTGGGGAACCGCCAGGTCCACTAAAATATTCAGGATCAAGACCATCCAAGTAATCACCAGGTAGGTCTTTATGATATTTATTTATCAATACCCAATTAATCATTGCAACGATAAGTCCTTCAGCACCATTATCTAAATAAATTAATAATATTCTCTCACTTATGTCAATTGTACAATCCTTATTTTCATCACTTTGAGAATTATTGGTCTCAAATAGCTCTGTCGGTTTGGCAATAGTTTTATCTGAATTGCCGGTTATGGAGCTATCATTCGAACAAGTTGTAATCAATAAAAATGAGATAATTAAGGCAAATAAGAAAGAGATTTTGATTTTTGTCATTTAATTCTCCAGTCGTAATAAATTCCGTATCCATTATTAATATCGTAATAGGTACTATTTCAGATTAAAAAGCTAATTAATATTAATTACTAATTGATTATCAAAGAAAGAATAATAATCCACATTGACCATTTTCAGTAAGTTTATAAGTGTATATAAATATTCCTCAGGTGTTAGGAAGGCGTATGCAAAAATCAATTTGGATATTAAAAAGAAGCACCTCCACCCTATTTGATAACTAATTTTGAAAATTTCCCGAAATAACCCCCCTCTTGACTTATAGTTAAGCGGTTTATAGAGAAGAAACGAGAATTGGTATCCCGCAGGTATCCAAAGATTCTATTTCAACAACATTAGTTTTTGTGTTTTTTCTCTATTTCCTGCTAATACATTCACAAAATATTGACCATTCGGTACTATTTTACCTAATTGATTTGTCCCATTCCATTGTATAAAGTGCCAGCCTTGAATCTGTTCAGTTTTAAGCAAGATAGTTATCAGCTGTCCTGTAATATCATATATGCTTATTGTTACTCTACTATCAGTATCTATTCCATATCTAATTGTTGTAGTTGGATTAAATGGATTAGGATAAGCGTCCAATACCGTTAACTCTTTAAGTATTGAATGAAATATTTCATTATCTGCTATGCCTAAAACTGGTTCAATATATACTCTTACCTGCCCTGTACCATCTTCTGCCCCATCATTGTGAGGTGCTCCAATGGCAACTCTTTTTCCATCAGCCGATAAGAAGACTGAATGACCTGAAAAGTCCATTGCAGCTTCACCATCTATATCACTACCTAATTGTGTCCATACTCCTTCAGACTCTGAATATATTCGCACATGACCAGCCCAATTATCTGTCCCATCATTATAAGGTGCTCCAATAGCAACAATTTTGCCATCATTTGATAATGAAACTGAAAACCCTGACCTGTCTTGGGTAGCTTCACCATCTATATCGCTACCTACCTGTGTCCATACTCCTCCAGATTCTGAATATATACGTACGTGCCCAGCATCGTAATCTGTTCCATCACTATAAATTGCCCCAATGGCTACCCTTTTTCCATCAGATGATAATGAAACTGAACTACCTGAGTGGTCGTCAGCACCTTCGCCATCTAAATCACTACCTAATTGTGTCCATACTCCTCCTGATTCGGTATATACCCGCACTTTACCAGCAACAGGTTGTACTTCGCTACTATATGGTGCTCCAATGGCAACTCTTTTTCCATCAGATGATAATGAGACTGCCGAACCAGAATAGTTTGAGGTTTTACCATCTATATCGCTACCTACCTGTGTCCATACTCCTCCAGATTCTGAATATATTCGCACGTGACCGGATTTAGAGCCATTCCCATTATTTTCAGGCGCTCCAATGGCAACCCTTTTTCCATCAGATGATAAAGAAACTGAACTACCCAACCAATCACCAGCAGCTTCGCCATCTATATCACTGCCTAATTGTGTCCATACTCCTCCTGATTCTGAATATATGCGTACATGACCTGATTTAGAGCCATTTCCATCATTATAAATTGCTCCAATGGCAACCCTTTTTCCATCAGATGATAAAGAAACTGAACTACCTGAGAGATCCTCTGCAGTTTCGCCTAGTATATTACTGCCTAACTGTGTCCAGATACCTTCATACTCTGAGTATATTCGTACCTGCCCAGCATTATTTCCATTGTCGTTATTATAGTTTGCTCCAATAGCTACCCTTTTTCCATCATCTGACAAAGAAACTGACCAACCTAAATTATCACTAGCAGCATTACCGTCTATATCATTGCCCAATTGTATCCACGATTGAGCTAAAACAATATTCAGGAAATATATAGTGAGAACTATGAGCATTGAAATTATTTTTTTAATACTAACCTCCTATGATGATGATTTATCCTGAGCCAGAACTTTATTAGCCATTGTAGTTAGTTTAATTAAGACCAATAAATCTACTTTAGATTTTATTTATAATTCAACCTCAAGTATATAACACATGTTAAAAAACGGAAAGAACGTCCACCCTATTTAATAGGTCAATTTGAATATTTCCCAAAATTAACCACTTAAGATACGACCTCTTGACAGAGAGTTAAGTGGTTTATAGAGGATAGATAAGGATTGGTATCCCAACTGTATCCAAATTAGCGGGGATTTTCACTAGTTTTTCAAGTATTGTGAGTAGCCACCCTGCTGCAATAATTTGTTTACTTTTAGTAATTAATTAGATACAAAACCATATCAAATAAATACCTACTGGACACATACCACGTGTTATACAATGTAATTTTTCATAATAATATCAACTAAAGCAATTTATATGGATATTCTTTTTCACGTTTTTGAAATGAAATAATTTTCTGATTTTGAATTATTCCCATATTTATTTCTATTGCTTTTGA
>Ga0307992_1001379_pt1 | contig 14430 bp, 12 predicted proteins | sample EllFjometagen133_FD_203162 | JGI IMG/M metagenome (GOLD analysis project Ga0307992, IMG submission 203162) | Marine microbial communities from Ellis Fjord, Antarctic Ocean - #133 | ecosystem: Environmental > Aquatic > Marine > Unclassified | place: Southern Ocean | collected 2014-10-08
TGACCATGAGGGGTATTGATTTGAGGCAGCTGTGACGAGTGATTAAGCTTAACTATTGGCTGAGCAAACTCGGCTTTAAAGAGCAACTGTTTTTTAACATGTTTGGCGAATCCCGGAGATAATTTTTCTAAATATGGCTGATAAACTTTTAATAATTTCTCCGCTGTCGCAGTTTTAAACAAAGACTCATCCTTAGCCAAATACTTACCCACGTACACAACTTTTTGCCCCTTATAATAACGATCAGCCAGTAAATTAGTATGTTCCACCACCGCTAAAAACGGCCAATTGGGCTGATTAATATTCAACCAATAAATGGGCTGATCAAAAAATTTATGATCCATAATTAAAACCAAAGTCATAGCGGCTAAAAATTTATGACTAGCTAATTGCTGTTGATAAGTCATTGGTAGTAACGGTGAGGCTAGCTTTAATAATTGTTCTGAACTGCCGGTAAACAAAACTCGGTCAAAAGATTGTTGTTGGTTAGCCCAATCTATTTGCAACCAATGATCAATCTCAGCTAGTTGTTTAATCGGTGCTTGGAAAATAAATTTTACTCCTTGTTGACTTAATTTTTTAACCACCTCATCAGCTAGTTGTTGAAAACCTTGTCGATAATAGCCTAATTTTTTAGATCGGATGTGAATCCGAGCCCAGAACCAAGCCGCGTTAATTTGTTCAGCCTGATCATCAAATTTTCCGACAAACAAAGGTTGCCATAAAACTTCCCAGGCTTTTTTTCCCATGGTTAGGCGACAAAAATTAGCTGCTGTAAATTTTTCTAAAAGTTTCCCCCAAGGCCAAATTTTAAAAAAAACCAAACTAGCCCCGGTTCGTATTTTTGAGAACCAACTTAGCCCTGGAAATTTCAACAGGCTCATGGGCGTATCTAACTTCGCTAGATGCTGAGAAGTAAGAGTGTAAGTTTCGGCCTCTTTAAAAAATAAGTGCTGATCTAAATTAAATTTTTTAAGCCAATTTCTAAAATCACGATCAGTCTCGAAGACATGATGATAATGGTTTTCTAAACTCCAAGTCCAATCAGCCAACTTAAAGCCACCAGCCAAACCACCAGCCTGCGATGCTGCTTCAAACACAGTCACGCTATGACCAGCTTCTACTAGCTCACTAGCAGCAGCCAAACCAGTAAAACCAGCTCCAATAATGGCAATTTTCATAAATTATAAATTCCAATTAAATTTTATTTTTAAGTATAGCTTCATCGCATCTCGAACGGCTTTAATAATTACGTCCAAGCGAGCACCCGTTGGTTGTCCGTGCTGGCGGGGATAATGAGTCACCGGTACTTGAACAAACTTAATGCCTTGTTTTTTTAATTTATATAAATATTCCGCACTGGTAAAAGCTCCAGCCGAAAATAAATCAAGAGATTTAATTAAATCAGTTTTAATTAATTTAAAAGCACAATCAATATCTTTGACGTGAAGCCTAAATAATAAGTCAATGTACAGCTTAAATAAGTGCGTATTAAATTGGCGGTGCCAACCTTCAGCTCGATTAGCCCGATAGCCCAAAATCACCTGATTTTTTGTTGACTTTTTAACCAGCTTTTCTAATTCAGCTAAATCAAACTGAGCATCGCCATCAGTATAAAAAATCCAGTCGTATCGACTCTCATTAAAACCAGTTCTTAAACTGGCGCCATAACCTAAATTATGATCATGAGAAATAACGCGAACTCTTTCGTCTTGAGCTGATAATTGATCAGCCACCTTACGAGTATGATCAGTGCTACCATCATCAACAATAATAATCTCAAGTTTTTGCGCAAATTTAGGCAAAATCTGTAAAGCTTGATTAACTACAATTGGTACATTTTTCTCTTCGTTGTAACACGGAAAAAAAACAGAAAGCGATGATAGTTTTTTTATTGAATTTACCGCCATGATGTTACGCCAAAGTATACCGCGTCAGCCCAAATTTTCGAAACACTAAGCCCCAACCAATGGGGCAAATAAATAATAAAGCTAACTATTATTAAACTCAGCGCCAACCAAAAGGCTTTAAGACTGACTTTTTTAAGTTCGATCACTAGAAACTCCGCCAGAATTATCATCAAAAAAGGGATGGCGGGCAAGTAATGATAGTAAAACATTGGACGAGGAGCCACCAACCAAGGCAGCCACACACAGCCGTACAACATCAACAAGCTTAAATTAATTCGAGCCAGCGGCGTTTTCACCTGATTGGCTACCACTCGACCGATCATAAAAATAACTGCTAAAACCGCCAACCATTGTAAAACCGGATTGCCCAAAGCGTAAATATTAGCAGTAAAATCATTACCGGCAGTCACATCTGTCCACAACCACACGGGGCGTAAGTTTGTTAACCAAAGCAGGGGTTCAGAATGATAGCGGTGAGCTTGAACTCCAGTGGTTTGATACCAATAAACTTGCTGATGAAGTTCTAAAAAATAATCAAAGCTTTTACCTTGGGCAAACATTTGGCTATAAGTAACGACATAAATTAAAAATGGTACCATCACCAAACTGAAAAAAGTCAAAGGCAACAAGCGCCACAGGCGCTTTTCAACTAACAGCCAAACCATCAACAATAAGAAAAAAACAATTAAAAATACAGCTGACCATTTAGTCGCTAGAGCTAAACCTAAAAATATCCCGGTTAACAATAAATTTAAGTTAGAATTCCGCTCAAACCGTTTGAGTTTAAAACTTAACAGCTGAGGCTGCCATTGTAATAAAAACCACAATCCCAGCAACATAAAAAAAGTAGTAACCATATCGTTCATGGCAATCCGAGATAGGGTTAAAGCTAGGCCGTCTAATAAAAATAGTAAAGAGGCTAAACTAGCTATTGCTCGAGCTTGCTTGGAAGAGCAACTGTCAGCAAAAATTTTTAAAGCCAACTTAAAAATTAAAATAGCTACGCCCAAACTGGCTAAAGCCGAAGGCAAGCGCCAAGCGAAAGGAGTATCGCCCAGGATCTTAATCGAGCCGGCTTGCAGCAATTTTGCCACCGGAGGATGAAGCCAATCATGATAATTAGAACCAAAAATCGGTGAATGCCACCACTCATAAACTCTGGGATCATTATTAGCCATGAGTCTTGCTGCTGGCACATAATAGACTTCATCAAAATAAGGTTGAGCTGGAAAATTTAGTCGCCAAAAGCGAGTCAATCCTCCCAGAATAAGCAGCAAACCTAAAACTAGCCATTTTCTATTGATAAATCTGCGCATATGGCTAGTATAACCCGACTAATACTCGAGTTAAAGCGGTGAAAAATAGATTAAACTTGTTGTACCAGCTTCACAAAGCTCTCTCCCTGAAGTGAAGCGCTGCCAACTAAAACCCCGTCGCTAATTGCCATATAATCACTAATGTTAGCCGCCGTCACACTGCCACCATAAACCACCGCAACAGAACCAAACAACTCTTTAATTTTAGAAATAACTTGAGACACTTGTCCAAGATCGGCACTCTGGCCAGTTCCAATTGCAGCCAATGGTTCATAAGCCACAGTTAAATTTGACTGAGAAAAATCCACGCCAGCTTGAACCAAAGCCTGATGCTGTGATGCCAAATATGGCTCATCTACACAGATAACCGGATTGATGCCTGCGACTAAAGCTTGCTTCACTTTTGCCGCCACCTCTTCGTCAGTCTCGTGAAAATGTCTTCGCCGTTCACTATGACCTAAAATAGCATATTTGATTTTTAAACCAACTAAATTAGTCGCACAGACAGCACCTGTGTAACTACCGGCCTTAAATGGGCTCAAGTCTTGAACTGCTAGCGACAAATTACTGTTAGCTAAGAGTCCAGTTGCTGGAGCTAACAGCGAAAAAGGTGGAGCAACCACTAACTCAGCTTTAGCTTCAGCCACAGCTGGCAAAACTTGATTGACCCAAGCTTGTGCTGTTTGCAAATTATGATTTGATTTCCAGTTGGCGATGATGAGTTTTGACATAATAATTAGTATAAAGTAAAAACCCAGAACTTGGAACTCAATGTACGAGTCACACACATTTGACGCCAGCAGTTAATCCTTTTTGCAAACATACTAAATATTGTTGTGGGGTCGTAGTTAAAAAATTGATGAGGTCTAATGGAATTGTAAAATTTTAACCACTTATCAAGTTTAAGATCAAACTCGTCTGAGTTGTTTTCAGCTAAATTAATCTCATAACTAATAAATTCAGCTCAACAGTCCGCGAGATATTACACCTCGTTTAAAAAACTAATCTCGAAACAACTAAAAAACTAGTCAAGTTTTCTTTATTATCCTGTAAATCTTGATCTATAATTTCTAAGTCGTAAATATTCGCTAAAACTCGAGATCCAATTACCGCAATGTTTTTATCAATTTGATTACCAGCTAATCTTTTGGCTACTGCGCCATGGTCAATCAAATCACCCTTACCACTCACAACTACAAACTCAGAGTATTGTCTTTTTAAAGTTTGTTTGCATTGTTTAATAACCTGAGGATGAGTCATAATTTTATGGATATCGATAATCCTCACATCTTTTCTTTTCATTAAAAAATGTCTAATTGGAATAGTAAATTTTTTCACAATCTTAAATCTATGTTGTGCCATAGCTTGAATTGTCTCTTCAACCACACCAGCATTAGAATTTTGAATAGCCAATAGACCGAAGTCGATTTTACCATCGTGTAGCTTGTTTAGCACTTTTTTACTGGTATATAGGTATTTAATATCAAAATCATTGATCTTACTTTTCTTAACGTAAGACAACAAAGCCTGATGATTAAAACTGCCCTCCCCACCCTGGATTCCAAAAGTAGTTTTCTGCGAATTTATTTTAGAGGACAACAATTTATTATAAATTTTATCCAAAGACTTTCCTAAGTTGATACGCATGTGTTTGGTATAAGAATTTTTAGTTTGTAGATCAACAAATAGCTGCCAGCTATCATTGGCAACAACTCCGTGCACAATCTGATGTAATTGCGTAGCCCAATAAGTGTCAACTCTGGTTTTTTTGAAACCAAAATCTTCCAAAACTTTAGCCAAAAAAAATACCACTCCCTGACTTAAAGCTACCTCTTGATCGTGTTTTTCTGCCTTCATCTCGACTACTTCTAGTTTTTTAGATAAAAAACACTGTCTCCAAAATTGATAATTCTGCTCACTAGCAGTAAATCGATCCATCATAATTTTTAACCCTCTTAAGCCATGAAAACTAACACTATCAGGACCAAAAAGAGGGTGGGTTAACAAAGCTTCACAATGCTTGGGCAAACACTGTTGAAATACTTTTTTATTTAATGTATTCATTTATCCTTTCTAAATTACTAGAAATACTAAGCCTGATATACCTCTTTCCATTTTCCCCAAAAGCAGTTCCGGGTGTAACCAAAATTTGTTTTTCTTCAAGTAGTTTCCGACTAAATTCTTCAGAATTTTTAGCCTGTTTGGGAATCTTTGCCCAAATATAAAGTGACGCCTTGGGCACCGAAGCAGACAATTCTAATTTTGTTAAACACTTAACTAAAATTTGGGCTCTCTGTCGATAATTTTCCAACATCTGCTGCTGCCAATATCTATCTGGGTTGTTCAGACAAAAAGCCATCAATTTTTGAAATGGCAAAGACATCCCTGAGTCAAACTGAGACTTAATTTTTGCTAGAGCACTAATCAGCTCCTCATTGCCAACTGCCCAACCCAAACGGTATCCTGCTAGAGAAAAAGTTTTAGATAAAGAACCAAATTCAATAGAAACTTTTTTGGCTTGCGGAATTTCTAAAATGCTGGGTGGTTTATAGTTATCGAAAACGATCTCACTATAGGCATTATCATAAGCTAGCCAAACTTGATGCTTAATCGCAATCGCAACCAACTGTTCCAATTTATCTTTACTGATTACCTGCCCAGTTGGATTTGAAGGAAAATTAAGCCAAATTAATTTAGTCTTAGAGCTAATTTTGCGCTTAATATCATCAAGATCAATTTGAAAATTATTCTTTGAGGTTAAATTATAAAAGACTGGTTTAGCTCCAACTACCAAAGATGATCCGACATAAGCAGGGTAGCCAGGATCAGGAATCAGAACCTCATCTTCTTTATCTAAAAGAGCTAAAGCTAAATGAGTAAGGCCATCTTTTGAACCGATCAATGGCAATAACTCATGATCTTTAAGCTGGACTCCAAATCTTTGTTGATACCAAGCAATTAGACTCTGAGCAAAAATGGAAATAGCCTTATATCCGGGATAGTGATGGGCGTCATCAGTCTTAACTAAACGCCGGAGCTCATTGATATATTTTGAGCTTGGAGCAAAATTTGGATTACCAATAGCTAGATTTAACACCGGCCTGCCAGTCTGATTGGCTATCTGTTTAGCTGTTTGATTTAGATCAGCAAAAACATAATTGGAAAACTGGTCGAGTCTAGTTGAAAATCTCATACTTTATCTTCAATACTCAAAGCGTATTGATGAATTTGATGGTAAATTTTTTCAACTAACTTTTTATCTAAACCTAACTTTTCAGCCAGCCTCAATTTGCTAGATAAAACTTGTTGCCACCTATTTTTATCCAAAGCCGGAATATTTTGTTTCCTCTTATATTGGCCCACTTTTTTAACGACTCTCATTCTTTCTGCCAAAAGACTAATAATTGCATTATCAAGTAAATCAATGCTGATGCGTAAATCTAGTAACTCATTCATATATTTCTTTCATTTATTATTTACTTTATTAACTAATAATTGGCCAAAGTACTCTGAGCTCATCCCAAGTTAATTGCTGTTGGCTATCTGTCCGAGCATTGACTGGATCGGGGTGCACTTCAATGATTTGACCATCAATCCAAGATTCGTGACCATATTCTTCGGCCAATTTTTTTACAATTCCTACAGTTCCACCAATATGAGAGGGATCTAGTAGTAGCGGTAAGGCTAGTTGCTCCTTAACTCTTCTTGCCATCTCTAAATCTGGAATATTGCGCTTTGGAGCAGTTTTCTTATCATAAGGTGCATGACCACGATGGCAAAGCATCAGCTGATCTTCATTTACTCCTCCAGACATAACATGTTTTACAATCCCTTTCCAATGATCTTCGTCTCTCCATGGCTGGTTTTTAATAATCAGCTTGACTCGATCCTCACCTGCAATTGCTCTACCAATATCTTGCTGAACAAGGTGATTTTGGTTGCGTGAGCCAATCCAGAGCAATAAAACTGCATGTGGCACAGATGCTAAAATTCCCTCCATAAGCAATTCAGCCTGAGCTGCTAACATGACTTCCATAGCAACATTTAGACCTTGTTCTGCAGCCTCCTTAACCCAAGGAATTCCCTCTTCACCCACACCCTCATAGCCAGGTTTTGTTCTGGGTTTCCATAAATTCATTCGCACCGCTGTTACACCAATTTGTTTAGCTTGAGCAATAGTTGTTTGTGCATGGGCTTGACTCTCTAAAGCACAAGGTCCAGCAATAATTATTTTTTTAGCTTGGATGGGCTGGGCATCTTTATTTATCCGATTTTTTTCTGTTTCTATTTTTTTATCTTCAACCTCACTAGCATAATCAAGTGATCCATCGCTGATTGCAATACCAATGGGTTGACCTTCCTCATCATAAATAATGTTGCTACTTGACTCTGATCGTTCTTTTGACATTTTTCTCCTTTGTTAGTTAATAAATAAAAAAACCTCCCTGTTAGGGGAGGCTAGTTTTGTTAAATTTTTTGTTTTACGCTACCATACACCTCCCCTATAACTTGGGTAAAAATAGAAGTGGTTGGTAAATAATTTAGTTAAATTTTTCATTTTAAACACAAAAAAACCTCCGTTGTAGGAGGTGGTTTATTTTATAGAAACAAACAATAACACCCCCTGGATTAGAGGTTAAAATAAAAAACGCAGTTGTTATTGATTGTCTTTAGCACAAATAAATATTATACACCAAAATTAGAAACAGGCAAGAATTGTGTCCTAGTTACATACATTTGGCACAAATTAAGTAATGCTTTGTAATTGTAATAGATAAGCATTGGACGTCATAGACATCATAACCTCAACTCAAACACACTCTAAATATATCGCCATGACCGTGTTACCATAAGCTCTATGCCTAGTATTGACGATTTTTTAAGCCAACTTAATGAAAAACAGCAGCAAGCCGTAGTCCATAATGCTGGACCAGCCGTAATTCTTGCTGGCGCCGGCAGTGGCAAAACACGAGTGCTGACCACTCGCACAGCCTGGTTAATCCAAAAACAACAAGTATCTCCAGATAAAATTCTTTTAATGACCTTTACCAATAAAGCTGCTGGCGAAATGAACAAACGAGTTCAACAATTAACTGGTTATAAATTGCCTTATTCAGGCACTTTTCATGGTTTTTGCGCCCGTATTTTGCGACGCGAAAGCGAAGCCATCGGCTTGTCTTCAGATTATCTTATTTATGATGCAGCTGACCAAACTACCCTGTTAAAACAAATTTACAAAGATAAAAATATTAATACTCAAAAATTTAAACTCAATGCTATTAAGGCCCTAATTTCTAATGCCAAAAATGATTTGATGGATGTTGATGAGTACGAACAACAGGCTGATGACGACTTTCATCAAACAGTGGCAAAAGTTTATCGTTGGTATCAACAACGATTACTCCAACAAAATGCCGTAGATTTTGACGATTTGCTCAATAATATGGTCACGCTTTTTAGCCATCACCCACAAATACTAGAAAAATATCAGCAACAATTTGAACATGTTTTAGTAGATGAATATCAAGATACTAACAAGGCTCAATATCAACTCACCAAACAGCTTTCGCTACCTCAACGCAATGTCTACGTAGTAGGGGACTTTTCCCAGAGCATTTATGCTTGGCGAGGGGCTGATTACCGAAATCTCTTCTATCTCAAACAAGATTTCAAAGATATAGCTGAGTATCGACTTGAACAAAACTATCGATCCACTCAACAAATTTTAACCGCAGCGACTAAGCTCATCAGTAATAACACCACTCATCCAATCCTTAAGCTTTGGACCAATAAAAAAACGGGCGAACCAGTCACTATTTTAGCGACTAATTCATCTGATGCTGAAGCTGAGGCGGTGACTGCTCAAATCAAAGATTTAACTACCAATCACCACTATCAATACGAAGACATTGCTATTTTGTATCGAACCAATGCCCAATCACGCGCTTTTGAAGAAGGCTTTATTAAAACTGGTATTCCTTATCGTTTAATCGGTGGCTTTAAATTTTATGAACGCAGAGAAGTGAGGGACGTTTTAGCTTATCTAAGATTAGTGGTTAATGACCAAGATCGAGTTAGTGAAGCCAGAGTCTTAAAACTAGGCAAGCGGCGTTATCAAAAATTCAAAGATTTACTCACCAAAAAATCAACAAAAAATGAATTAAATTTAGATGCTCCTTATGAAATTCTGCAAGAGATTTTAAACGCCACCGACTATCTTGATAAATACAACTCTAAAGATCCGGAGGATGGAGAACGTTTAACTAACATTCAAGAGTTATTAAATGTTGCTTCACAATTTCAAGATACAACTTTATTTTTAGAAAATGTGAGTCTAGTCCAAGACGAACAAATGAAAGATTTACCATTGGGACAAAGTAGCAACAAAGTTACGATGATGAGCTTACACTCAGCTAAAGGCTTAGAGTTCCCGGTTGTTTTCATGGTGGGCATGGAGGAGGGTTTGCTCCCTCATAGCCGATCTTTATTTGAAGCTGAACAACTAGAAGAAGAGCGTCGATTATGCTACGTAGGCATCACTCGAGCTAAAGAAAAACTATTCATGACTTACGCTCAATCCCGGTGGTTGTACGGCCGGAGTAGCGAGTCACGACCCAGCCGATTTTTAAGTCAAATTCCTCCGGATGTTTCAGTGCAGCGTCAATTTGTTGGAAGCAACGGTAACCGCTATCAACGTAAAGCAGCTCAACAAAAAAATAATGGGGCTTCTTATAAAAGCTGGTACAAAAATCCTAAAAAAACTCAGCCAGCCAAACCAAAGAAAGAATATCGCTTGGGAATTGAAATCAGCGAAAGTGATTTAGATGATTTACTGAACGACAAACTAGATATTGAAGATTTTTTGAAAAGTTAAAATTTCTTGACTGACATTTTTTATTTCTTGACCTGACATTTTTTTTCAATTCTTTTATAATAACTCAAGCCATGCTTATTCGTCCCATTCGATTAGAAGAAAAAGATTTGTACAATAGCATTGTCAATCACCCCTTACAAACTTGGGAATGGGGGGAATTTCGAAAAAAAACTGGTAAAAAAATTGAACGCATTGGTTTTTTTGAAAACGGTAAAATTCAAAAAGCTTTTCAAGCCACCTTTCATCCAATCCCAAAATTAAATAAGTTCAGTATTGGCTATCTTCCTCGAGGTTTTAAACCAGACGAAGAACAAATTTCAGCCCTCAAGCAAATTGGTCAAAAACATAATGCTTTATTTATCAAACTTGAGCCCAATGTCACTTTCCCAGTAGAAAATCGCGCCGAATTTAAGCCCTTAATTAAACTCCTAACCAACAATGACTGCGAGCCCGGTCGACCTTTTTTTGCTAAATATACTTTTCAAATTGATCTGACTCAATCAGAAAAAGAACTGTTTGCTAAACTAAAAAGCAAAACCCGCTACAACGTACGTTTAGCTAATCGCAAAGGCGTGCATATCGTTGAAGATAGCTCACACAAAGGCTTAGAAATTTATCTTGACATTTTACAAGAAACTTTAGATCGCCAGGGCTTTTATCTTCACAGCCCGGAATATTTTAAAACCATGTGGCAGCAACTCAAAGATTCTGGCATGATGCATATCTTTCATGCTGTTTACGAAAATACTCCACTAGTATCCTGGATTATGTTCAAATGGAAAGACATCATTTATTATCCTTACGGTGCCTCTAAGGATATCCACCGAGAAATCATGGCTAGTAATTTAATGATGTGGGAAATGATTACTTGGGCTAAAAAACAAGGAGCTAAAATTTTTGATATGTGGGGTTCGTTAGGTCCGGAAGCTGATCGCTCGCATCCCTGGTACGGATTTCATAACTTTAAGAAGGGCTATGGCGGAATCCATACTAGATTTGTAGGCACATTTGATTTAATCTTGCAACAGCCTCATTACAAAATATTTAAGGCAGTTGATAACTTACGTTGGAAATTTTTAAGAGCTAAAACTAAAATTAACGATATTTTTTAAGGAGAGCGCCTATCGCTCTTTTTTTTGACAAAAATATTAAAAGAAATACTATAAATATCAAAAAAATAATAGCTAACAACTTGTAATCATTATTAAATAAAGGGATCAAAAATGACTAAAAAACGTTTTAACCGCATTATGCTTAAAGTTGGCGGAGAATTATTATTAGGTAATCGCGAATACGGCATAGATCCGGATGCAGCTCAGGCGATTGCGCAAAAAATTAAAAATATTTACACCAAGCATATCCAAATTGCAATTGTGATTGGCGGAGGAAATATCTTTAGGGGTTTGGCCGGAGCTAAAAGAGGAATGGATCGAGCCACTGCTGATTATATGGGCATGCTTGCCACAGTGATGAACGGCCTAGCTCTTCAAGATGCCTTAGAAGCAGCCGGAGTTCCTAGTCGACTACAGTCAGCTTTAGCTATGCCAGCCGTGGCCGAACCATTTATTCGCCGCAAAGCAATTCGTCATCTAGAGAAGGGGAGAGTCTTAATTTTATCGGCCGGTACTGGTGTGCCCTATGTTACAACTGACACTGGAGCCGCGCTGCATGCTTTAGAACTTAAATGTAACGTTGTTATGAAAGCCACAAAAGTAGATGGCATTTATGACAAAGATCCATTAACCAATTCTGATGCCAAACGCTATAAAACTTTGCGCTATCAAGAAGCAATTGAAAAGGAAAACATTCAGATCATGGATACAGCTGCCTTAGCCATGGCCAAAGAAAATAACATGCCGATCATGGTTTTCAAACTGTTTGAGGGCGAAAATCTGGAAAAGGCCGTTAATGGCGAAGACGTTGGTACTTACATGAGCAACGAAGTAGAAAGCGTGTTTGCTTAAACAAAAGGAAACTATGAAAAAGTCAAATCAAAAATATTGGGTAGGCGTAATCCTCGCCCTTGCAATAATGGGGTTGATAATTGCGGGAATTACTTACTACCAAAGTTACACCCGACAAATAAACGTGTCGCAAGAACTTGCGATGTCAGGTGCACAACAAGTTCTTGCAGTATCAGGTGTACTGCAATCCGGGAAACAACAATCTGAAGAACTACCTGTGGGTGATATTAGTTCAGTTTTAATCACAGTGATAAGTGATCGGCCTGATCTGCTTACCGAAATAGAAGATCCTCAAGGAAAACTGGTTGCGTCAGCACGGACGTCTGATTCGTATATGGCAATTGAGGGTGCTTACTCAGCTGACTTAAAAATGACCGCCCCCGCAGACGGTATTTGGCTAATTGTGTTGAGTGCTAAGTCGGAAACTCAGTATTCAATTGTCGTCACAGCGGAAACCGCGACGGTGTTAGATGTTCGTACAGATTCTCCACGCTACCCGACAGGTTCTTATATTAATGTGAATGCCAAACTTTTTAGAGAACGGACCTTACTGAGTGGTGGCACAGCAAGAGGTGAGTTACTGTTAGGATCAAACATAATTCAGACAATAGATTTGTCCGGAAGTGACGACGGGGTTTTCCAAGGACAGTTTTCACCAGTGAGTGAAGTGATGCGACCAAATATTTTAGTTACAGCAAGAAACGGGACTATCCAAAGGCAAGTAGAACTACAGCTCGTGATCTTCGAGCCAAGTGCGCGAATTCTCCGCGTTCAATCTGAGCAATTGTTAGACAACGATGATGATGGAAAAGTTGACCAACTTATCATCACCGTACAATTGGACATTAGGGATGCTCATAGTTACTCATTGGCCGCCCATTTAGAAAGTCAGAAAGGAGAAGCAATTACTTATGATGAATACAATACTGCTATACAAGCCGCCTTAGGGCAAGGTAGTGAGACACTCAGTCCTGGTCAAGTTACAATCCCACTGTCGTTTTCTGGACGGGCTATTCAGGAGCGCGGAATCAATGGCCCTTACTCCGTGCGCTTGGTCTTGTATGATATCGACCAAGCTGGAGCTGAGGTGTATGCTCTGGAATATGTTACCCGTCCGTACTCAACCAATGATTTCAAGTAGTGAGTTCCAACTCTTTGGGCTAAATAAGGGGTTTGTCGCCAGAAATTCTGTTTGGATTTTTTCAAGTATACACAACCAACTAGAAAAGGGGGCCACCAAAACTCGACAAACAAACCAAACTACCTTAAAATGAATCTAGTATGCAACTTACGGATATTACAGACTTTCTAGGCTTTACAGACACAAAATCGAAGGAGCCAACTCCTGCCGATAATCCTATGTTTGACCCGGAAAAAGCGAAAGAAAAAGAAATTTTGTATTCCTGGGAGGCTCCTCTAAGAACTCCATTAAAAGGGTTTGGAGGTCATTTGAAGAAAAATTTGTTCATAATTGCCGCGGTCATGGGACTCTTTCTACTCCTAATTGGAGAATATTTCATAATACTGGTTGTAGCTAGCGTAGTATTTATTGGATATATCTTGTCTGCCACACCTCCAGAAAATGTAATGTATGAAATCACATCACATGGGATAAATTATGTTGGTCAATTCTATTATTGGAACGAGCTTGGGAACTTCTTTATCACACAGGATAGTGGAACTCCGGTATTAAACGTTGATGTTAGAGATAAAATACCTGCACGTCTTTTTCTTACTCTAAAGGAGGGGGACGAGGAAAAAATAAAGGAAGTTTGCAATAAATATCTCCCGTATCTTGAGGAAAAGCCTGAGAGTTTCATGGATAAAGCTTACAAAAAAATTACCGATAAACTGGATTTGTAATTCAAGGGTCCGCCTGCCTTTATATGTTTTTCCATAAATAAGTTTTTCTTGTATAATATCCCTGATTTCCTTTGATAATAAGCACCCGTAGTTCAGTGGATAGAACGCAGCGTTGCGGACGCTGAGGTCGGGGGTTCGAGTCCCTTCGGGTGCGCCAAACATGTCGCTTTGCGACCTGTTTGGGTGAACGAAATACGAACGGTAGTGAGTATTTCGTACTCCCATCGAAGTTGCATTGCAACTTCAATGTGCCAATAAAATGTAACCATTTTGTTGAGCCAAACGTGTTGCAAAGCAACCTGTTTGGGCCAGCTAAATCCAAGAGGATTTAGCTGCGACCCGAAAAGTTCCAAAGGAACTTTGAGTATCTTGGAAGTTGCTATACAACTTGTTAAAGCCAAGTGCAATTCTTGAACACATAAGGGCCGTTAGCTCAGTCGGCTAGAGCACTACATTCGCATTGTAGAGGTCGGGGGTTCGATTCCCCCACGGTCCACCAATGA
>Ga0307992_1001380_pt1 | contig 14420 bp, 8 predicted proteins | sample EllFjometagen133_FD_203162 | JGI IMG/M metagenome (GOLD analysis project Ga0307992, IMG submission 203162) | Marine microbial communities from Ellis Fjord, Antarctic Ocean - #133 | ecosystem: Environmental > Aquatic > Marine > Unclassified | place: Southern Ocean | collected 2014-10-08
TTTGAGGAGTATATAGTCTATATAAATAATCTATATAAGCAGGAAGGCCTAAAGAAAGAGTTTAAGATAGTAGAACAGCTGGTCGAGAGCATAAGTATAAAGAATACCATAAGCCTTGATCAGGCCGAGAAGCAGAGAAAAGAACTAATAGATTATCTTACAAAGAACCTTTCCAGATTTGATTTAGAGGAATTTTTAAGAGCAACCGTGGAATTTAAGGCCAAGGAGTTGGAGAACCTGGCCTATCATAATGTGCTGCGGAGACTGTATAACAATATGGATAAGAGGGGCAAGACTCTGGATAGGGCCTGGCCTGATCTGGATAGATATATAGAATATCTTAATAAGCATGAGACATTGGACAAATTCGAATTGTTCAATGAGATAGATAAGCTAGTAGAGCTGATCAAGAACGCTTTATATACAAGCTATACGCAAAAGAGCCTTGATCATAATTTAAGGGTAATAAGATTATCCAGGAATCTGTTTGCCACAAAGCTGCTGACCAGAGAGCTGGGAGTAATCAAGAAATACGAAGCAGACTTTAATTCAAAGCGGATGAAGACGTTTATCGCCAAGCAGGCAAACAGATTGAAGCTTGAGCTGCCGCTGCCATCAGATGCGGATCTAAAGGAGATGGAGGATACACTTCCGGCATTGGAGGATTTTTATAATTATGCCTCACAGAGAAATAATATTCTTGCCGGAAATACAATAAAGAGCATGGAAGCAGAGGGGGAGAATGTAGCGCTGTTGATAACCGGAGGATTTCATACACAGGGGATCACTGATTATTTTGAAGAAAAACGCGTCAGCTATGTAGTGGTCGTGCCTAAGGTCGAAGAGATAGATGTCGATGATACAAGATATATTAATGCTCTTCAAGGCAGAAAAACACCGTTTGAAAAGATGATTGAAAACGATAAAAAAATCGCAAAAAAAAATAATTAAGGAAAACAATAGGAGGAAAACAATTAATATTTTTGGTCATAAAATGTTTAAATATAATGGCTTGCGTATTGAAGAAACCATTAAAAATTATTAAGGCAGGGGCTTGCAAAATAATATCCTATCAGGTATACTTTGCCGACCATTTTTTTAGTGAAATAATAGGGTTTTTAGGATTTAGGTTATTTAATATAAAAAGATATAAAACAAGTTTTGATAAAACATTAGATTTTAGCTAAAGGAAGAGTGAATGTCTGTGATTATACAAAAAAAAGGTAATGCAGCTATAAAAGTGATTTCAAGTTTAATTCTGCAAATATTTATTGCAACAACTATAATGCCTGCCTATGCTTTTGTTAATACAAAAGCAATTGAAGGTTCATATCTGGCACCTGAGTTTACAATCCAGACAAATGATTTCCAATCAGGCGTGGATGCAAAAATAAAGGATGAAAACGCATTAACAAACAAGGTAGATACATTAGATGAGTTAGAATCTAATCATTCTGATTTATATCGAGAAATACAAGAGTTGAAAAAGGAATTCGAAGAATACGTAAGAACAGTCGATGAGGCTGAAATACAAGACCAGCCAAACCAAACTAATAAACATGAAATAATTTTAGCTATGAAAAAAGAATTAAATAGTCTTGAATATCAGATAAAAAAAATAAGTAAAACCGAGCCTGAAGAGACAATATTTACTGCTGAGGAATTAAGTAAGTCTGTGTCAAAGCAGAATGAAAATAATGACAAGCTGTTAGGGGAGATTAAAAACTCCACTGATTTAAATCAAGTTCAAAAAAATATAATTACCAGATGGGCAACGTATTCGCTTAAGACAGAGTTGCCTTTGGCAACCATAGACATGTCTGATGAAGAGAGGGCTGAATATTTTGCTCGGATCAGAGCAGGTTTGAGGGAGATAATGGTAGGGATTGTTGCCTACAGTAAGATGCTGAAATTAGGAGAGGTAAACCCTGATGCAGTACAACTGAGAACTTCTCCAAATGATAATACGGCTGAAGTAAAAATTGGAATGGTTAATACTCCTGATGGCCAAAGGCGTGCAAATATTGTTTCTTTTCCGGGCAAAGATGACAGCAAACATTTAGGCCATATTATTACTGCCTTGAACGTATTAGTTGATGGGAAAACTGATAAGTTGATAATGGAAGTAGACAATTTTGATTATCGCAAAAAATCGATGACAAGCTTAGTATTGCGTGAAGTTCAAGGAAAATGGGGTGCGAAAATATTGAATGAACTTTTCGGCAAAGAGGTTGTTGTTTATTCTCCATGGATGAAAGAGGATCGTACTCTTGCACCTGATGGCGAGCATATACTACCTCTAATTATTGAGCATAATTTTAAGGCCAACCCTTGGGGTGTGATTAATAATGCTGTTTGGAAGCATTTAGCTGGAAGTGACCATCAGCGTGTTGTTTATCCAGAAAATAAAGATGCCGGGCTTGATACTATAGGTAAAGTTAAATGGATTAGAAAAGAAGTGGTGAAAATACTTAAGAAATTGTTAAATGAATTGGAGGTTAATAATCCTCAAAAACTTAGGCTTCCTAGTGATGTTGAAAAACTTGGAATGGGTGCTCATTTTAATGGACGTCCAGGAGAAGTAGCAAGCGAATTATTAACTGCGGTACAAGCATACATAAGTGGATTGAAAATAACAACTTCAGTGCAAGGTTTTCATGTATCATCTTCAGAAGTGCGCGAACGTAACATTTGGGCTTTGGGGCCTGAGGAGATATCTAGGTATATGGACTGGATTAGCAGTACTCGTTGGCAATTTGAAGATTCTATGGGTGTAGATTATGAAAAAGAAGGCGGCCTTAAAAGATATAAAAAAGGACAGGAAGCAATTGCAGCAAAGGTTATAAATTATACAAAGGGAATTATGGCCCAAACCTCCGTCAATGATACGCAAATCGAACAAGAAATGGCTAAACTCCTTAATGGCTCAAAGGGGATTGCATTGCAAACAGCAGATAGATTTTTAAGTTCAATCCGAGATGCGCTTTTGAGGCTTCCGGAAGGCACCAAACAAATAGATTTGAAGCAAGATTATGACTATGATTATTCTCTATATATTTCAGATAGAGATTTATCGATTAAACGAGTTGAAACTATCCGAGAACAGTTATTTGATTATGTCGGTAAGCAATGGGAAATAGCACAGAATGATTTTACGATCGAAGGGATAGCTCCTAAGGATAGGGCAGCTATTCTGAGTAATCCCAAGGCTATTGAAGGCATGATTAAGCAAGGGTTTCTTGAGTTTCGATCTCCTTTTATGGCTTTTCTGGTCAATATTATTGCAATGACAGATCCGAAAATTGTTGAGCAGAAAGGATTTATTGATATCAGAACGACTGCTCAAGTTGGATTTGCAATTTGATGCGTTTGCGGGCCATAAATGTTTTTCAGAGTAAAGGGCAAGGCTGAAATTTTTCCTTTGCCCCTTGCCTAAACAGTTTTTATAGGGTATACTTTGTCGGACTTTTAAAAGGAGCTTAATTAGTGTAGTGATAAAATGGAGAACAAGGAATATGAAAACAGTCACTAAAAAAAATGAAAGACGCAAATCAATAAGAGTGAATACCCACAATTTAGTGTCAAATTGTCGGCTCTTTTCAGCAGATAATGAGGGCAGGGCTCAATTTACGGTTTGGCCGATAAAAAATTTAAGTACTCACGGCACAGCAATTAAAAATGATGAGTTGGTATCTCAAGGGGCTTTGGCTTTTTTAAACATTGATTTAGATGTTATTAAGAAAACCGTAGGTGTTATCGGTAAGGTTGTCTGGTGCCAAGCGCGTGAAAAGGGATATGACATCGGGCTTAATTTCTCCCGCTGGCCGAAAGAGGATGACCGGGAGCTTTTGATTGATTTTATTAAGAATAAAATTTCTTCAGTCGAAATAATAGAATAAATAGTAAAACGCAACCAGCGAAAAATGATTAAGGAGTTTTGAAGAATATGAGAACAAACAGGATGGTGCATAAAATCATATCATATATACTTATTCAGGCTTTTATCTGTTTAGATCTTTTTATTGTTGGAGCGATTGCTAAGCCTGTGGATATGAGTACGCTTGCGCCGGCAATGATGTTAAATAAAGTGGATTTGCAGATTGTCTTTGATGAAATAAATGCAAAAAATAAAAATGAAGAATATGATCTTTTAAAAGATATAAATTTAAATGAAGATGCTGAAGTTGCAGATATTGAAGAAGATAAAGATGAATTAGAGCAAGATTATGAAATGTCAGCTTTTGATAGCACAGGGGATGGCCAATCAGCAGGGGCTTCCTTTGCCGGTCAAGGTGGTATTAGCAATACAGGAGCTGGTGATATAGGTTCTTCTCCTAAAACACTGCCTCCTCCTGATACCGATATGATTCAAAGTGTAACATCAAACATATCAAGAACCTATGCTGTAAACAGAAATGAGGATTTAGAGGATGGCAGCGATATTACAAATCAGCAGCTTATGGATGAATATGATTTGGCTTTAGAGGATATTGGTTTTAAACAAAATTTAGTAGATGTTATTGTTAGGGATAATTCAAGTTCTTTTGATAAAGTTATTTGGGCATTACCGCATAAATTATCTAAAGACGAGCCTAATCGAATGGCTCAAGGTCCATTTAGAGTTCTTGCGAATACTCGTGCTCAAAATGCGGTTGATTTGGCCGCTTCTGGATTTACGATCGGCATGCCTCTTGATCAAATCTTAGCGAAAATGGTTACTGTTTTTAGTTTTAGTGAAGATGTTTGGTCGCGAAAATATGAGGAAATAATTAAAGTATTACATGCAACGGCTTCTGCCATACATTCAAAAGGCAGGATAGAGCTTTCTGATGTTTATTTTTTAGCAACAAAATTAGTGGCTGATTTAAAACAAATAGAAGTGAAAGCAGTTGATGAGGGGCCAAATAGAAAAAGGGCACTATGGATTCGATCGCATCTTGTTCCTTCTTTAAGAAAGGAATATGCGAAGAATCCGGAAAACATGATTAAATATTTAAAATTCATGGTGTTGCTGCATGAAGAGGGACATACACTACCTATGGGTGTTCTGGCGCATCATCTCAAATGGCCAGCATTCAAAACAAAAGAAACAGCGTTAAATATATTTAGGAAATTAATTTTAGGTGATTGGCCTTCAGAATTACAAAATCTGGGATTTTTGACTATTATAAATAGGTCTGAGTATCGCACCCAGGCAGATGTTATTATGCAAAGCCAATGGCTGTATGGCTATAATCCTCTTAAAAAAGACTTTAAAGATGCTTATTGGAAAGAGGCCATTGCAAATTATTATGCCTTTTTAAAGTTAGTAGAAAAGGAAAATGGCGATGATAGCTTAGCAATTGAATCTTTGGCTTTAGGCACGCATTATTCAATTCAGCTTAATCCTCCTAATGAGGATTATCTGGAAGTGAATTTGGTTGATACTATTAACTCATTTTTTCCGTTCTTAAATAAAGAACAATCTGATAGATGGATGAAAAAAGTATTGAGTTTACAGTTGGAAGGCGGTGCTTTAAAGCATAAAGCTTCAGTTCTTTTAAAAAGCATGGATACATTAAAAACAGTTGGAGGAGGGAAACTTTATTCTTTAGCTATACCCGCTGTTTTTACTTCAAGTGCTGTTGTAAATCAAGCAAATATACCTAGTCCTGGTGATATGCAATACTGGATAATCGCTGCAGCTGTTGTAGTTGGTGTATCAGTGGGTGCCTGGCTTTGGAATAAACTGCCCTGGGGCAAGAGTACTGAGCAAAGAACTGAGCAATTAGTCAACAAGGCAGTAAAACAGCATGCAAAAGATGCGCAAAATATTAATTTAATTAATTTGCAAAAATTTTATAACAATTTATTATTTAGAAAGCAGGGTGTTATTATCAATACGATAAGAGCCCAAATTCTCTCAAAGCCGAATAAGATCGATTCAACTATATTTGAGCCTTTCTTTAAAAATATTTTAGAATTCGGGCCGAAAACTATTCTTCAAAATATGCAAAGCATTGTATATGAAAAAATGAAGTTTAAAAACTCGGATAGTTTAAGAATCCCTGTGGTATTGATGGATTCAAGGGTTGTAGAGGTCTTGAAGATCTATAATGAACGTTCTCTGCCTCAAGACCGAGTTGATGTAAATGCGGTTTCTCTGAGGCTGGCAGAGCTGGTAGTGAATTTAGCTGCGCGCAATATGCTGCATGATAAATCTGTCTTTGTGCAGTCCTTGTTGAATAATGCGGCTGGGGCAGACTATATCAACGCAGCTCAGGCGGATAAGCTATATACGGTGATTGTAGATGGATTACCTAATTCCTTTATTTCTAAAAATGAATTTGCTTCCAAAATAGTTGAAAAGGAACTTAAAAAGCTAAAAGCGAGGATTGATGCAAAACAGGTTGCAATTGATATTACGCCTCATTTAACCTTGAGTCTTTCCCATCTGCAAAGCACTGTTAAGGCAGACGGTTTTTCAAAGGCGTTGCTTGCATCATCAAAGTCTTTGCGGGAAAGCTCTCTAGAAAACAATCAATTATATGATTTCCTTTCAACTATTGATGAAAAGCTGATAAATGGTGTGGCGATGCGGTTAGCATTTAGTGATAGTTTTTTTGTGATAAATAGTGAAATAGAAAAACTTGGATTAGGTATTGATGTTTCCCCGACAACACTGGCATTGTTTCCTGCTATAGCACGCGCAGGATTTTTTGATAATGCAGACATAGATTATGAGGCATTGCAAGGTGAAGCGGCATATCAAATTTTTTATAGAAAGCTAGAAAATGAAACAGATAAACTGAAATTTTTCGCAGTATCCGCACTGGAGGATTTTTCTACGATTGGACAGGGTACTGCGGGATTGGTCGCATACCTAAAAGAATATTTACGCACAGAGGGAACTAATATAAGTTTTTCACTCAAAGACAGGATTAGCGTAGTTGTTGAAACATTGAGTGATAAGGATGTCAGTGTGCAATTGTCTAATAGATCTGATCTGGCTGTCAAATCAGTGCAGATTCAGAATGAAATGCCATTGCAATCAGCCACCAGGAGATCTGCCAAAAAAGAATCTCGATCTGGGGGAGAAGATGTTCTAAAAGCAGCTCCTGAGCTTGTAATCAGCAGCCAATCTTCCCAGAGGCGGTTTGTAAATTCAATAATAATTGAATCCGCAATTTAATTTCTCGTTTTATTTAAATTACTATCAGGGCAAGCGGAAGCATATAATTTCATTAAAGATGGTTAAAAAGTTATGAAAGAAAATAGCGAAAGAAGAAAATACAAAAGAATCAAAGTATCGAAAATTGGAGCTGACTATCAACTTGTTGATTTTAACTTCTGGGCGGAAGCTCGTTCTAGAGGGAGTAATCCTCTAAAAGATATAAGTTTGGGAGGCATGGCATTAAGCACACATGATACTATGCCCCAGGATTCACTAATTAGCCTTAATCTTAAACTCGGAGATGTTGTCAAGATAGGTGATGTTTATGGCCGGGTCGTGAGGATGAAAGAGATTGAAAGCAATGAATATGAAATAGGTATAAATTTCTCCTGGTGGGAGAAAGAAGAAGATAAGAAGAATCTTGCTATAATGCTGGATCATTCTTAATTAAGTTGAATAAATTTCTATAACTCAATAATTTACAAGTTATTAAAACAAATTAAGAATGCCCCATGATTACACAGATTATTAAAAGATTACGGAGATTAATTTATATTAGTATATCTCTGAAATCAGGTTCTTTCAATCAACTTAAATAAGAAAGAACCATAATGCTTGAAGATAGGCCTGTTTTTTCTAAATCAGGATGACGCTTTGTCAAAAGTAGTATCACCCCTTCCTTTTTATAGATTTGAATTTTCTTGAATTTTTCAAAAATGAGCATATAATAGAATATTAAGAGGTGATTTAATTTAATATTATGCCAATATCATATATAATACTAATTATAAGTTTTTCTATTGTTCTGGTAGTAGGGATTGTAGTCGGTCTGTTTATAGCGCGTAGGCCGAAAATGATTTTTTCCCATATGGAATCCTTGACTGAAATGGCTATTGGAATGCCGATGCAGGGATTTGACAAAGAAGGGACTATCTTTCTCTGGAACAGAGCCTCCGAACTTCTCTACGGTTATCTGCGTAAAGACGCGATTGGGAAAAAAATCACTGACCTTATTAAGTTTGATTCAGAAAAAGATGTATTTTTGGAAACTATTGCTCTTATTTATGATAGTGGAAAACCTCCGCCGCCAAGGAAGTGGCTGATAATTACTCATTCCGGCAAAAAAAGAACCATGTATTCAACAATGTTTCCCTATATGGTTGCTGAGAAATGTAAGTCTATATTTTGTGTAGATATTGATGTAACGGATATGCAGGAACACCAGGAAAGGCTTGCGGATTCAAGAGCTGATTATGAAGCGATACTTAATGGTATTGAAGAAGCGATTTGTGTTGTTGATCCTCATGATGGAAAAATTATATTTGCTAATGCCAAAGGCTGTGAATTGACCGGCTACAGCGAAGAAGAGCTTTTGAAGATGCGTATTTCCGATATGGGCTGCGGTGATAAGAAACAAGCGGATACTAGCATAAAGGCTTTAACTGCCAAGGCGTTTTATGAAGGCTGGCAGCATTTTGATATGTCATTGTTAAGGAAAAGCGGCGAGTGTTTTGATTCTAAAATATATCTTAAAAAGAGCATAATTACAGGTCGGGATTGTGTTATTGCGACTATAATGGACTTTAGTTCCTGGAAGGAAAAGAACCAAGAACTTAGAACAGCCCAAAGACACTATAAAGAACTGATGTGCAATTCTAATTCCCTGATCTATCATCTGGATCAAAATGGGATAGTGATAAATGTTAATCAAGCGGCTAAAAAGATGTTTGGTTTTGAGGTCAATGAAATGGTGGGAAACCATTTCAATGCTTTTTTCCAAAAAGAAGAGCATCAAAAAGGAGAGGACGCGTTTAAGCATGTAACTTCCGGAGGGCTTATAAATGGAATGGAATTGCGTGGCATGGCTCGAGGTAATCGGGAGATAATTCTAAAGATGAATATATGGCCTGAGTTTGATGAGCAGGAAAATATAATTGGTATGCATGGTGATGCAATTGACATCACTGATCAAAAGACACTTTTGAATAAAATGCGTGAAATGGTTATACAAACCATTTCCATGCTTTCAGAAACAGTATCAGTTGCCGATAGATATACAGAAAAGCATTGTGAACGATTGCAGTATTTATCTCTTAAGCTTGGAGTGCAGGTAGGTCTTGAAGAAAAGCAACTTGAGCATTTAAAATTTGCGGCTTTATTACATGATGTAGGCAAAGTGGGAGTGCCGATTCATATACTTATTAAAAAGGGCAAACTTACTGAAGAAGAATGGCAGAAGATAAAGGAACATCCCAAAAAAGGAGCTGATATTGTAAGACAGCTTAACGGATTTGAAGACGTGGCTCTGATCATCGAACAGCATCAGGAGAGATTTGACGGAAAAGGATATCCTCTTGGTCTGTCGCAACATAAGATCAAAAAGGAAGCTGCGATTATTAGTGTTGTTGATGCTTTTGATGCTATGACTTCAGATCGTCCTTATAGAAAAGCAATGAGTAATAAAGAAGCCATAAAAGAACTGAAGGCGAACGCGGGTAGTCAATTTGACCCTGATATTGTCAAGGCCTTTATCTTTATTATGGGGCCAGAGTCAAAAGAAAATGCTGCTTAGTATATCTTGATGATAATCCATAGTTTCTAACCCCATCTAAATCTGAACCATAATTCCTAACTTGTTTTTTTTCAATGTGTTATATCAGCATGGTAATGCTAAAAAAAACATCCAATCACTTGTAAATATATCTAAACTATGGTATACTTTAACATCTTTGCAGTTTTTTCTTAAACCTGTATATTAACATACTGAAAACAAAAGACTTACGTAAATAATTTAGGGGGATAGATGAGCAGGATTATAATCAAGACATTTGCTAGATATATCAGCATTTTACTCATAAATGCTATATTCGCATCAGGTATTGCTTTTGCCTCTGAGGCTCCATATATTTGCCGTTCTACTCTTAGCCCCAGAGTGTCGATAAATGCTGCAGAATTTTTCCAGGGATTTCAGAACAGGTTTGCGCTTGATATTGCTCTTCTTAGAAAAAGGGATAAAATTGATGAGCGTAAAGACTTTGCCAAAGATTTTTACAAACTGTCTTTTCAAACTCTTTTTCCTAAAGCTATACAGAGTCTTTTGGTTAACGGTATAAAATCAAATATACTTTCCAGTTCTAATTTGAAGGATATAAAAAGTATTGATGTCGAATTTAAAGAAACAGAAGCTCCTTTTGTTAATCAGGCTTATAAGTATTTTAAAAATACCGGTCCCGGCAAGCTTAATGACCTTGTAGATAATGCGCAGCTTATTGATTTTCTTCTTAATACAATTGAGGGTAAACGCATTGACATGGTTGGTTTCCATCCTCCAAGATATAAAACGGAAAGCGGAAAAAAAAAGCGGGATAATTATTTGCGTAAGTGGTATGCAAATTCAATTGCTGCTGTAAAAGGCGAACCTGTTGAAAATTTTCTTAAATTCCAACCTTGGTTGCTTCGTAAATTATATCATCGCTATATACTTGTTCATAGATTTGGGGAAGAACTGCGTAAAAGCTTTGTTAAAGGTTCTGCCGCTACTTTTTTGGTTACTATTACTCAGAGTAACGGAATTTCAGTAACAGAGGAATTGACACTGTCAAAGAAAGAAAATCAGATCATTGTCCGCTCTTCAGCAGACAGAGAAGAAACTAATGATGAATTGACACTTGAGGGCGGGTCTGAATTTTTGTTTGGCGATCTTGATGCAAGTACCAGAAAACAACTGCATATTCTAAGTGATCAAAACAATCTCTTTAACCATGTTAGTGCTTTTCAAACAACTGTACTTATTTCCAGCTCTATTTTGAAGGCATTGGAGATTTTAAGCAATAAAAAAGAATTGAAGCTGATACAAGCAGATCGTAGGCAGATAGAAAAGCTATTGAGTGTAGCAATGGATTGGGCTAAGCGGACTTTAAAAAAAGGAGGGGTTCAGGAAAAGAAGCGGATAAGCAAACTTTTAGAAAAAATTATTACTTCTGAGGGTCAGTTGAAAAAGGGTGACACTAAACTAATAATTCCTGTGCTTGAAAAAATTGCTGGTTTAATTGGACAGCGCATGAAATGGCTGGTTGAGCGTATACAATGGCGTAATAATATTATTTTAGCCAGAGCTATTAATAGTAAAGATAAGATTCTTTATTCTGAAGGGTTAAAAAATAAGATTGTTGAAATTCAAGGTCATATCCTCTTGAATCAAATTGAACAAGCTCGTATTGCTCTATCATTTTTTGAGAGAGCTTTGTTATCTGAACAGGAGCTTTATGGCCGTGAGGATCTTGGTAAAAAGCTGAGGGATATTAGTAATACTCTTGAACAGGTAGACTTGCAGCAGACACCTGAGCAGGCACTGGCTCTTATAGAAGAAATTGATTTTTATGTAAAACAGCAGGCAGATAATCTAAGGTCTATTTATAAATGGTTTACTGATAGAGGATTTGACAGATATAACTCTGATACTGAAGTCAATTATACAGCAATTCTTAATCAAGTGATTGAAGAATTGGATTTTATCCAGACGCCTGGAAGAAAATACCTGGAGGTTCTTAATAGTGTTATTTCTAAAATAGATACTTTAGGTAAGGCTATTAATTTGCATGCTGAAACATCAAGGAAGATTGTGGGCGTACAAAAGCAGATATTACCGCGTTTAAGGGGAGTGCGCAAAGCACTGATGTTAAACAGGAGAAAAGTGCTTTTGCGAAATGCGAAGCTTAAACAGATGCAAGAGCGCAGTTATCGATTTGCTGATGTTAATGATGCAAAAGCTCAGCTTAAACTTGCTGTGCAGGTTAACAGGGCAACAAGGGCTTATAGCCAATTGTTGGAAAAAATCCATGAGGGTTTGAATACGCTCTATCTGCAGGTACAAATCGTGCAGCAGAATATCCCAGATCAAAGGGGCCCGCAGTCAACAGGGAAAGTTGAGAAACAAAAGTATATGGAAGCAGTAAATGAACTTGTTTTACAGGCAATATAGGGGAAAGTCACAAGACACAAGTCTTAACCATACAACAGAAAGAATAGGGAAAAAATAAAAATGAAAAAATGAAAAAAAACAATAGACTCTTAGCATTAATCGCAATTCAATCTTTATTTCTGGTGAACCTATGTTTTTCCGGAAATCTTTCTGCTGAACAAATAAGCGCAGGTTCAGCTGTTTCTAGTCTCTCACCTCAATTGACTATCAATGACTTTAGTCCTATAAATCAGATGTATCAGTCCGTAGCTGCACAGGGAAAAAAACAAGAATACTTTTCCTCTGAAACCGTAAAAGGCACAAGGAACAGCTTACATGTTAAGCAAGCGGCTTTTAAGGAAATGATAGAGGGAATTGAGGATGGTACAGAAATACATTTTGCCGCACCAGGGGGCGGAGGAGATACGCTTGGAACAATATTTTTAATAAAGATCTTAAAGCGTATGTTTTTGCTGCAAGGCAAAAAAGATATTAAATTTAAGATTATATTCCCTAGTATTAAATACGGCAAGGAAAATCCGTTCGGTGGAGATATAAAAATTGAACAGGTACAGGGGATAAGTCAGATTCCTATTGGGGGAGAGACACAGTCTAACTTTTATACAATAAGTGAAGAATTAAAAGTCAGAATTCCTATTGAAGCTAATGATGGTGAGCAGCTTGTTATGCAAGGTAAACCAGTTTTTTATGAAAAGGATTGGAGTGAAGGGAATATCCTTGATCTTGTAGCCAAAGACGGCATAGAGTTGATAATGATGGATATGGGCCAGAAAGCAAGCGATCTAAAAAATCAGTATCTGGCTATGAAAAAGGGGAAAAAGGTTGTTACTTTTTATGGAGACATGGGAGGTGATAGCCTGGCTCAAATCCCCGGAAAGATAGTTGACAATAATCATGAAGAGATAACAGTGGCATCACCTGTCTCAGACCTTACCGGTTTGATTATATTTGACGGTCCGGCTTGGATATTGGCATTGGGAGGAGACGGGGAATCTCTTGAGCTGACACAAAGAACTTATATTAAGACAATGTTTGAAAAAAATCAGATAGCGGCTTTGTTTGACATGGAAAGCTATCTGCAGGAGCGCTATGGCGATAAAAATGATTCCATTGATATTTTTAGCCAAATGGATGAATATGCGCAGCGTTTTAGAAGTGAGGTTTCAAAAAATTTATTCAAAAGGCATAAGCAGGTTTCTCTTGATCCTGACATGCAAAGTGCCATAAAAAGAAACGGCCCCTGGAATTATCCGGCATTATTAAGAACTGATGAAAGAATTGAGCCAACGACTTTGCGGTATGAAAAACGCGAAGAATATTTATCTAAATTCTATCTGTCTGCGCTAGTAATTGACAGTACCCAAAGCATGCGCGAAAATGTTAAGACCAAAGCAGTGCTTAGAGAGGATATTACATGGGCAGAACGTAAAAAGCTGCTTCGGGATCTTAATTATGCAACAGAGGGGATTTCATTTGTTGTCTATCGATCAAAGATAAAAAATTTCTCGGATATGTTTTTTGACATGCTGATAAACGGGAAGGCATCGTCAGAGGAACTTATTGATTTATTCTTCAATGATAATTTTTCAATAGAACTCCAGCTCGCCGCAATACAGGCTATATACAGAAATACCCATTTTATTAATGGCGCTGAGAAAATGACTATAGAGATAGGGAGTAGGCTTGTAAATTTGATGATGAATAAGAAAAACAATGTATTTTTAGTAGCTGAAATAGCGAAAACTGTAGGAATTGTCGGTTTTGACGATGCTATTGGAGTATTGCACGATTTCCTGGAAAGGCCCAAGGCTTACGGTAATTGGCCGTTTTTCAATCTATATTTTTATCCTTATGCAAAAAGAAGGATAGTTGATACGGCGGAGCGTTCTATGCGCATTCTTATTGAAAAAGTACTCTCGCGTGATGGAGCCAAAAAAGCTCAGGGGATATTTAATGAAGTTAACGGTACCCATCCCATGTTTAAGGATTTAGAGGAAAGGATCCACATACGATTAAAGACAGATGCAATCGGGGCGGGGATTGGAAGAATAAGATTTTCGCAAATGTCAATGGCTTTTGAGATTGTTGGACAGGCTATATAAAAAAACAGGGATTAGCGGATAGCGTATAGGGCTTAGGGGATGGGTAGAATATAAAAAGTAATTGGTTGCCAGTTAACCAGTAACCAGAGAAAAGAACTTAAAAGTAATAAGACAATTTGTAGATTTTTAAACTCTATAGTCTTTAAATATGAAAAAAATAAAAATAATAATAGCTTTAATATTA
>Ga0307992_1001381_pt1 | contig 14416 bp, 10 predicted proteins | sample EllFjometagen133_FD_203162 | JGI IMG/M metagenome (GOLD analysis project Ga0307992, IMG submission 203162) | Marine microbial communities from Ellis Fjord, Antarctic Ocean - #133 | ecosystem: Environmental > Aquatic > Marine > Unclassified | place: Southern Ocean | collected 2014-10-08
GCTGATAATATACAAAATAGCAAAACAACAATAAAACAGTGGTTTATAGCGATATTGTTAACTGACCAAGCATACAATCTATTTGAGTTATTTAAACAAAATGCTGTTATTATTAGAACTTAACCATCTAGCTTTATTAACAGGTTTTGAAATATAATTATCAAAGCCGGCTTCAATAAATCGTTCTTTATCACCGCTCATAGCATAAGCTGTAAGAGCAATAAATGGTATGTTTTTATATTTTTTCCACCGTTTTTTTATTTCTTTCATAAGTTTTATTCCATCCCATGGTGCGGGTAAATTAATATCAAATAGCATAATATCAAAGATTTTATCTTTATTATAAGCTTCTTCAATAATATTTAATGTTTCATCACCATCAATAGCACCTGTGCATCTACCGGTTTTAGTAAGCATTTTTCTCAAAACAATTCTATTCATTCTGTCATCTTCTACAAAGAAAATATTTAGATTTTCGTTATTATTTTTTCCCGTAGTAGAAATATCAGGTTTTTTTTGGGGTTTGAGAACAGCTTCTTTATTTATATTTTCTTTATAAATATTTAAAAATAGGGTTACAGTAGTACCTTTTCCTTTTACCGAATCAATTTTAATATCACCACCCATCAGCTTTATTAATTTTTCTGCAAGAGGCAAACCAAGACCTGCTCCTTGATAAATACGTGAATAGCCTGAACTTTCTTGTCTGAATGCTTCAAAAATATGATTAAAATAGGCTTTATCAATTCCAATTCCTGTATCTTTTATTGTAATTAATATCTGATCTATTTCTTTATCATATTCGGTAATAACATTAATAAAACCACTTTCAGTATATTTTATAGCATTATCAATAATATCACTTAAAATTTTTGTTAGGTATGATTCATCGGCCAAGGCTTCGGGTAGATCATTTAATTTAGTATTGAATTTAAGTTTTTTCTCATTGGCATTAAATCGAAATATTTCACAAATATTATAAGTAATTTCATTTATAAAACAAGGATTAAGTTTTACTTCCATGTCGTTTGCTTCGATACGACTAATGTCGATTATATTGTTTAGAAGATGTAGTAAACGGTCGCCACTTGATTGTATACCTTTTGCGTACTCATAAAGCTCTTCATTTTCCATTAATGATAGCTCTGTTTCGAGCAAACTTGAGAAACCAATTATTCCATTAAGTGGAGTACGTATTTCGTGACTCATATTAGCCAGGAAGGAATTTTTTACAAAGTTGGCATCTTCAGCTGTTTTTAATGCTATTCTCCTTTCTATATCAACTTTTTCACGCTCATCAAGTTCTTCCTGAAGTGCTTTTGTTCTTTCTAATACTTTAGTCTCAAGCAAATCATTGAAATTTTTAAGGTTTTCGTTCGCAGATTCAATTTCTTTACTTTTCTTACTAAGTAGTATATTGCTCTTCTTTTTATCAAGATATCTTTTATAAGCAAAAATAATAAGCATTAATACAAGAAAAATAATAAAACCAATAATTATTTGAATATTTTTGCTTTGCGAAAGTTTTAGTTCTGATAACTCATTGCTTTTTGTTAGAATTTCTTTTTCTTTTTTATTTAGCTCATAACTCTTTTTAAGATTCGATATTTTTTTTGCTGTTTCTTCAGAGTTAATAGTATCACTTAAATCGGAGTATTTTTCAAAATATTTTAAAGCTCTCTTAAAATCATTTTTTGCAAAATATAATTTTGAGTATTCTCTGTATATTTCAGATATCAATTCTAATGCATCAATTTCTTTAGCAATAATTAATGCTTTGTCTAAATTTGTCTTTGCATTATTTAATTTATTTAATCGTAAATATATGCTTCCAATATTTTGTAAATTTTTTGCTAAACTCCACTTATTACCGGAAGTTTTGTTTATTAATAATTCATTATTATAGTTTCCTAATGCATTTTTATAGCTCTTTTTTGAAAAGTAAACCAGTCCAATATTATTGTAACATGAGGCTAATCCTGCTTCATTATTTGTTTCATCAAAAATTACTTTTGCTGATTGAAGAAATAAAAGTGCTTTTTCAAAATTCCCTTTTTTATAATAAATCATTCCAATATTATTGAAAGAATGAGAAACACCTTCGTTGTTTTCAAGTTCCTGATTTATTTTTAATGCTTTTTGATAATATGAGAGCGATACATTATGATTTTTTAAAGAATAATAAATACTGCCGACATTTATCAGTGATGCGGCAATATCTTTTTTATTATTAAGCAATTTTTTTGTTTCGAGAGAAATAAGATAGTATTTAAGAGCTTTATTATGTTCTCCAAGATACTCAAATAAAAATCCAATATTTCCTGATGCTTTGGCAATTCCAAATTTGTAATCTGCATTTTTACTTATTGATAGTGCAAGAAAATATTTATCGAGAGCTGTATTGAATTTATTAAGAGAATAATAACATGAACCAAGTCGGTTTGCAATATCTGCCTGCCATTCAATGTTGTCAATACTTTTGGCAATATTTAATGCCTCAGTCAAATATTCAATACATTCATTTGGTGCGCTCGAAAAAAGTTCGTTTGAAAGCTGCATAAGCACTTTGTATTTTGCTTCACCTTCTAATACTTTCAGAGTTTGTCGAAGACTGTCAATGTTTTCAGCTTTTTTAGCAATAGGATTTTCGGCTATTAAGAAAAAACCTAACAAGATAAAAAAAGCCGTTAGGACAGATTTAATATTATTCATAATGTATTAATTTTTACTGAATTATTTTTATTTCAATGGTTTATAGCCAATGAAAATCTTTTCTTCAGGGTTAAGAGCTAATTTTGTAATATCAATACCTTCAATCTTTTCAGCAAAAATATCAATGATTTCAACATTTAGTCCAACTTCAGACAATTTATCGGGGTAATCCTGACCATAAATTCTTACATGATCAAATTGACCGAAGTATTTTTCTCTTTCTTTTGGATTAGTAATAGTATTATCTTCAAAAGTTTTTTTCAATATTTTTGAAATAGGCACTTGTAATATAGACCATCCTCCTGGTTTTAAAACTCTATAAATTTCCGCCATTGCTTTTTTATCATCAATAACATGCTCAAGAACATGATTACAAATTACTACATCAAAATCTTCGCTTTTGTATGGAATATCGGTAATATCAAGAATTTGCGTTTCTTTAGAATAATAAAAACCATCGTGATGTTTAATACCTGCGTAATACTCAATATTATTTTTTGATAATAATAAAGCTTTTAAACTTCCTGATGGTGCAATATGTAAAACCTTGGTTTTTTCTTTAAAAATATTTGTTTTGTATTTTAAAAACAAATAAAGAAGGCGATCACGATCAGTAGAATAGCATCTTGGGCAAACACAATTATCACGCCGACCTGAGCCTATAATTTGTTTTTCTTTGAGTACAGGAAGGTCGAAGCCTCCTTTTAAAAATGTTCGATAATTGTTGTTACAATATGGACAATAATAATTGGATCCTTTCAGAAAAAAACTTTGAGTTTTTTGCCAGAGACCTCTTAATTTTTGACCCATCTTAAAGGGAATAATTTTTTTTAGTGAAGATTTCATTCCTTAATATTAGTAATCATTTGTAAAGATAGATAATTTTATTCAATTATTGTCATCTTTTTTGTGATACAACAATTCTTTGTTAGTAACGAATAATAGTATATTCCGGTTGATATATCTTTTGCGTAAAAAACAAAATTATGGTTTCCTTTGGGTAGATTTGAATTTATAATTTCTTTTACAATATTTCCTGTTTCATCAAAAATGTTAATCTTTACATGTGTTTTATCAGGTAAATAAAAACTTATATTTGTTTTATTCTTAAATGGATTTGGGTAATTGTTTTTTAAAATAATATCAGATTTTAATTTTCCTGACGCGTCAATTGATAATGTAGAATCCTGACATTCGTAGGCCCCTATATCATAGTAAAAATAATAGGGACGAGGGCGATTTTTTATATCAAAATCAAGGCCAAGATAAGAAAGGTCTTTTCCAATACTAATTGCCGGCGAATTAATCATTAGATCATAATTGTTATTTCCAGGATTAATAAATTTTGCAGAAGTAATTAGCGGATTTAAGAAATTGTTTGATAAATCGAGATTAACATATGAACTTGTTCGATTAACATACGAATCGTTTCCAACTAAACCATAACCACCCGGTTCAACAATTAAATTATTATAGATTCTGTTATTTAATACAGTAGAATTTGATAATTTTATTCCGTAGGTTCTGGGGCTCACTATTGTATTATTATAAATTAAATATTGAGTACCTTGATTAGTGACAATATCACCTGTCCAGATACCATGTTTTTGATATTCTGTTGGTGGTTGATTTGGGTAATATGTTTTGCCAGCGTTTACTATCAAATTATTATAAATTCTATTATCGCCAAGACCTAATAAATCAATGCCATCGCCTTTTCCATCAATAATAGTATTATTATAGCAGTTGCAATTGCTTCCTCCACCAATAAGAATTCCACTCATTTGCCATTCTTCTTCTGCATAACTGTCGTGAATTATATAATTTCCATATATTTCACAATCAGAAATAGCAGAGCTAACTTGTATCCCATCCCATCCAATATTTTCAAATATATTATTATAAACTTTTACACCTATCATAACATGAGGAAGAACTGTTGTATCACAATTATATATTTGCTGTCCTGTATATTTTGAACTCCCAATGTACATGCCTTCATTCCCAATGTCATGGAGGTAATTATCATGAATAACAGTATTATACATCTCGAAGCTGTCACGAACCGCTGGAAATGTGCAATCACCGTATGGATCGGGATCGGTTTTAGCATAAATGCCACCAATTGGAGAGTTTGATATTTCAGTATATTCAATTTCGATATTTGTACTTAAATAATCAACTGATATTCCCGCTCCATTTTCAACACGAGAAACAAGTATACCATATTGATGTGTTTCTAAGCCGTTTCCAGATAGTTTGACAAAAGAACATCCTTCGAACTTTATTCCATAATGATGATCAGTATCAATAATAACTTTTCCATTTTTGTTAAGAATAACAATTGGTTCCGCATCAGTTCCGTGAATATTTCTTAATAATAAATAATTTTTATTTCCAGCCAATAAACAAACAGTATCGCCGGGATAAATAAGATCGGTTCCATCAACTACAGTAGTGTTATAATCAATATTATGATCGCAATTAATATTTTGTGAGAAACTAAGCTTTGTTATTAAAAATAATAAAATAACACATAAACTTATAACTCTCTTATTAAGAATGTTCTGTGGTTTTAACATGATACGTTCTTTATTTAATTATGTATTTGATAAAAACAATTATTCTTTTTTTATTGATGCTTTTGTTGCAATAATTATTTTTTCTGAAGGATTAATTGCAAGTTTATTAATATCATCAAGCCAGTCTTCATCAATAGGATTAATCAGATCAATTTTAAATCCGATTTTTTCAAGTTTTGTAAAATAATCTGTGCCATAAAGTCTAACCTTTTCGTAATTAAAAAAATGTTTTTCTTTAATTCGAGGCAAGATAAAAAATTCATCTTCAATAGTTCTTTTATTTTCATAAGAGATTGGTACTTGCAAAATAGCTTTTCCGTTAGGTTTTAACACTCGGTAGATTTCTTCCATTGCAAGTTGATCATTATTAATGTATTGAAGTGTGTGGTTTGCAATAACAATATCAAAAGCATCATCCTCATAATACAAATTTGTAATATCTAATTGTAGGAAATCTTTATTGAAAAAATATTTATCTTTATAGTTCTCACCCAAAACATAATCAATATTTTTCTTATTCCTAAGAATTGATTTTATTGATGGTTCCGGTGAAATGTGTAGGATTTTGTATTTATCTTTTTGAATATTAATTTTTTTTGTTAGATATAAATAAATTAATCGATCACGATCAGTAGAAAAACATCTTGGACAAATACTGTTTTTTCTATACCCGGCTCCCACAACATTTAATTCGCTATAAATTGGGATATTGATTCCAGCGGGCATAAATTTTCGAAAATGATTATTGCAATAAGGACAATAATATTTATTTCCAATAAAATATATACCTAAAATCCTTTGCCAGAAACCTCTGATTTTCTTTCCGAGGAAAAATGGTATTATTTTTTTAACTTTGATTTTGAATTTAATAAGTGGATTAATTTTATTCTTTACCAATACTTTTTTATAAATGTTCTCTATTTCTTTAGTCATTCTTTTAGTGTCAAACTTCCTTTGTGCAAAACGATAAGCATTATAAGAAATTTTTGCTAATAACTTTTTATCATTATTAAGCCGGAGAATTGCTTCTGCAAGTAGTTCGGGTTTTTGTTCAGGAACTAACAGCCCTGTAACTTCATCAACAATTGCTTCTTTTGTGCCGTCAACAGGTGAGGCAATAATTGCCTTTTTCATCGACATTGCTTCAATCAAACCAATTGGCATTCCTTCCCAAAGTGATGGCAGGCAATATATGTCTATTGAATTTAGTACATTTGGGATATCTAAACGGAAATTTTCAAAAATAATATTTGATTCAACATTAAGTTCTTTTGCAAGGTCTAAAGTGCTTTTTTTTAGATCGCCCTCGCCAATCATTACAAAGTAAATATCTTTTGTTTTTTCAAGAACTTTTTGAATAGCTCTAATCATTGTGTGAGGATCTTTTTGTATCGTCATCCTTACTAAAAATCCCACAATAGTTTTACCTTCCGGTATTTTCCATTCTTTACGAAGATTTTCATATTTTCTGTTGATATCAAATTTATCCATATTAATACCGTAATATATTACTTTTGATCGTGGCATGCTAAATCTGTCTATTCCATCTTTTTGATTGTTGAACGAGACAGAAATTGTAACATCAGATTCATTTGTGAGTAATTTTTCAATTGTTTCTCTGATTTTTCTGATTATTGGTGATTGATCCTGATGAAAAGACCAGCCGTGAACAGTATAAACAAAAGGGATTCCTAGTTGTTTTGCTGACCAAAAAGTATTTGAATTAGCTCTTGTTCCATGAGCATGAACTATATCTATATTTTCAGCTTTTAATAATTGTTGTACTTGTTTCCAGATTTTAAAGTCGAAGCCACTTTCAGTATGAATAACATAAGTTTTTATTCCTCTATTTCTAAGTGTTTCTACCATAGGTCCATCAGTAAATGATAGGGCAATGGGTTCGAATTCATCCTTATTTAATGTTGTAGATAAATCAACTAAATGAGATTCACCACCTCCAACTTGTCCCTGACGGATGCATTCTAATACTTTAATCTTATTTGTTTTTGAATTATTATTCATAATATCAGTTTTATTTTCCTCTTTTTGCGCGTTCCCAGTTTACAGATTGTTTGCCTTTTAAAAATCTGCGTAAACCAAGAAAAACAGAGAAGTTCATCACAAAGAAATAATATGGGATAAATAAAAATTTAATTTTTATTTGTCGATTTTCGAAATACCAACCTAAAAGAGCAAAAACATAAAATGCACTTTGTGCCCAAAAAAGCCAGGTAAAAATGTCATTGAAATTAAAAAACCCACTATTTACAGTAATTATTGCATTGAAAATTAATAAAATCAATAATGATAAAGGAGCTAATGTCCATCTCAACACTCGATGAGAAATGTATTGAAATGAAAGTAAGCCGTATTTAAATATGTTTAATAATGATTTTAAACGAAGAATTGATTGTATTCCACCGGCAGAAATTCTGATTTTCCTTTTTAATTCTTCTTTAACATTTGCAGAAGATGTTTCAATAGCGTATGCTTCGGGATCGTATTGAATTGTGTATCCTTTCATAGCAACTCTTAGTGAGATAATAAAATCGTCGAGAAGAGTATCTTTTTCAACATTTTGAAAAAGTTCAGTTCTAATTGCAAATAATTCGCCGGCAGCTCCAACAACAGAATTTAATTCAGCGTCCCATTTTTTCAGTGTAGATTCGTATTTCCAATAAATACCCTCAGTTCCGGCTGCGGTGTCTTTCGACTTTTGATAAATTCTTTTTTCTCCGGAAACGCAACCTACTTTTGGATCAGAAAATAGATTAACTATTCTTTGAACTGATTCTTTACCTAAGATGGTATTTCCATCTGAAAAAACAACAATAGGAGATTTTACAAATTGCATACCTCTGTTCATTGCGCCAATTTTTCCACCACGTCCTTCTTCATGGTAAACTTCAACTCCTTTGTCTTTATATTTTCTTAGCATGTCGGGTGTGCCGTCATCTGATCCATCAGTTACCCACACTTGTTTTATTTTATCTTGAGGATAATCCAATTCAAAAGAGTTTTTTACTTTTGCTTCAACATAATCTTTTTCATTGTATGCGGCTACAAATAAGGTTACCTCAGGAGCATATTCCGAATCGAAAATACGTTTTCTTCCAAGTTTAAATATTCTTTTTATTTGTATCATAAAAAATAAAAGAATTCCATAACCGATATATGCATAAAATACTATAAATAAAAAAATCCAGAATAATATTTTGATTGTTATCATAGTCAGTAAATTAATTAATATTTTAGTATTTAAATAGTGCTTATTTTAACCCTTTCCCATTTTTTCGATTCAGGATTATATTGTTTTAAAAGTTTAGCAGGATTTCCACCAACTATTGAAAAAGGAGGAACATTTTTTGTCACAACACTTCCGGCAGCTACAACAGAATGTTTACCAACAGTCACACCTGCAAGAATAACAGCATTAGCAGCTATCCATGCTTCATCTTCAATTGTAATTTGAGCAGTGTTTACTTTCTGATCGTGAATCGACATTGTAATGTCTTCGTATCCATGATTCAGACCAGACATAACAATATTTTGCGCAAGCATAATATCATTGCCAATAGTAACAGGTCCAATCAATGTATTTCCTAATCCGATGCGGGTTCTATCTCCAATTATAATATCCCCAACACCATTGTTAATAGTCACGAAATCTTCGATAGTTGAATTTTTACCAAGGTAAAACTTATTCCATGGCATTATATCAATTCTTGTTCTTCGGCAAATTTTAGCCCCTTTTCCTTTTTTATGAATAAAAGGATTTAGAAAAACTCGTACCCATAACCTTGGTCGAGCTTGATTTTTGGGTGATAATGACCAAAGCACAAGCTTTTTTAATTTTTTATTCGATTTAATTTTTTCTTTTAAACTCATCTTTTTCAACGATTATTTAGTACTTTTTCAAAAGCTTTATATATTTCAGAAACATTATTCTCCCAGCTATGTGTTTTAGCAAAATCCTTTCTGTTCTGTTCTTTTTCTTTTGAATTTTCTTTAATTGCTAAATCTATTAATTTTACATAATCTTCGTTTGTTTCAGCCAAATATGTTTGATTCTTAAAGACCTTCATTGTTTCTGTAAGTGTGGCAACCGTGGGTTTTCCCATAGCCAAATATTCATCAATTTTTCTTGGATAGTTACCTATTGTTAAAGGATTTAAAGATTGTGGATTAATAGCAATTGTAAATGCTTTTAAATAGGAGGGAAGTTCATCCATTTTTTTTGTACCAAGAAAATGAACATTAGAATATTTATGTAACGAACTGGTTTTAAATAAATCATCCTCAGGGCCAACCAATACAATACTCCATTCTGATTTACTTTTGGCAATAAATTCTATTGTTTCAATGCTTAATCTGGAACTTTTTAATGCTCCAATATATCCAATAATAGGGTTCTTTATTTTTTTTATATCTTCAGGAATTTCTTCTATTAAATCGTCATCAAACAAAGAAATATCGCAACCTTGCCCAACATAAATAGAATTGGGATTTTGCTTTTTGGCAATATTATTTAGATAAAAAGAATTTGAAACAACCAAGTCAGATTTCTTCATTATTTTATCTTCATAATAAGCTCCATGTTTACGAAAATAATGAGTTGCACGCATATTATCCCGAGTGTAATAAACTGATAATGCAGGGTGTAATAATTCATTTAAATGTAATCCTCTATAAAAATCACTATCATTAAAAAGGATAAAATCTTTGAAACCAAGTTTATCAATTGCTTCTTTGATTTTTGCAGCAAAACGTTTGTTGTTTATTTTATTAAGACTAGAAACTAATGGTTTAAATCCAATTTGATTAATAGATTCAAGAATTGTACGTGGATATAAATTCCACATATTATCATTGATTTGAATAAGATCGGGCTGTTTATTTCTGAGAATATTTTTCCTTTTAATAACTAAAGGATTTGCTTTTTGTTTTATAGATGTAATTCTGTCTAAAGCATAATTTACATACAAAACTTTATTTTGTTTTGAGAATTCATAGGCAATATTTATGCAATTACTCCCGATTGGAGAATCAAGACTTTGTAACCCGTGAACAATGATATTTCTATCTTTTATCATATAGATTATGTTTTTTCAACCTCTTCTATTTGATCATATATCTTTTCAACAAAGTGTCCCCAGGAGTGTGATGCTGCAACTTTTAATCTATGATTCATTAACTTTTGGGAGTCTTCTTTTAGTGCCTTGTCAATTTCAATAACATATTCTTCCTTTGTTGAAGGTAAATAAGTTGAGTCTTTGAAATAGGTCATAAAAGTTGTTTTTGTGGCAACAACTGGTTTTCCCATTGCTAGATATTCATCAATTTTAAGAGGATAGTTTATATCAGTAATAATATTAACAATTTGTGGATTAAGAGTTACATCAAAACCTTTAATGTATGCAGCAAGAGTTTCCGGATCCTTTCTTCCAAGAAAATATACATTGCTTAACTGATGTAGTTTGCTGTTTTGAAATTTTTTATCTTCGGGACCAACTAATACTAAACTCCAATCCGGGCGTTGCTTAGCAATATGAATAAGAATTTCAATATCAAGTCTTATTGTAGTAAGTACACCAACGTAACCAATAATTGGTTTTTTCTTTACAGCTAATAAATCTTCGGGTATTTTTAATTTTCCATCACTATCGTTATACATAGATAAGTCACATCCTTGTCCTATCATAAATGATCGTGGATTTGTCTGGCGGCAATAATCAGCAAAGTAATCTGAGTTTGCCACAGCAAAATCAGCTTTTTTAATTATTAAAGGTTGAAGTCGGGTACCATGACGTTTATGATAAGCAACATGAATAACAGCATCACGAAGCAAATAAATAAACATTTTTGGTTTTAACAATTCTTTAAGGTAAAAACCATTAATCATAGAATTGTCATTAAAAAGTAAAAAGTCTTTAAAATTAAGTTTATCAGCAGCGATTTTTATTTGCTTTGCAAATCGTTTATCATTTATTTTATTAAAGAAATTAAAGATTGTTGCTGATTTAATCCAATTTATTGATTCAACTACAGTTCTGGGATAAAGTATCCATAGATTTTCATTATATTGAACCAGATCAGCTTCTTTGCCTTTTAAAATGCGAATTCGTTTTTGTACTTCGGGTTTGTGCTTTTCTCTTAATAATGCACTCCTTTGTAAAGGAGGATTAATAAATAATATCCTGTTATTTTTGGACATTTCAATAACAGTGTACTTATTTGTAAATGCTATTTTTAAATCCCATGGTTGCAAACCAAATGCTATAATATCCCTGCCATTTATCATCAGCTTTTTTTTTATTTATTGATTATTTGAATAAACTGTATTATATAATTCCAGAACATTTTCTGCCATTTTCTTCCAAGAGAATTTTGCTGCCTGAACAAGTCCTTTTTCAACTAATGATTTTTTGTAATCATCATCTGAAATAATTTTTGAAATTCCTTTTGCAATTTCACTTGGATTGAAAGGATCAACAATATGTGCAGCTCCACCGGCAATTTCCGGCATTGATGATGTATTAGAGCTGATAACCGGAGCACCGCATCGCATAGCTTCGAGAGGAGGAATTCCAAAACTCTCTCTTAATGATGGATACAAAAAGACTGTACATAAATTGTAAAATGCTGGTAAATCAGTATTTTTAATATAACCTGTAAGTTGAATATGTTTTTTTAAATCAGGATCACCAATGTCATCTAATATTTTATTTAGATAATCTGAGCCAAAATCAAGCATTAACAAAGGTATTTTTTTGTCACTGTTTTTTAAAAACTCAGAGTATGCTTTTAATGTTCCGGGTGTATTCTTCTTTGGGTCAGTATTTCCAAGAAAAAAAATGAATTCATCAGGTAAATTATAAAGTTTTTTAACTCTGTCAAGTTCTTCTTTATCATCTAGTACTTTAAAATATTCGCTAACACCATTATAAACGGCAACTAATGTTTTAACTTTTTCAGGATAACCAAAAAAATTTCTAATCCTATCTTTTTCAAAATTTGAAACAGTGATTATTCTTTTACTTTTCTTAACATTTTTTGGAACCACGAAACGTCTATACATGTTTCCAATCTTTTGATAAGTAGTGCCTCCTTTTTTTAATACGCTAATACTTTCAAGATAAATAATATCGTGAAGAGTAATTATCAAAGGGATTTTTGTACGAATTGGAGCTGTATTACTTGTACAGTGCAAAATATCGCAACCCTCTTTTCTTGCAGCGCGTGGTAATAAATATTGTTCCCAAATAGGAAAAGAACTTCCTGAAAGTTCTACAATTTTAAAATTTGCTGTTTCGTGCATGCAATCTCTGTCAACATCAGGTTTTACAAAAATCACATACTCATTATTATCATCGATTTTTTGTAAATTATGGATCAGTTCAAGGGCTACCATGTCCATGCCATGCTTTTTTTTGCGAAATAGTCTTTGTCCTTCTATACCTATTTTCATATTTTGATGTTATTTATTAATACTGTCTTTGTTAGTTGAATGTTCTGTATGTATGAATTTTTTATTAGCACCTTTAATCTTTAATAGAGAAAGAAACATTAGGAAAAATGCAAGTGGCAATTTAAATAATGCTCTATATGTTGTAAAGTTATAAAATTTTATTGGAATTGAAAGAATAAAAGCGACTACACATGCAGCTAAAACTGATAGCCAGACGTATATAAAAGGTGTTGAATTAAATATTATTGAAATGATATTAATAACTAATAGAAAGCCAAGCAGCATAATTCTGGGAGGTTGAATAAACTGTATTGTTTTATCAAAATAATCAATATTACCTTTTAAAATCAAATGTTTTAATGATGTAAGAAAATCTTTACTAAAATAGTGTAATTGGGCACTTAACCATCGTCTTCGTTGATTGGAAAAAACTTCGGATTTTTGAACTTTTTCATCAAGAACTAATGCATCATTCAAATATTCGATAAGCTTTCCTTCTTTTAACATATAAAGTTCGATTTCTTTATCGAAGCCACCAACAGCTTTTATTGATTTCATCATATTTTTAAAGTACGAATATTCAATTGCCATTCCTGATCCAATTAATGCAGCTGATAATCCAAGATTTCTATGACCTTTTCGAAAGATATTGTTATTAATTTCTTCACTAACAGCATCCAAAATTGCAAATGCAGTGTTAGTGTTTTTAGCAGCACGATGACCTTGAACAACAATAAATCCATTATCAAAAGCCGTATTTATTTTTGATATGAAATTGGTTTCCATCAAATTATCTGCATCCAAAATTAAAGCTACATCGTAATCATCGTGTAATTCATCCATTGCTTTATTCAGAGCTTTTGCCTTGGTACTTGATTCGAAAGAAACTTCTATGACTTTAATTGGTATTTTTTTTAATGATTGTATTGTTTTAGGATTAAAAGAATCAGCTATTATAATTACATCATACAAATCTTTCGAATAGTTTTGTTTTAGTGCATCTTCGGCAACTTCAATTATAGTATTATCTTCCTTGTATCCGGGAATCATTACTGCAAATTTCCGCTTGATTGATGTAGTGCTTGTAGCTTTTTTGTTAATATTAAAGATACCGGCGAAAGCAAAAACAAAAATGTATAAACTTGATAATCCAAGGTAAATCAAAAATATTATTTGCAGAATATTTAAAATAATCATAATTATTTATTTTTATTTTTAAAATTATTATAAGAAATGTTATTGTTTGTATGAGGTGTTGGATTAAAATTTTTCCTTGCTTTCTTAAAGGTGAAAATTGAAAACAACATCAATAGAAAGCCATATGGAAGATATAGCAATGCTTTTAATGTTTTTTTGTTAAGAAAATATTTTGGAATAGCAAAAATTATTGCTGAATAGCAAATTAATGTACTTATTATCCAGAAATAAAACAGAGTAGTTGATCCAAAGAAAAAAGATAAAACAGAACCTGCAAACAAAACACCCAACATAATTATTCTTGGAAGAATAATTAATTGAATTAATTTGTGGTCTAATTGAAAAAAACTGGTTGCTATTTTTTAAGTAATTCATTGATTAGTTTCATTTTTCTGTATTTTTTTAAACCAGCATGAACTCTTATTTTATTTTTAAGATTTGAGAAAGTTCCTTCAAG
>Ga0307992_1001382_pt1 | contig 14415 bp, 8 predicted proteins | sample EllFjometagen133_FD_203162 | JGI IMG/M metagenome (GOLD analysis project Ga0307992, IMG submission 203162) | Marine microbial communities from Ellis Fjord, Antarctic Ocean - #133 | ecosystem: Environmental > Aquatic > Marine > Unclassified | place: Southern Ocean | collected 2014-10-08
AGGAAGCGATGGGCCGAGGCCCGCAAGGCGACCTACCGCAAGGTGCTCCGTGATCCCGGCGCATCCGAGCACCAGAAACGAGAGGCCCGCATGAAGTTGGCTGTCGTAGAGGCGTCGCGGTAGTCCGGCTATCAGGTCCTCGGGGGTAAGGGTGAGGCTTGCCTGCCCCCTCGCTTACGGAGACAGAACATGGCACAGGATTTCGGAAACGGCGTGAGCCGAACCTTGTCGGCACTCCAGCGGCAGTTTCAGACGGTAGTGTGGCAGGCGTCGAAGCCGCCACTCGACTCTGAACTGAACCTGATGTCGCAGATGGAGATGAACCGCATGGCTGAGGCCGTGCGCTCCCAGATGCACTCAGGCTTCCTGCTGGACCCGATGCACGCGGACGCGGACTTCGTGACCGACCCCGAGTGGAGCAACTGGTTCCAGTTGGGCCGGGCGGACACAACGGAGGCAGCCCCTCTGTTGTGGGCCAACGTCAACGGATGGTTCGTCCCCGTTACAGGCACTGCCGTGGTGGACGGAGACCCCAGCAACCGGATTGATCTCTTCAACCCGCCTGCTACCGATGCACGCATCGACTTCGTGTTCCTTGAGGTCTGGCAAGGCCAGATCGCACCGAACCCCAGCGCGGTGAACAAGCCGTCCGCAAGCACCGTCTACAAGTACGGCAACACTCAGTTCGGTGGCACCAACTTCGCTGACGAGATGAAAGACCCGACGATGGGTTTTGAGACCACTGAGCGGGTCCAGATTCAGTACCGCATCCGTACCTATGGTTCGGGCACGGGCCTCGGGGACTCCACAGACCTGGCGCAGTACCCAGACGGTCTTGATGATCCCAATGTCCTCGCACAAGGCGCGATGGCTGCTCCTGTTGTGGGCTACCCCTGGGCCAACATGGGCGACGCTCTGGGCGACCGGGGCCTCTGGCGCTCTGGCACTGGCGACAGCAACAGCCGCACGGCTCTCGGCACTGTGGACGGCTTCGTCTATGCCATCCCGATCTGCGCTGTATTCCGGCGCAACTCCTCGGCTTTTGTGGCCCTCACTGAGAGCGGCAACGCGAACCAGAACGGGGCCTTCGACAGAAATCCTGTGTCGGGGACCATCACGTCCCCCGTGCAGGCCACCCGAACGTTCACCAATGTTTCCCTGACCGCTGATCTCGCTGCTGCCACCACAGGTGTGGTCACAGTCACGGGCCTCGCTGGTTCTGGTCTCGACAATGTGAACCTCAACTGGGCCTCCATCGCGATCAAGATCGGCGGTGAGATCATGGTAGTCCAGGCGGTCAACTCCGCTACGGGCGAGATCATGATCGCCTCCTCGGCGGACACCACGAACCCCTGGACGGGCGCAGCATTGACGGCGACTCCGGGTCGTGGTCGCTTTGGCACTCAGGCAGCCCCCCATGTGGCGGGCACGTCCCTTGAGTTCTTCAACTTCCGGCCAGACAGCCTCTTTGCCGACGGCATCGCCGCGCCAGACATCCTTGATCTGCGCCGTGGGGTCACCTCTGGTGAGTGGTCCTACGCGGACCTCCTCAAGCACAACCTCGGTCGCGTTCTCGATGGTTCCCTCAAGTCCTCCTACAAGCAGGGCAGTGGAACCGACACGCAGGGCACCGAGATCATCGAGGTAGACACCTACCGCTCCAAGTACGCAGGCACGCTCCCCAACCAGACGGAGCAACTGGACGGGTTCGATGGCATCCGACAGGTCTTCTCTGACGGAGCCACTGTCCAGAACGACATCAGCCTTCTCATGTCCCTCCAGGCAGGGGTTCCGACGCTCTCTGCATCCTGGGACGTGGGCGCTCCCTTCGCTGTCACGGGCTACGCTCCAGGCGGCTCGACCGCTTGGGTGAACGGCACGGTCATCGAGATCAGCGTCAACGCTGCGCGTGAGTCCTCTTACGCTGAGGCCCCTTTCGTGCGCTTTGCCACTCCTCAGGAGTACTGGCTGTCTCGTGACGAGATGCTGGGCGACGGAGCGGCACGACAAGGCAACCAGAAGCCCTTCCTCATGCGCTTCGCTGGAAACCTCACCGACGGAACCAACATCCCGTATGCGTGGAGCCAGCCCGCAGAAGGCTATGGCACCACCGCAGCAGATCACCCCGGCCCCATGTTCCCCGTGGTGGACCGTGGCTTTGAGTACCCGTACATCGTGCTGGGCGGCGTGGCCAACTCCACCCTCATGGACGCTGGGGCCACAACAACCATAGCGGGCGGTGTCAATGAGGTCCGCCTTCCGAGCATCGCTGGCCTGGACTTCGACACGACCGCAGGCGGCTGGTGCATCGACACCGACGTGGACAACCTTTCCACGGCCAACCTTGCGAATCTCTTGTTACATGGCAAGCGTAACCTCTATGATCTCCTGACCAACGGTGGTCGTGATCCCTCTGGCAACTCGTCTGAGTTGTACATCACCATGACGGACGCCGCTAACGCGGGCAACAACGGTTGCTTCCGGGTCATTGGCGCAGGCACCGTTGGGTACACTTGGTCTTCCGCAACTGACGACAAGAGCATCGTCATTGACCGCGTGGACCTCAATGCCTCAGCCTTCGTTGCTGCGGCGACCGTCACGGTCAAGTTCCGCACCCAGTACACAAACACTCAGGACGACCTCGGTGCTGGCATCGACACGGCTCTCGCCGTTGTCCTGACCGACATGGCAGGCACCATGGGTGGCGTCGCCAACCCGTGGGGAGCCGCAGCCACGATTGCCGCCTCCTACAACGGTCAGATGGTGCTCGACACCAGCCTGGTGTACGGACCTTCACGAGGAGCCACGGCTCGCGTGGCAACACGAATGGCCCGCTTCGCTCTTGAAGCCACCGGGGCGACGACCCTCTTGCGGGAGTCCCCTGAGAACATCGACCCAGACAACACGGCGTTCCGTGCCCGGACGGGGGTTCCTCAGTCAGAGCGTTACTACCCAGCCCAGCCGATGCCCGTGTGGAACAGGCTGCCCAGCCTGGGGGCACATGCCCCCAACGCTCCTGCCTATGGCTCTGGCCGCTACAACTTTGAGGCACGGCGCGAAGCAGAACTCTTCGTAGACGAGGGCTCTAAGTCAGCGGTGTTCCGTCCCTTCCAGCAGATGGACATGGCATGGCCCCTCCGGGTCACGGGCGTGGACCAGATCCCCGCGACCTACTTGGACGCGACCCCCTTGATGGGCACCTCCGCGCTGTTTCAGCAGGGGACCATCCTTGCGATGCCTCCTGAGGTCATGCCTCGGTTCGGTCGGCAGGACATCCCTGTCCGGGCTACCGCTGGCATCGCAGGCCCCTACATTGGGGTCAACCACCTCTTCGGGGACTCCAGCGCAATCGCTTCCCGTGTGCGGTCGGTCATTGGAGGAAGCAACAACGTTGCCCCAGTGGTCACGAACGCACCCCTCCGCATCACCACAGCAGCAGCCACAGGCAACGTCTACGGCGCTTGGGGTGGGGCCGCTACAGGCTTCCAGGGCAGGTTGTACGAGGACGTGAACATTCGCTCCTCGGATGTCAACAAGCCTCTCCGTGGCATCCAGTTGCCCCCCTACCTGGGCATCGCTCGGGTCTACGGTGTCTACGAGGCGGTGGACTACGCCGCCAACGGGTCATCCTGGCAGGACGAGGGCTTCACCCCGAAGACCACAGGAACCATGGGCACCAACCTGCTGCGCACGGATGCAGACAAGCAGACCATGTACATCGTCAAGGACGGCGCTTCTGACGTGATGGCCGCCAACTCTGACGCGCACACCTACCTTGTCACGGAGGAGGCACTCAACCTTCAGAGGGTCCCTGGTTGGGTCCCTGCTGCGACCTTCGCCACCTACGAGTACGTCGTGGAAGTGGCTGTGTTCGGCTTCGCACAGGGGTTCATCAACAAGAACAACTATGTGATGCTCCGCACGGACGCTGGAGCACTCCTTGGTGGCCTCCACACGGACGGCAGCATGATCGTCCCCGCTGCGATGGCCTCAGACTCTCTGGGCGGAGCGCGGGGCTACACCGCGTTCGTTCGGACGGTGTACCAGGGTGATCCCTACATGACCCGCAATGGTCCGACCCTCCAGACGGCGGACTACGAGAACAGGTACGGGATGGTTCCCGTGACGAATGCGAACGCTATCAATGCCCCTGTTCAGCAGTACTACGGCAGCGCAGATCCCACAGGCGGGTCCTACAACGCGCAGATCCCAGAGATCCCCAATGCCCGCTCTCTGGAAGTGCTGGCCTCGGTCGATTTCTGGACCACCCTGGGAACAGGCAAGATGGGAGGCCCGACTTACCCCGGCACCCCGACTGATCCCGGATTCCTGACGGCTTCGGGCACCCGGCTCCCCACATCGGCCACGCAGAACCCTTGGCAGCCAATGGTTCGTGCCTTCTCAACCCCTCAGCCGGACTCGGCTGGCTACGCCTCGATGGGTGTCTCGATGAGCGCCCGCGCTGACATGGTTGACCAAGAGGTTGTGATCTCACGCGGTGCCTCTACGGTGTCCTTCGCTTATGGTGCCTGGACTGGAGCGGACGCCAGCGGTGACATGATCGCTCTCGCAGCCCTGGTCAATGCGTCGAATCTGGCCGCCGAAGAAATCGGAGTCTGGGCAGCAGCCGACGGACCCTCCTGCTACTTCTATGCCCGGATGCCTGGTGAGGAAGGCAGCGAGACCGTGGTTTCCCTGACCCCCGCTTCTGCGACCCCAACAGTGATGTCAGGTATCCGCCTGACGGTGAACACCCCCTATGGCAACCCCGGCACCCTCAACTCCGCTACGACGGTTGCAGCCCTCGCTGGGGTCGTCAATGTCCCCGCCAATGCCAAGCAGACGTCCCAAGCGCCTACGCCGGTGCGCCTCACAGGCATGACTGAGCGGCTGCCACTCGGGATCCTGGTACAGGACTCCGACTTCCTCGGGGAAGACCCGCTCCGCAAGGGCATGGCCTACGAGGTGCGTTCGGGCGGTGGGGATCAGTCCACACGGAGTGTGACCACCTACGCCGCGAACGGGCAGGAGAACGTGCGCTTGAGTGGTCCTGGTGGAACGATAGGCATGGCTGATGGGGCCATCCTGGAGTACACCGCCTACAACGCAACCACAGCCCCAGGCGGAGCCAAGCAGTTCCGGCTCTACCGTGGCGGTGGAACGGCCTATGTGCTGTCCCCACAGGAAGGCGGGGGTCCCGTGGACTTCACCTCTGGTGGTTTCAGTGACGGTGAGGACCCTGTGCTCAAGGGCGCTGTCCTCGTCGGACGGGCTTACCTGGTTCGTAACGGCTACGAAGAAGCGTTCACTGGCAATGTCACCCGCTCTTACGGTGACGAGATCCAGATGGTCGTGCTCACCAACGCCGTCTATGGCGAAAGCCTGGCCTGCACCGTGGGTTATGACCTCGACGGGATCCTCAGCCCTACTGACTATGGCAAGGGCTACGCGGCTGCTGATCGGTATCGTTTGGAGGGCAAGCCTCTGGTCAAGAGCCTGGCTGCCCTCCCTAATCCTAATGTCCCACTGGCACCGTATCCGCCGGAAGACCCTGCTGATGACGATCCATGCCCCTGATCTTAGAGTGATGGGCGGGGTACGGTAGGGCATGACAACACTTCAGCCCTACCGCAAAACCCTTGTCACGAAAGACACCTACGACGCGATGCGCCGTGTCGAGCAGTCCGCCAAGGCGTACCGCGAGGGTATCCACGTCGAGTACGACGGGGTGCCCGAAGCCCTTTGCTCCTGGGACGGGGCCAAGCAAGACGCTGGCCCTCTGGGCTTGCCCGCTCACCTGTCGATGCGACCTACGGGCCGCGAGGTGTACCTGAGCCTGTCCGGGCTGAATGATCCCATGCAGAGCCTCGCTGTGCTCTGGGGCATCGTCGTGCCTTTGGGTTTCATCCCGTGGGACCGTTACCCGGTGCCTTCGGGGACCAGTCATGTGTTTCATTACCTTGGACCATGGAGCACCGTCGGTGATTTCTTGCAGGGGGAGGGGCGCGGTGATCTCGCGTGGCCTTCGATGTGCTGTGCGGCTCAGATCGAGGTCGGCACCTGGGCAGGCAACCACGCCACAGAGCGTCTCATTCAGACCCACCTCCATCGACTGGGGATCCACTGCGGTCCTGTAGACGGGAACATGGGGCCTGTGACCCTTACCGCGATGACCGCACTCGGCCTCACAGGGCTGGAGAACGTCAAGGCAGCAGAAGCCCTGGTGAACATGACCACGCCTCCTGTGAAGCAACAGGAACGCCAGCAAGGGCACCTGGTGCTCGGTGGTGTGCCTATGCGGGCCTTTACATCAGGAGGCGTACACACTGTGGAAACCCGTAACGGCTATGCCCTGTCAGTAGACGGCCCTGGACGCCTGATCCTCATGGTGGGTGAACCATGAGTGGCGTCCCCCTTTATTTCCCGGATGGCGTTCCTGAACCGGTGAGGCGGATCATTGATCCCGATACCGTCCACAAGAAGGTCCAGCAGGGCCTCGTCGAAATAGAGGCGGAGTGGAAGAAGTTGGCACCGAAGGCTGACGCTGTGACCCAAGGCATCCGTCCTTGGTGGAAGCGGCTGTTTGGCGGTTCCCTGGAGGTAGACCACAAGTACGTCATGAGTATGCTCTACCAGCCCATGTCTAAGTGGCCTCGCGGGCTGTCGAAGTCTGAGAAAGGTGCCCTCGATGTCGTGCGACGGCTGAGGCAGTTAGGGCCAACCCCTCTGGTGCCTTGGGTTGACTGGGGTCATGAACAGGCCCCCACCGACGACGAGATGACCAAAGCCTTCAAGTTGCTCGCCAAGGACGCGATCCCAGTTGCCCGCGCTGCGCAGGGGGACTTTCACGACACCCTCGACGAAGTGGGCGCGGACATTGAACCCCTCTGTCTCTCCCTTTACAATGAGGAGTGTACTCGCGGTGAGGGTGTGGAGATCGCTCTCGCTGACGTCGGGATCCTCGTGAAAGTGGGGCGTTTCCCAAAAATGAGCCCGGAAGGGGCGAGGATTTTGCAAGCCCTCTGGTCCGCCGTGTACGGCTCGGCCTGATAGGGGGGTCCCTCCGCTGGAGCATCGGGTATCTCCCTCCATGGAGAACTCGATGAAGCCCAGCGTTCATGACCGACTGAAGGAAGTGCGGAGCCGTCAAGACCTGACGCTCCCACGGCCCCCCAACTTCAACGAAACCTTCGTCAAGCGTGACGGCGAGGAGGTTCCGCTGGTGCTGCGGCCCTATCAGATCCAGATGGTCGTCCACCTGATGGCCATGAAGCGGTTCATCGTCGGCGACGACTGCGGGCTTGGCAAGACCATCGAGAGCATCGCCGCGCTGTGCCAGTTGTGGAAGCGCGACCCCGACCTGAGGGTGGTGGTGCTCACAAAGAAGTCCAGTGTTCCTCAGTGGGAGGCTGAGTTTGCCTCCTTCACCTCTGGGGTCAACGTCTTTGTGGCTACAGGCACGCCCAAGAAGCGGTCTAAGGCCCACGACGCATGGGAACAGTCTACTGGACCCACGGTGTTGGTCCAGGGTTACTCCTCGGCGTGCAACGACTTCGCCCGCCTCCAGCACTGGGAGGGCTACACCCTCATCATGGATGAGGTCACGGTCGTGAAGACCCCGACGACGCGGGTTCACAAGATATGCCGCCACTACGGGGGTCAGGCTGCCCGAGTGTGGGGTCTGACGGCGACCCTGATCAAGAACAACCTCATGGAAGGCTACGGGATCTACAAGGTCGTGGTGCCGGACCTGTTCCGCATGTCCAAGAACGCCTTCATGAGCAACTACTGCATCACCCGGATGCAGCGAGTCGCTGGCGGACGGCAAGTGCCGATGATCGTCGGCTACAACTCCAAAGACATTGAACGGTTCCGAGAGGAGATCGACCACTACTACCTCGGTCGCCCAAAGCATCTGGTGGCCAAGGACCTCCCTGTGCTGACCACGAAGATGGTGCGTGTGGGGCTGACGAAGTTCCAACACGAGAAGTACCAGGAGGCCCTGGGTGGCTTGCTGGAGTTGGGTGACGGGGATGAGCGGGAGACGACGCAGTTGACTGCCCTGATCTACTGCCAGGAGATCGTCAACCACCCTGCCCTCATCCAGTACCCCGACTACAACTCCGAGAAGTTGGACGCGCTGATGGACATGGTCACCGACGGCGGTGATCTCCACGACGAGAAGGTCATCGTGTTCTCGCGGTTCAAGGAGATGGTCAACACGGCCATGCCTGTGCTGGAGAGAGCCAAGGTCAAGTGCGTCCGGGTCACGGGTGACGAGAACGAAGCGCAGCGCAAAGCCGCCATGGACGCTTTCCAGGACCCCAAGGACCCCACTCGTGTGATCTTCATCACGATGGCTGGGGGAGATGCCATCAATCTCCAAGCCGCTAAGGCGTTGGTCTTCTATGACAGCCCATGGTCAGCGGGTGACTACCTCCAGATTGTGGGTCGCATGATCCGCATCGGCTCGGATCACGACACCTGCTACGCCATCCATCTGGTCTGCCGGGACACCATTGACGAGCGCGTTCAAGAGGTGGTCCGCAAGAAGATGGGTCTCATCGAGCAGGTGCTGGGCGAGCGCGTCAAGGGCAAGAAGGGCAAGGATGTGATCTTCAAGGCGGGCGGTGAGGTCCGGGACATCTTCGATGCACTGGTTCAGGATGCGAGGGGGTAAATCCTCTCTGTCCTCGGTAAGAAGAGAAGTAACGGCAGTAACGGCAGTAACGGCAGCAACGGGAGGCCAGAGATAGATGAGCACACCCAACCCAGTCTGTGAGATCTGCGGAGGTACGGGCCTATGCCCTACGCCTCCTGTGCCCCCACACCCGCCCTCGTACAACCGCTGTGAGTGCGTCCTCCGTAGGGACATCCTCGCCAATGTGGAGAGAGGCTACCCTGGACTCTCGGATGCAGCGGTCATTGAGAAATCCCCGCTGCTGGGCAAGCACAAGGAAGACGTTTGGGTGACCAGCGGCAGGACGTTCTTCGCCCACCTCAGGCATGTGGCTGTGCGGCAGCCCTCCTCGTGGTCCTTCAAGGTGGTAAGCGACGCTGAGTTGGTGACCGCATGGTTGGCCACCGCAGGGCTGGGCGGCGGTGAGATCATTGATCCCGATGCCTACACGGTGAGCACCAGGTACATGACCGTGCCTGACCTTGTGGCACCCCCAGACCTCGTGGTGATCCGAATGGGCATCAAGGCGGCAAGGAACGTTGCTGCCCCTGAGGTGCTGGCTGAGGCCATCAACACACGGATCCACGAGCGCAAGCCCACCTGGGTCTGGGACTCACCCACCCATCCTCTCGATGCAGGCCACATTTTCTGGTCCCCCGACATCAAGGAGGCACTGTCGCGCATGACCCGTCTCGGAGGCGGGGTGGGATCAACCCCCAGCGATCCCAGTGGGCCGGGCGCAGCCCATTCGACCGGGCGCATGTCTGGCAAGAAGACTCTGCGAGGTGAAGGATGAAAGTACTCCTAAGATCGTCCTTTCGGGACGGACCCAAGGACAACCCCGCTCTGTTCCTGCGGAATGCTCAAGCACTCCGGGACTCGGGTCTGGGTTTCGACCTGCCAGAAGACGGGGCCATCTGGGCCTACGTCACAGACTTCATTGACCAGCACCACCATGTGCCGGACTCCTCGACGCTCAGAGGCCACTTTGACCGGGTGAATCAGGTCCCCGTTGTGGACCGCATGGACATGCTGTGCGTCGAAAAGCCCCGGACTCAGGGGGACTACCTCCAACTGCTGGAGTCGCGGGTCCAAGACCGGCGTGTTCGGTTGGTCACGGAGGTGCTGCGGGAAGCGGCACGCATCGTGGACACAGGGGTCACCGTCAAGGAGGGCTACGAGGAGCGCATCCTCCGAGGTCCAGCCCACGCAGTTCGCTACGTCCTCGACAACAGCCACCGGATCATCACACCCGTCAACGGGATCAGGCTGTCTGGAGACGTGACCGCTGACGGCGACGCATTCCTCAGGGAATATGAGCGCGTAGAGAATGATCCCCTCGCCGGAATCGGGCAGTTCAGTGGTCTGCGGCAGATGGACGAGACCCTGAAGGGCGCGAAACGGGGCGAACTCTGGACTCACGCTGCCTTCACAGGAGGCATGAAGTCCACCCTGGCGATGAACTGGCACTACAACCAAGCCGTGTACTACCAGCACTCGTCGGTGCTGTTCTCCCTGGAGATGCCCTACACGCAGGTGCGGAAGATCCTGTACGCCATCCACTCCAACCACGAGAAGTTCGCGGATATCCGCAAGAGTCTGGGCCTCGGCAAGAGCCTGGACTACAGCCAGATCCGTGACGGGGAACTGACGCCCGAAGCCCGCACGTTCCTCTTTGATCACGTCGCTCTTGATTTCAATGACCCTGCGAACAACTACGGGCACATCCACATCGAGGTGGCTGACCCCGACAAAAACGACTTCAACGTGAATGATCTCCGGTCTCGGGCCGAACTGCTGTACGCCAAGGACCCCGCTATCCGCATGATCACGATTGACCATGCCGGGCTGATGCAGAGCCGAGGCTCGTATCGCAGCACCACGGAACGGCTGAACGAAGTCCTCCGTGACCTGAAGCGGCTCGCCATGTCCTTCAACCGAGGCATGGGCATCGCTGTGGTGGCCCTGTTCCAGATCAGCCGTGAGGGCTTCAAGGCCGCCGAGAAGAACGGGGGGCGCTACAACCTGACCCACCTGTCCTATGCCAACGAGGCAGAGCGTTCCTCTGACATCGTGACGGCTGGTTGGGTGGACACGGAGTTGATGGGGTCCAACCTCGTCAAGATCCAATGTCTCAAGTCCCGAGACAACGCACCGTTCCAAGACTTCTATGCGGGGGTCTTGTGGCCATGCCGTCGGGTGATCACCACGATGGATGTGACCCCACAGGCCGCCCAGAAAGTGGGTCGGGACATTGACCTGGGAGACCTGTAATGCGAGTGGTTCACGTCCTGAGAAAGCCCTTGTCCGAGGGGACGGTTGCCTCTAATACTTTGAAGCATGGGTGCGGGGGGCTAAACATCGGTTCTTCAAGGATCGGCGGTAGCGGGGGCACCACCCGTAGCGGACAAACCCCCTACCCGCTCAAAGAGGACGGCACAGAAGACCGAAGTGTGTCTTGGGCGAGGACGGGGCATGAGATCGTGGCTACAGGTGAGGGTCGTTGGCCCGCCAACCTCATCCTTCAACATCTCGATGGTTGTCGTTGTGCGGGTACAAAGCGGGTGAAAGGCAGCGAGTTGAACCCTCGCTGTTCGTCTGAGAGTGTGGGGGGCATCTACTCCCCGATGGGCACGGTCCACAAGAGAGGGCACACCGATGAGGACGGCAAAGAAACCATAGCCAACTGGATCTGTGTCGAAGGGTGTCCAGTAAAGGCTTTGGATGAGCAGACGGGGGTGGTGTCCTATGGGGACACGGGTGGGGCTTCACGGTTCTTCAAGCAGATCGGCGGCTCCAGTGGGTAGGGCAAAGGACGCGGCAGACCGCATCCGTGCTGAGGTTCCCATCGTGGATGTGCTGTACGGGTACGGCTACCACGTCCATCCAGACGGGGAGGACCGCGAGCAACAGTTCTCGTGTGACCTCCATGGCGACGGGGCAGACACGAAGCCTTCTGCTCGGGTCTACCCAGACGGCGGATCGTTCCACTGCTTTGCGTGCGGGAGATCACGGGACGCCATCACCCTCGTTCGCGAGAAGGAGGGCATCGAGTTCTGGCCTGCCGTAAAGGCACTGGAGGCGCGGTACGGCCTGGAGCCCTTGCCCTGGACCGCCCCCGAAGAAGCCCACAAGGACAAGGCTGTCCACAAGATTGAGGAGGCCCTGAAGCATGACACCCAGACCACAGAGCAAGTCCTGCAAAGGGTCGCCAGGATCATCGACTCCTGCTGCCGTGAGCGGTCGATTCCTGCCGAGCAGTGCGCGGCCTTTTGGGAAGCCCACGACAAGGTGGGATCACTCCAACGAGGTGGCCAGGTCACGGAGGACACCACGAAGGCTGCCGCTGACAAAGTGCTCCAAGCAGTGCGCGGCTATCTGGGGGTTGGGGAGGCGTAGGAGATGGGTACTTCTACTTGAGGAGAGCGCATGAACATTCTGGACAGTCTCAAAGAGATCAGCCGCCCAAGGGTCGAGCAGAAGGCGTGGATGAAAGCCGTAGACCTACGACTCGCCACCGCTGACGACCTCGATACCATCGCCGCCGAGTGCATCGAGGCGGGCATCTACGGACTCGACCTTGAGACCACAGGGCTCGACCAACGGGCGTTCGCCGGGGACTCTGGCCGCAAGGAGACTATGGATAAGGTTGTGGGCTACTGCGTCGCCCCGACCACCGAGAAGGGCTGGTACATCCCTGTGCGCCACCGAGAGGAGGGCGCGGAAGCGAACGTGCCTCCCCGTCTCGTGGTGGCGATGGTCAACAAGATCCAGGCAGGGGGCGCAAGAGCAGTTTTCCACAACGCGAAGTTCGACCAGAAGTTCCTCGACTACGAACCTGCCGGGAAGGCAGGGAACTGGGACGACATCACCACCTGGGAAGACACGCTGGTCCTTGCCTACTTGCGGAACACCCGTGAGAGAAGGAAGGGCTTGAAGCCGTTGTCAAAGACGGAACTCGACCGGGAGATGATTGAGATCACGGAGTTGTTCCCCTCTGAAGCCGTCAAGGCTAAGAAACTCGACTTCTCCACGCTGGACCCAAACTGGGAGCCCGTGGTCTGGTACGCCGCAGCCGATGCCGTGAACACCCTGGCCCTGTTCCACATTCTGCACCCTGCTGTCGTCAACAAGGACAACCACAAGAGGCACCAGACCAGCATCTACCGGCTGGAGAAGGCATCCATCCGGGCCACGATGTGGATGGAGCAGTGCCGCATTCACATTGACCGACCCCAACTGGAAGGGTTGGTGCGCCTCGGTCAGGACGAGTGGTGGGCCTGCATCAATGAGGTCTACGACGAAGCCTCGGGCCACCTGGGCAGGGATGTCCGCCCTTGGTGGTTCAAAGGCATGGAGGGCTATGATCCCAACGCGCTCTCCCCCAACTACATGGAAGTGCGAGAGAAAGCCCTCGTGGGGTCCACCGACAAGGGGCTCCCCACAGTGGAGCGGTCAGTGCCACGCCTGGATGACCCCAGGAAGCAGGAGAGCATCCACTTCCCCGCTGTGTACGACGTGACCATCCCAGCCAACCTGGGTCAGATGCTCCGAGAGATGGGCGTCAAGGGTCTCACGACCACCGAGAAATCAGGGCAGGTGAAGACCGCGAAGGACGAGTTGGACCGCGTGATCTCCGAGGCGGGTCAGCAGTTCCCCCTCATGGTGAAGATCAAACGGTTCCGCGAGGTCGCTAAGGGGTTGAGCACCTTCCTGTTCCCCGTCTGGTGGGACACGACCCCAGAGAGATCCCCCGACGGCTGCGTCTGGGCCAACTTCAACGGCCAGAAGGTAGACACGGGACGCTTCTCGACCCCGACCCCGAGGGACAAGCACAAGGATCTGTTCCACGGACAGGTCCGATGGGGTGTCCACATGACCCCCGCGACCTATGACAAGTCGAAACCCGAGTGTGTGCGCCGGACCCGTGAGATCGTCACGGCCCGTCCAGGGCATGTCCTGTTCGCCATCGACTACTCTGGCGTCGAGTTGCGGATCGTCACCAACCTCTCTGGTGAACCCAAGTGGCTCAGCGAGTTCTTTCGGTGCTCAGCCTGTGACCACACGTTCCCCCGCGATGCCCGGCCCCCTCCCTTCTGCCCCGAGTGCGGCTCCGACAAGATCGGTGACCTGCACAGCCTGACTGCCTATGGAGTCTTCGGGGACGAGATCAAAGGCACCGCCGAGTTCAAGCAACGTCGTCAACAGTCCAAAGCGCTCAACTTCGCCATGGCTTACGGCGGCGGCGGGAGTGCGGCTCAACGGGCTGTGGGTGTGGACCGCGAGGAAGGCTGGCGGATCAAGAACCAGTACGACAAGACCTACCGCACCCTCCAGAAGTGGTGGAAGAAGCAGCACCTTGAAGCCCGGAAGCAGAAGTACGTCACGACGGCCTACGGGCGCAAGTACCCGCTGCCTGACATTGACCATGAGATGGGCGGCTTCCGCTCCAAGGCCGAACGCAACAGCGTGAACGGACCCGTTCAGGGCACGTCGGCTGACATTATGAAGTTGGCGATGGCAAAGTTGTACAAGGAGTTCAAGAGGCGGGGTTGGCTTGAGGATGTCCTGATGACCATCACCATCCACGATGAGTTGGTCTTTGAGGTCCGCGAGGCGTTGGCTGGTGAGGCAGTTGGGGTCATCGAGAAGATCATGATCGACGACACCGTTGCCATTCTCGGCTGGGTGGTCCCCCTCAAGGTGGACGTGGAGTTCGGGGACAACTGGCTTGT
>Ga0307992_1001383_pt1 | contig 14401 bp, 16 predicted proteins | sample EllFjometagen133_FD_203162 | JGI IMG/M metagenome (GOLD analysis project Ga0307992, IMG submission 203162) | Marine microbial communities from Ellis Fjord, Antarctic Ocean - #133 | ecosystem: Environmental > Aquatic > Marine > Unclassified | place: Southern Ocean | collected 2014-10-08
ATTTAATTGTAGACATGTTATATAATAATATACTAATTATCTAAAAATCTCAATTATTGACAGATTAATACATATTTGTTATAAAATAAACATCCTAAGAAAATCCTTAGGAAATTTAAAAATTTAAAAGGAAAGGGGTATTTAAATGGGAGACATCCAGTCTAAGAGAGAAGGTAAAAAAAATTATCATCTGGAAGAAATGATGCAAAAATTGTTTAAAAGATTAGAAAAAGAAAAAGAAAAAGAAATAAAACTAGATGTTAACTTCGAAAAAGGGGACGGGATACACTTGAAAATTAATCAGAATGGAATATTTATTTATTTTGGTCAAATTATAAAAAGAAGACAAAGAAAGTGGATAATAATGGCAAAATTTGACAAAGATAGAAAGATAACAATCCCTGTTAACAAAAGGAAAACTGTTTATGAAACACTTGGATGGATAACGGAGCAAGGATGTGAGATAGAGAAATTATAATTATATTATATAGCCCCAAAAGTAAGATTTTTTGCTTTTGGGACTTTTAAATTACGTGCTTTTGTGATAATATAACAAAATAATAAATTAAGAAAAAAGATGGCAAATTTAGCATTATATCGCAAATATAGACCTAGGACTTTTTCGGAAATTATAGGGCAAAAACATATAATAAAGATTTTGACAAATGCTATTTCTTCGGACATGATCTCACATGCTTATCTTTTTTCAGGCCCCAGAGGAACTGGAAAAACTACTATGGGTAGATTATTAGCTAAGGCCATAAATTGTAAGAACAGAAAAGAAGGGGAGTATGAGCCATGTAATAAATGTGATTCCTGCTTAGAGATAAATAAAGGAAATGCCATTGATCTAATAGAAATAGATGCTGCTTCCAATAGGGGGATTGATGATATTAGAGAACTTAAAGAAACAATTCGTTTTGTTCCTAGTAAATCAAAATATAAAGTTTTTATTATTGATGAATGTCATCAGTTGACCAGAGAAGCGTCTAATGCTTTATTAAAGATTCTGGAAGAACCACCAGCGCATGCTATATTTATTTTAGCCACTACCGAAATTCAAAAAATGATATCAACTATTGTTTCTAGGTGTCAGGGATTTAGTTTCCATAAATTAGGAGCAGAAGAAATTGTAGAGAGGTTAAAAATTGTTTTAGAGAAAGAAAAGATAAAATATGAAGAACCAGCTTTGTTTCTGATTGCTGCCGAAGCAACTGGTTCAGTCAGAGATGCCGAAAGCCTACTGGATAAAATAATAAGTTTTTCTGGCGCAGGAGAGAAGATAAAGAAAGAAACAATTATAAAAATATTAGGAAATGTTGAGAATGAAGTTATTATTAAATTTATTGGATATATATTAGAAAAAGATGTTAAAAATGCAGTTTCTTTTCTGAATGAATCAATTGAGAAAGGAGTAGATGTTCAACAATTTATTAAAGTATTAAATAATTATTTAAGAGAGATATTACTTTTAAAAATAGATTCAAAGTTTCAAGATTCTTTAACCTTAGTTTTGTCGAAAGAAGAAAGAAATAAGATAAATGGATTCGCGGAAAAATTTTCTTCAGAAATGATTTATAAATGCTTACAAGAGTTTTTAGAAGCAGAAAGTAAAATCAAATATTCTTCTATCCCTCAATTACCAATAGAACTAGCCATTGTAGAACTTTGCCAAAAGAAGTAAATAAGATAATAGATATTTACAATTTCGAACCACGATGATATAATAAAATACATAATAATCGTGGTTCATTTATGGTAAAACTTAAAGAAAAAACAAAAGCAATAAAATTAAGAAAGAACGGATTATCTTATAGTGAAATTTTAAAAAAAATACCAGTAGCTAAATCTACGTTGTCCCTATGGTTAAGGAGCGTTGGATTAAGTAAAATACAAAAACAAAGATTAACAAAGAAAAAACTTGTTGCTGCTCTCCGTGGCTCAGAATCTAGAAAAAAGCAAAGATTATTGATTACAAAAGAAATTAGAGATAAAGCAAGAAACGATATTAAAAAATTGTCTGAGAGAGAATTATGGCTTATTGGAATTGTTTTTTATTGGGCTGAGGGGTCAAAACAAAAAGAACACAATGTTTCTCAAATTGTAGAATTCAGTAATTCAGATCCGAGAGCGATAAAAATTTTCATCAAATGGCTTTTGAACATTTGTAAGCTTCCTAAACAAGATATTCAATTTCGAATTTATCTTCACAAGAACAACAAAGAAAGACTAGATGATGTTCAGAAATATTGGTCAAAAATTACTCAATTTTCAATAAAAAATTTTCAAAAAATTACATGGAAAAAGCATAAGATTAATACAAATAGAAAAAATATAGGAAAAAAATATTTTGGGGTTTTAACTATAAAAGTAAAAAAAAGTACAAATTTAAATAGAAAAATAGAAGGATGGATTCAAGGAATAGATAAAAATTGCCGGGTCGTCTAAAGGTAGGACAGATCCCTTTGAAGGATCCGATCTTGGTTCGAGTCCAAGCCCGGCAGCACCAGTCAGCGCAGTATCGAGGCCGACCGAGAGGCCTATGTATACAGGGCGACCGAGAGGGGTTCGAGTCCTGCCGCCGGAGTTCGCTTATTGACTTTTAATTTAATAGGAATAAATATGAAAGAAAAAATTAAGAAAAATTTAATATGGAGTATAATCTTTCTTTCCCTCTCTTTTATTTTTCTAATATTTACCAACTTAATCTATTCTCCGAGTATAGGATATTTAGTTGGTAAACTGATATCCCAGATTGGAATATGGTTCGTTATTATTGGAATAATAGCATATGTTGTTTGGAGATTTGGCTTTCACAAAAATAAAAGTCTTCTCTTTATTTTTTCACTTTTATTTTTTGTCACGGCTATGTTTACATCAGCGACAAATATTATGGAGAGATATGCTATTTCTCGATTGCAGGATTCTTTTAATAAGGTTCCAGAGGAAGAGGTAGAAAATAAGACATATTATTCTGTTATTGATGAAGAATGGGAGGATTTTTATTCCGAAATTGGCCAATTTAAAGCCAGTTTTCCCACATACCCAGAACATGAAATCTATGATGTTCCCTTATTTGATACTGGTTTAGTGGGAAGACTTGATGAGTATGTCACCGAAAAAACTGATAATACAACTTTCATTATTTTTGTAGGTACATACCCGCCAGAAATAGATATTTCTAAACCAGAATTCGGCTTAGAGGCGGGAGTGAATAATGCAGTAGAGTCTTTTGAGGGCAATAGACTCATATCATCACATTTCACAACTTTCAATGAATATCATGCCATCGATTACCTTATTCAAAATAAAGGATTAGACGTTTATGTAAAAGGAAAAATATTTATGAAAGGACAAAATAGATATCAGTTATTGTATACGTATGGAAGTGGGGATTATAGAGAAAGCGATCATAATCGATTTATAAATTCTTTTGAACTACTTAAATGAAATTATGGAAGAAAAAATTAAAATTCAAAAAGGCTTTATTCAAATCCCATTATTGGTAATTATTATCGTTTCAATTGTCGTGGTATCAACTGGGGTAAGTTTGTATTTTCACGAACAAGAAAAAGGATTAGCTACAATAAGTGAACCACTTTTATCTACGGGAAACGAATTACTCATAGAACGAAACGAGCGTTCTGAATATTCTCCCTGTGAGTGTCCTGTCGATGAACCCTGTGAACCAAAAGAAATTATTAAAGAGGTTATTGTAGAAGTCCCAGTAGAGGTAATAAAGGAGGTTGAAAAGATTATTTATGAAGACAAAATCGTTTATCAAGATTGTCCTTCCTGTGATTTCTGTTGGCAGTGTGGAGAATGGAGTGATTGTATGGACTCTCAACAAACACGAACTTGTACATATTCTAATAATTGCGTTATTACAAGTAATAAACCAGCCACTGCACAATCTTGTATCGTTCCTTCTTCTCCAAACTATTTAATGCCAGATAAACCGATTATTGAATCATTTTGTGATAACAAAGGAAATTGCGTTCATTCTCACATTCCGGATCCTAATTCTACTGATTGGTATTTATCGCCACTCCCCACGATTCATGTAGGAGAAACACTTAACTTTACTATTAAAGTTTCTGGAGAAGAAACCTTGGGAATACTTGCACTTATTGTTCCTCAAGAGTATGACTGGGTAAAAGAGGGCGGGGAAAAATCTTGGGGTACGGACTTAACATACTCTAAAACTTTTACTGCAGAAGACATATCTACATCTTACACTATCTATGCTTATATTAAGAGCCAAAATGATAATTACCACAGAAAGTCTAAGGGTTGTTTTTGGATAGACTACTCTTGCGATGATTCGCTTAATTTAAACTACATAGTACTTCCTTAAGAGCCAACTCCAACTCGGGTTTTTGATATAATAAATCTATGAAAGAAAAAATTAAAGAATGGGTTAGACAATTAATTAGTGTAATTGGGACAATTTTAATTATTTCAGTTATACTTACTTTTGTAGTAATTGAAGGATACGAGAGAAGTTTTTTCGAAGAACTTCCAAAAATATTTATTTTTATTTCCTTTACTTTTTTAATTATTTGGATTGTTTACAAAATTTATAATGCACGTAAACCAGAGATTATCAAAAGAGATAAATTTATAGATGAAATTGACGAAAGCTTAGAGAATTTAGAGAGTTATGAGAAAGAAGACTTTAAGGAACTGAAAGAAGAAATAACAAATATTCGTAAAAAAATAGATTCCTTTAAATCATAATCTTAAATAAATTTATGAAAAAGAGGACACTCGCAATTTTTGGGATAGGGACATATGCCTTGTCTGTCTTATCGTCTGCTACAAACTTGGAAGGAAATTCTGTTATGCCAATTGCTTTAATTATAATATCGGGGATAGCAACTACAATATTTATAATTATGGCGATAATCCGCCTCTGGAAAGAGGCAAGAGGTGTATCAATAACGCTTGCATTTTCAGCGGTCATTCTTTTTATATTATCGGTGATTCAAGAAGCTATCTCATCTTCATACGGGAACCCGATTATTATCCTATTGAATATAGCAAAAGTAATTTATTTTATTGTATTTGTTTGGGCAATAGTAAAACTTTTAAAAAAATAAACTGAATAAATCTATGAATAAAAAAATTAAACATATCTTTGTTGGTATCTTAATTGGTGTCATCGCTTTACCAACCATTACTCTTGGTGGGACTTTTGTGTCTTCTTTAATTCAAGGCAAAACAGTAGAAGAAGCAGTTCAAATTTTAGCCACACAGATTGATTCTTTAATTGGAAGGGTTGGGACGCTTGAAAGTGGGCAGGAACAGATCGCACAAGAATTGCAAAAACAAGAAGCGTGCCGAAAAGTAGGTGATATTTTAGATCAAGCGAATGATGTCTTCCGAACAGCAACAGTAAAAACAATAGATAATGCCATTTTTTATACACAAATTCAATTAGGAACAACCGATTCAATAGATCAAGAAGTGATTTCAATACTTCAAACCAGAATAATAAAACTTCAAGATTTGAAGGTAGAACAACTTGCTCAAGAAGCGATCTGTGAGCAACTTGATTCAGAACAAATTATTAAAAAAGAATCATGTAGAAGAGCTGATTGGATTCTTAAAAAACTTAAGGATCTGCCTAAATATAAACAGATAATAGCAGAAGGTAAAGAGAGCGATTATTATTATTGTGATCAGGTTGAACAACAAAAACCAGAAACAGAAAACGATAATGATGAAATGATTCAAGAGCCAGAGAGTAGTAATGATTTTTTTCGAGAGTATCAGACAAAAATAAATCAATTACAGGAATTGGAAATTGAATACCATATGCAAAAAGAACTTTGCGAACAACCGTAAAATGTGTCTATGAAAGAAAAAATTGAAGAAAAAGAAACAAAAATAATTGGATGGTACAATAACTCTTCTGATCATTTTTTCTGTTTTAAATGTTTTACGAAAATGAATGAACTTAACAAAGAAAAATATGAAGCAGTTGAAGCGAAATCTTTAGAGAATGATGTTTATACCTGTGATAAATGTGGGAAGATATTTGATGAAAGAATAGTGAGTTTTGATATAAAAAAAATAATAACAAAAATTATATTATGGATAGGGTTTATACTTTCCTCAATTCCAACGATAGGATTTCTAATAATGCTAATAACAAAACACGAAGATTTAAAAAAATTATCCCTTTTCGCAATTCTGTTTTGGGTTTTTCTGTTTTGTTTTTTTTCTAAAAAACTTGGACTATTTGGATTATCAGAAAAATTGACCTATTTTAAAAACCTAATTAGAAAACCTAACAAACAAGATAAACAAGAAAGTTAAAAAATATGTTTTGGGGATTAAACAATTTAATAAAAAGATACTTTGCAGAGATTTTAATAGTGGTTGGCTCAGGACTTTTTATAAATGGAATTTTTAGTTTTTCTTCTAAAACTGAAGTAGGAAATTGTCCTCTTCATTTTAGTTGTAGACAAGTAATGGGAGCAGCTTATTATTATGATTTTTATTCTCTCTTAGTAGTCTCAATTGGTGCAATGTTAATTATTCTTGGACTTTTAATACTCAGGAATAAAAAAAGATGACAATCCACATTCATTATAAAGACAATAAATGTCCAAAATGCTCTGTCTTATTTATTCCTTTCAAAAAAGATTTTAAATGTCCTAATTGCAACGAGCCGATCAATAAATTCTTTGACTTTATCCCGGAACTTATTGATTCAATGAAAATCCATAAAGAAAGATATGGAGATTATATGCCTCCTGCTTGGTATGTTGGGTCTTTAACCGAACACATACAAAGTATCATCTTCAAGCTATTTGACGCTCTGGAACAGCAAATTTCACCAAATCCAAGCAAATTTATAGCCGACTGGCTGAGTAAAATTAAATGGGGAGATCAGCAGTATTTACAGAAACACATTGAGGACATAGCTTTAGCTGTTTATGAAATTTATAAAGACGATGAAGAGTTCAAGAATATTGAGTATAAAAAAATAGAGAAACCTTCTAAGGTTAAAAGAATTTTTAAGATATTCCTTCCATAAAGTAAAAAATACTTCATTTTTATGAAGTATTTTTATGATTTTGAACTACATTTTTCATTATCTTTTACTTATGATTTACTTTAGTTTACGATTTATTTATTATAAATCAATATGAGTATGTTCAACGAAATAAACAAATATAAAATTAAGGTTCATGACTCAAATAAAAACGAATTGTTTTATATTCCCAACGTTATTTCAATTGACCCGTTGAATAATCTTTTTATGGCTACAGAGTGGCTGGTAGCTGAAGCTTCAAAAGATTACATTAAAACTCATAAGACGATAGAAAAAAGAAGAAAAAATAAAGAAAATCCTCAAAAAAATTTAGATATAGCCAGCGAATTTAGTATAAGATTAGGATCCAGAACGCAAGGATATGTCAATCAGCTTTGTTTGATGGAAGACATACTAACGTTTGAATATAAAAGAATGGCTGATATCTTGAAAGAAGCGACAGGTGGAAAAATTGTGTTTAATCCAAAAATAGACTGTAAAAACATTAAGATGCGTTTTTCTCCCATCAGAACATTTCGGCATAAAGTTGTAGCCCACACCGCATATACATATCCAAAGAGAAATTCGGAGACGAAAATAATTGAAGATAGCCCCGAAACGATAGTGAGATCCATTTTAAATTTATTTCCAACAGACGGGGAGATTACAGTTGGAAATAATTTTTTTTGTGGCTTTTCAAAATATAAGTCCGAGATTCCTGTGATTTCGATTTTTGAATGGAAGGATAAAATAAAATCCATTTTTGAAGACTGGGAAAGGCTTTTTATTGAAAAATTGAGTTTGATTTGTGAAGAGTGTCCTATCAAAAATAAGATTTTTCGTATAGAAATTGCAAACAGGCACTCGTATAAAAAAAGAAAGATTAGGGAGTAATTTAACAACACCACTAATTTCGAGTTTTTGTTTTATACTATCCCAATCCAAAGTTCTAAATGTATCCCGTAATGATAAAAAAAACTCATCGCTAGGCGGTTTTATTTTAGCTTGAAGTTTCCTAAAAATGGGGCTATCTTAAAGGTAGAAAGAGTAAATCTATGAAAGAAAAAATTAAAATCAAAAAGGGCTTTATCCAAATTCCATTATTGATAGGTATTATAATTTCTATTATAGTAACTGCAGGAGTTGGTTACGGAGCATTTGAATATCATAAAACTTCTAAGATAATAGGGGAAGCTGAACAATTAGCAAAAGAAGAGAGATACGATGGAGCGATTGAAAAATTAGAACTTGCTCAAAATAAATGGCTTACTAATACTTTAGGGATAAAAAAACAAAAAATTACTGATGAAATAGAAAAAAATAAAAAAGATCTTGAAGACAAATCAAAATTTACTCAATCTTTAGGAGAATTTAATGGAGCAAATTGGCAAAAAGCCATAGATTCGTTCTCGGAAATTCCTGAGAACTCTTTTTATTATAAAGATGCTCAACTAAAAATAGAAGAATCTAAAAGAAAGATGGTTGAGGAAGAACTTGGAGAAACAAAAATTGCAAAGAAGGAAGCAGAAGAAAAAACCCGACAAGAAATAATTAAGAGAAGTCAAGCTGAAGCAAGAGCGAAACAAGAAGAGCTTGAGAAAAATTTAAAAGAACAACAGTTATCAGAAAAAGAAGCTGAAGAAAAAAGAATGAATGCCGATAATGACGACGATGGTTTAACTTATAGAGAAGAACTATCTGAAGGAACTTCTGATTTGAACTCAGACTCCGATGGCGATGGAATAATTGATAGTGAAGACACTCATCCAGCAGGAGGGGGACGAAATATACCCCAAACATTTGCTTGGAATTACGGTGGATATGATTGGACTTGGACAGAGTCAATTCAGGAAGATTGGTATGATTACTATAAAGCAAGGCCGAGAAGCTCTCTTGAAGGCATAAAATATATTACCAGTGATGACCCTTTTATTAAAAAGATAAGCAAAAGAATTTCAGAGAGCGCTAAAGGCGATGTCATTGATACTTGGTTAGCCATATCTTTTGTGCAAAATTTACCGTATGTAGATGATGTTTTTACTGGTTATGATGAATACCCTAAATATCCCATTGAAACCTTTTTTGAAAAAAATGGAGATTGCGAAGACACCAGTTATTTAGCCGCTTCTATCCTTGATGCAATGGGATATGGTTCTGTTCTTATTCTGTTGCCAGGACATATGGCAGTGGGCATCTATATGAATTGCGATACCCCTGGGACATATTATGAACTTGATGGAAAATGCTATTATTATATTGAGACTACGAGCAAAGATTGGGTTGGGGGAGAAATTCCTGATAAGTATCGCAATACTCGTGCAACCCTAATAAAAATCCCTTCTGGCAAGACCGCTGATGTGTATCCCAAATATAAAAAATCTTGTTATTCTTCTTTAGATTTTCCCGGTTATTATTCCGATGGAGAAAATTTTTATTCCGATAGCCAATGTAATTATTTAGCTTATTGTCTGCGTTATGATGAATTCTATATTAAACCCAAAGAGCTAAATTTTTATTGGGATAGTAGTTGTTCGCAGATAGTTGTAAAAGGATGTTATAAATCTACAGATTATTCAGGATATTTTTATGATAGTTTCGGCTTTTATTATGATTCTCAATGCACCCAAAAAGCAAGTATATGTAGGTCTTCTACAGTTTATTCCGATAGATACTGGGATGGCGATTATAGTTACTGGGATAGTAATTGCACTCAAAAAGTGTTGTCTTGGTGTTCTAAATCTGACTATCATCCAGGATATTTCTTTAATAGTTTGGATTATGGGTATTATTACGACTATCAATGCACCCAAAAAGCAGATTTGTAAGAGAGAAATCAAACTTTTCTTACTCGTTCAATAAATAGTGAATAACAAGGTTAGGATAAATTAAAAAAGCCCATCGCTGGACTGTTTTAATACATTAAACAGGTTCTAACGTCGTCCACGACCCGTAGCAAAGGAAATCGCCTTTATTCAGGCGGTTTTTTCTTTATCTATTGACTTTTTTTTAAATAAGTGTATAATATAGACAGAATATAAAAAATTAAAAAAGGAGAAAAAATGAAGATTACGGAAGATATGTCCGAAGAAAAACAGCAGATAATAATGATGGGAGAGAAATTGAAACTAATAGTTTCTGTCGCGTCATTCTTAATTGCGGTTGTGATGTTTATATCATGGCTATAATAAAAAATAGACCTTGTTACTATCATAAGTAACAGGGTCTTTTTTAAAACAGGTTCTAATGTCGTCCATGACCCGCAGTAAATACAAATCGTCTTTTTATTCAAACGGTTTTTTGGTAAAATAAAATATATGGACAATAATAAACAAAAACAATTAGAGAATTTTTTTCTTGGTTTATTTAAATGGAAAATGAACAAAGAAGAATTAAAGAATCAAGTAGAAAACTATAATACATTAGGTTTCTTTAAATCAGCAAGAAAGATAGCAACTGCTCTAATAATTTTTAACGTAATTATTCTTTGGACAATTGGTTGGTTTCCTTTCCCAAATTGGGCTGATGTTTTATTAATGTTAATATTAACTCTCTTGATTTATAAAGGAAACGAATATGCAATGGTTTCTATAATGGTTTATTCAACTGTCATAGAGGGGTTTCTAATTATTGATAGTTTTTTTTTGAATTTTGGTCCTTCTACTATAGGATGGTCTATTTGGTGGGTAATTTTTATGGGAGCATTGTGGCGAGCATATCAGGTAGAAGAATATAAGGAAAAATGTCAAGAAAATAAATCTGTGGAAAATAAAATTAAAGAAGGTAAAACAAAAATAATTGGATGGTACAATAAGTTTTCTGATCACTTTTTTTGCTTTAAATGTTTTTTGAACATGGATGAAATTGATAAAGAAAGATATGAACCAATTACAGAAGAATCTTTAGAAAATGATATTTATACTTGCGATAAATGTGGGAAAGTATCTGGTGGCATATCTGCAAGAGAAAAAGTTAAGAAAACAATAGCTATGATTTTTGGTATATTGGCTTCTATCGCAGTCATTTTTTATGGATTTTGTGCGTTTTATATGGCCAGTTACTCTTTCTTTTTTTGGTCAGCTATTTTATTTTTAACCCTAGGTGTTTTAATTTTTCGTAATTCCATTAGATTAAAAAAATCTAATACTTTTAAAAATTCTAGAAATCTGATTTATGTGGGGATACTTTTCGTAATATTTTCACTATATGAATCTATTAATATATATTTTATATGGGGGACAGAATCCGTTTTTGGTACTTTCCCCCTTTTAATGATTGGCATCTTAATCATCTCGGCAGGTTTTTTGGGGATTGATGTCTATGAAGTAAAAAAAGAAGAATCATATCCAAAAGAGAGAAAAAGGTTTTTTAAAATAATTAAGTTATTGTTTTTTTTGATATTATTATTTTTGATTGGATATACGATTTTTAATGTTTATACATATAAAACGGATGAAACAATAATTTACCAAGAGGATATCGGAGATTTAAAATTAGATGGAAAGATTACATTTATGGGAATGACTGGAAGAGGTGGTATTTTTAAAATGTGCATGGTGGATTTAAGTAATCCAAAAGAAATTAATTGTTTTGCAGAGAATGGCAGAAGTCCTCTTTGGGGTCCGGATGGAGAAAATATTTTTTATTATAAATGGACTGAAGAAGGGCACATAGACACCGTTATATATAATATAGCTGATGGGACTAAGGAAATACTGAGTGGAGAGGATGTATATGAAGAGAATGAAGCGCTAAGAGTATCAAAAAAGACAGGAATATCTTTTAGTAAAGAAGATGTTTCTAGTCAAATGGATACAACGTCCTTTTTTAGAGATAATCGTTGGAAATTACTTTCCCCCGATGGTAAAAAAATACTTTTTCAAAGTGGAACTTCCATATATTTATCAGAAAAAGGTAACATAAAAGAACAAACTATTTTACTTGATCCTTCAGATGGGTTTTGTAATAATCCAATGTGGTATTCTGAGGATAAAATATTGGTCTTATGTAGACTAAAAAGCAATGATGTACTTACTAAAGAAAGATATCAACGTGGATTTTATCTAATGGATATTAATAATTCTAGCTTAATATTAGTAGTCCCTTGTTCTACCAAAGATGAAATTAGTTATTACGACTTACCGGACTTATATATTAACCAGGACTTATATATTAACCAGCAAGAAACAGAAAATTTTGAATGCGGAGATTTGGTAACTTTTACTTACAGAAATAAAGAAGCCATCTATGGGACAGTAGAAAGTCAAGGAAAGTGTTGGCTAGACCGCAATCTTGGAGCTGATCGAGTAGCTATAACCTATGATGATGCTAATGCTTATGGTGATTTGTTCCAGTGGGGCAGATTAGATGACGGACATCAAGATAGGCATAGTGAAACTACAACTACTTTATCTAATATTGATATTTCTGGGCATAGTGACTTTATAACAATTTCTGATATTAATTATTACAGACCCCATAGTAATTACGATTGGAGGTCTTATAGTAATTACGATTGGAGATGGCCTCAAAACAATAATTTATGGCAAGGGGCTTCAGGGATAAATAATCCCTGCCCACCTGGGTGGTGTGTACCGACTGAAACTGAATGGCAAGCAGAACTTGATAGTTGGAGTACAACAGATGAACGTAGAAACGATGCTTTCGCTAGTCCTCTAAAACTAACTGCGGGTGGGCACCGGAATGCCAGTAATGCTTTATTCTATAGTGTAGGCAGTTACGGTCGTTATTGGAGCAGTACAGTGGATAACACAAATTCCGGGGAATTATACTTTAGTAGTGATGGTGCTTACGTGTACTATATTTACCGAGCGGTAGGGTCAGCGGTTCGCTGTATCAAAAACTAAATTGATAATCTAGTTATTTTTGACAGGTTCTAACATCGTCCACGACCCGCAGCAAATGAAGATCGCCTTTATTCAGGCGATTTTTGTATAGTGGAAAAATGATTAAAGCAATTTTATTTGATCTTGGTTATGTTCTATTAAAAAGCAAACTTAGAAATACTTTAATTAACAATATTGTAAAATAGAAATATAGATATTCCCCAATAAAACTATCTTCTTATATTATTATAGGGATTCCTATTTTTATTAATTTCGTTAATAGCTTTATCTAAAAATTTACTGAAGGTTTTGTTCTCTTGCCAGATTTTTTTTAATTGCTGTCTCACCCTTTGGTGTTCAGGATATCCTCTATCTTTAGATAAAATGATGTTCTCGAACTCGGGCTCGTTTAATAAAAAAGTCAAAGATTCTTTTATGTCTTCTATTTGTTTATCGTTCAAGCCCTTTTTCTCAAGATAATCTCTATAATAATGCAAAAACTGAAGGTGCAATAATTCATGGCATATTGTTGTTATAGAAAATGGCAAACTATGCCACATTGATACCATAAACCAATTTTCTCTCTCGTTATAGGGACACATAAAACCTGTTGTTAAAAAACATCTAAAATCATCTCTATAGATAGGTTTATTCGTTACGTGAGAAAGAATGCTGAAAAAGCTTTTTTCAATTTTACCCCAAGAATTTCCAAGAGCAATTAGTTCTTGTTTAATTATTAGTTTACGATATTTTCTTTTTGGATGATTTTTTAAATAATTTTCTGTTATGTTATTAGCCTCTGAAAAATCCAACTTTAAAATCTTTCCCAGTAAGTCTTCTGGAATATGAACAATTTGTTTTCGCCAATTAAGTCCAAATATGTTCTTGTCCTTATCTTTTGTTACAGAAACCCAGCTCCAAGCGTCTTTTTTGATATTATATTGAAAAGTGACTTTTGGCATAAAATTAATTTCCTACTTACTTGATTATAAAAAAAAATTAAGAGTATGTAAACAAAAAGGGGTATATTTTAATTTACTCAAAACTGAATACCCCTTTTATAACTGTAACTTCTATGATTTTTTGGTTTGTTCATAAAGATCCCAAACCAACCATTGAATAGTTTTTTTAGCATGAACACAAAAGGATTCATCGACTTTCCAAATGCTACCACCTCGAATATAAGCATTATGGGGACAACCTCCACCACAGATCGTGAGTGCTTCGCAATCATAACATTGAGGCATATTAAGCGGAGAACGTTTACTCCATTCTTGCCAAAAAGGATGCAAGTAGGGATCAAAATCGTCGTCTGGCTGTACAAAAAATTCCCCTGTGCCACTGAAAGCATGGCAAACACCAAATTTCCCGTCTGGTCTAACAACAATTTGCCTTCCGCAACCAGAGCAATCTCGGTCATATAACTGACCACCTACAAATGCCTCAACTTTACGCATAATCCGATGTTCGTATATTCCTCGTTTTCTTGCTATTTTAAAACAATCAATCATTG
>Ga0307992_1001384_pt1 | contig 14400 bp, 9 predicted proteins | sample EllFjometagen133_FD_203162 | JGI IMG/M metagenome (GOLD analysis project Ga0307992, IMG submission 203162) | Marine microbial communities from Ellis Fjord, Antarctic Ocean - #133 | ecosystem: Environmental > Aquatic > Marine > Unclassified | place: Southern Ocean | collected 2014-10-08
CTCAAACCCAGGGATTTGATATTCCAGAAAATGTCATCTTCTGTAGAAAGATGATCGCCAGTGGAGAAGGATAGTTGGCCAGAGAATTTTTGAGCCCCTTCTTTGGTCACCACATTGACAATTCCTGATTGGGCTTGTCCATATTCAGCATTGAAAGTACCACTAATGACCTGTAATTCCTGGACCCAGCTATTTTCGAGCCCAATGGAACTCCCACCATTGTATTGATCTGTCACAGGGACACCGTCAATGAGATAGGCAATCTCACCACCACGTCCACCACGGATATGGAAACTCCCACCAGCATCTTGTACGACGCCAGCCTGTAGCTGGATTAAATCGCCAACTTCCTGCACGGGCATAGCAGCAATCTTCTCTGAAGAAACATAAGCTGTGGTGTTGGTACGTCCCTTCTCTACAACCATACGCTGGCTCACGACAACGACTTCCTCACCCTCAATCGTTTCTTGACTCAACGCAATATTCTTGATCGTAGATAAATCGATATTTACACGCGTATCCTGAATAATGGTTTTTGAATAACCAATATAGGTACAAATCAAAGTATAGGATCCTGGTCTCACGCCAATAATGAAATATTCGCCTTTGAGATCTGTCATGGAACCCATCCCAGTCCCTTCAAGATAGATGTTTGCACCGATAATGGGCTCACCCGTCAGTTCTTCTGTGACTTTACCTACAATTTTGCCTGTTGTTCCTGCAATTACTGAGCTTCCAAGTAGCATGAACAGAACAATTCCACAGATAATCAACCTACTTCGCATACACATTCCTTGTTTGCAATCTACATGGCCTGACAATACAAAAATACTTCACATTCATGGTTGAGCAAATAGTGCGCCTTCAACGAAAAAAAGGGAGTTTAGTTTATGCATATTTGCTATCAACACAATCAAGTTTCTCAATTCTGAATATTTATTCACTAATATTGATTCGCTAGTTAGAATGCACATTTATTTAGCGAAAGTCAACAAAAAATTTGGGAGACACAGGTAGTTGTTTATTGATATGTAAGTATGTATCCCTATAAAGCTATCTTCAGTATTTCGAAAAATATATTTTAATGATTAATTAAATAAGTTGCATATATATTCAATATCACGCACATTTGAGCGGTCTTCAGCTAGAAATGGTCAAGCCTTTTACCTTAAATGGGGATGAATTAAATATGGCAAATAAACAATCCGTGAAAGAGGAACTGCTTATCTTGGTTGCATCCCTGTATTATATGGAAAATCTTGGACAGGCAAAAGTGGCACAACTGGCTGGTATTTCACAGGCGAATGTGTCTCGACTTCTCAGTGAAGCACGAAAACGAGGCATTGTTACCATCAATGTCAAGCCCTTCTCTCCTCGCAATGAAACCCTTGAACAACAGCTTATTAATAAATTTGACTTAAAACATGCATTTGTTATTAACTCCTCCGCGCACAGAAACCCCGTACAGCAGAGACAGGCCATTGGCTATTTTTCTGCCCCATACGTAAGTGATTTGATAAAAACCAACCATACAGTTTGTCTGGCTGCAGGTAGACATATTCAGGCACTCGTTGAGAACATCAAGAGTGACACGACCTCATCAAATGTCATTTTCATCCAGGCCATGGGACATATCAGAAATGACATCCATGATGATGATGCTTTTGAAATAACCAGGAAACTGGCAAAGATCTGGAATGGCACCTCACGCAGTATTCAAGCGCCTGCCATCACCCAGGATATGGAAACTTACAAAGCTTTTACCTCCCATCGGCAGATCAAATCCATCCTCAATCAGATGGACTCTGCTGATCTGGCCATCGTGGGCGTGGGTATTAGCTCTGATTCAGTTTTCCTTGACCGTGAATTTATTTCACCGCAAGATATGAATCACCTCTTCAAGCAGGGTGTTGTGGGTGAGATTTGTGGACAATTTTTTGATGATAACGGGGTCGAAGCCAATACTGCTTACAAGGATCGAGTTATCGGAATCACCCTGGATCAACTCAGAGAAACACCCGATGTTGTAGCCATTGCCAGCAATTCCAATCGAGCAAAGGCTATTCGGGCTGCCATCCGCGGCGGCATCATCAAATCCCTGGTTTTAGATGATAATTGTGCAGAAGAACTCATCACTCTAGACAAGTAATTCTTTAATCTGATTACATTTTTTCTACTGGGTAAAAGACTGACCCTCGAGTTCCACGATCTGATCAACCTTTGGCTGCGAACCACCCCCTAGAAATTCAGAATATAACCAGGCATTGAGGATGGTTTTGGCCAATTCTGATCCTATCACACGGGCTCCCATGGTAATAACTTGGGCATCATTGCTTTTCCTCAAACGCTCTGCAGAATACACATCGTGGCAAAGCCCCGCATAAACCCCTTGAACCTTATTCGCAATGATGGACATGCCAATACCGGTTCCACAAATTAGAATGCCCCGTTCATAGTCGCCACTTTTGATTTTCTGAGCCAGATTAAAACCAATTTCCGGGTACATTGCTACTTTATCAGCACCATAGGCTAAATCTGTGATATCACAGCCCGCATCTTTCAAATGCTGAAATACAATATTTTTTAATTCAATAGCAGCATCATCGCAATCGATGGCAATCTTAAAATCTCTCATTTTGAATAAGCCTTATTTTTCTTGATGTGTGGTCCAACTGCATTCCAGGTCAAGGCAAAGAAAAATGTCCCAGCCATTCCTGCAAATATTAGAAGTAAAAACCCTTGATTCCAGCCACTGTGGTCAACGACAGTCCCCAAACCCCAACCAGACAGGATACCGCTGAGGTAACCAAAAAAGCCAGTTAAGCCAATCGCTGCGGCAGCTACCTTTTTAGTCGCCAGGTTAGCAGCCATGGTTCCTACCAGAGCCTGGGGTCCATAGATAAAGAAGCCAATGGCAGATAGCAGCGATGCATAGACATAGGGTGAATCTGAAGGAAGACGCCAGAACAGGTAAATGGAAATCGTGCAGGCCAGCATGTAGAAAAATGCGGCTCGGCCACCGCGACCTTTAAAAACCCTATCCATGAGCCAACCACTGACCAACATGCCAGCGATTCCAAAGACTTCATAACCGGCTACAATCCAACCGGCCTGGGTGATATCTACACCCTTCATCTCTGTTAAAAATGATGGTCCCCAATCCAGAATGGCAAACCGAACGGTATAGAGGAAAAAATTTGCAAAGGCCAGCACCCAAATCATGGGATTTTTAACAACATATTTAATGAGGTATTGCTTCTGCTCCTTCCACTTTACCTGATGCTCAGGCTCACTATCAGCAATCTCATCTCGGTAAACTTCCACTGCTGGCAAACCCAGAGATTCTGGTGTATCACGAAGCCACCAGACCAGGAAGCCTGCACCTACAAGCGCGATACCCGCAGGGACATAGAAAGCCAACCGCCAATCGTAGACAACCAAAAAACTGGTGAGTACCAGGACCAGAGAAGCGCCGATGGAGTGGGAAGTGTTCCATATGGCAAATTTTGTCCCTCTTTCACTGGCGGAAAACCAATGTGTTATGCTTCTGGCACAGGGTGGGAACCCCATACCCTGAAAATAGCCATTGAGTAGCCAGAAGAGTCCAAACGCTAGAACCGTACTGCTCATCCCAAAGAGAATATTCATGAGAGCCGAAAGGGCCAGGCCCGCGGCCATGAAATATCGAGGATTTGCTCTATCCCCAAGAATACCATTAAATAATTTTGAAACACCATACAACAAACCGTGCAATGTGAGAAATAGTCCCAGCTGAGCCTTGGTGATTCCCAATTCTGCTTCCATACCAGGCAGGGCAAGGGACATATTTTTTCGCACAAAGTAGAATAGCGCATAGCCAATCATGGTGGTATACATGATGCGAATACGGTAATAACGGTAGGTTTTTTTATACTCGGCAGAATCCACATCGAGGGGTTCGATAGGTGGTGCAGCATCAAAGATTTTGAGGAACTTCAGATTCATATATGATTACTTTTCCCTTGGATGTGAAAGTTTATCCAAGTTTTTTTAAGTGGTTGTATTCTGTGCCAACTTGAGCTGTTCTCCCAGCTCTCGCACGCTTTGCAAGACAATATCAGGTTTGAATGGACTTGCTTCCAGATCCTCCAGAGTGGCTTCACCTGTCAGGACCAAAACCCCTACAACCCCTGTCTCACAAGCCATGGCGATGTCAGTGTAAAGTCGATCCCCCACCATACCTAACTCATTTTTTTCAAGACCATGCTCTTCCATGAGACCCTCAAGCATAAGTGCGTTTGGTTTTCCAGGGACCGCTTCAGGTGTTTTGCCGGTGGCTGCTTCAATGGCGGCACAAATGGCACCACAATCCACCAGGACCAGTTTTTCATCAGTGGGACAAATATTATCAGGATGTGTAGCAATATAGGGCTTCCCCTGATCGATCCAGTAAGTTGCCACCGTGAGTTTGGCGTAATTGAGAGAAGTATCAAAACCGACGATGACAAGCTCGGGTTCATCACCTGGCTCATCACGAACAACTTCATAGCCAGCGTCCCTGAATTCCTGCTTTAAGCCATCCGTCCCCAGAACCATAACACGCTTTGAATCAGTGTGAGTCTTCTCCAGGTATTTGATGGTGGCGAGGGCTGAGGTAAAAACTTTATCGCCAGAAGCATCAAGTCCCAGAGCAGTTAATTTTTGGGCATATTCATTCACGCTTTTTGAGCTGTTGTTTGTGAGAAATGTATAGCCAATTCCCCCGGCTGTGAGCCCATCCAGAAAGCTTTTTGTAAAAGGAAACAGGGTCTTACCCTTATAGATGGTCCCATCCATATCCAGGGCGAGATGTTTGATCTTGCGGAGCTTATCAATAGCTTTAAGAGACAGCATTCTCAGTCTCTACTACCTTTTTGCTACCTGGCCAATAGACATCATTTTTAAATATCTGATACAAACATATCCCTGTGAGTCCCGTCTCGTGGGCAACATCAAGGAGGGTGTAACGGGTACGGATATAGCGTGCAAACTCGTAACTGTTCTTCAATCGCATTAAATCTATGCCAATATCTTCTGGTCGTTGAGGTCCGGCGACCTGTTCCAGTTTGGACCGTAATTCACCAAAAGGAATCACTTGTTGTTCAAGGCGTGGTCTCAATTCTGGCCAGAGCTCGCTGAGCACCTTAAGACGATTATGCAATATTTCTGCCGTGATATATTTTCCCCGGGCCTGCTTTAAAATCTGTTGTGCTATCATATCATCCGGAAATCTTGACCGAATTCTCTTTTCGATAATGTCAAATGATGTCCAACGGGCCTGTATCTCGGATAACGACCAGTTCCTGTCCTGAAAATCCAGGGGTAAAATTTGTTCATAGAGCGCGAGAGAGGACAAAGATCCAATGGCAACTTTAAAGCCGTGGGAAGGGGTAATGCCGTGATGGGTGTGATGTTCAATATCCCAGAGATGACTGAATTGATGCTCTGCACCAGAAGCAGGTCGGGAGGATCCCAGGTGCTGCATGGCCAGGCCGCTCATTAACAAGCCTTCGATCAGAAAGCAGAGAGCTTTTGCATCACCATCGCGCACACCAGCTGGATCTGATGTCAAATCTCTCAGAGGTGCCTGAACTAAATCCCAGGATACCGGATCTATTGCCTCAATCCCCAGGGCATCGGCTATCATCCAATCAGCTCCTGCAGGAATTTTTGCAATGAGATCAGCATATCCCCAGGCATTCATCTCTTTTGGAGCCTGTGACAAAACATCAATATCAGCAATCACTCCGCGGGGTGCGGAACACTGGAAGGTCTGCTTGAAGCCACCTGAGGTAATGGATGCACCAAAAGCTGTATATCCATCAACCGAAGCTGCTGTAACCACAACCATATATTGTCTCTGGTTCCGATATGAGGCAAGTTTGGTAAGATCATTGATTGTTCCAGATCCAACAGCCACTGCTATGGCATCAATAGAAGCTAGATATGTGGTTAGAAGGTCAACATGTTGCATTTCTGCATGCATATCTTCCACTTCAAAAATATAGGGTGGTAACGTCCCCTCTAGCTGAGATTCAAGCACCTTTTGCACGTGCTTTCCAGCGGCTTCAAAAGTGTTGGTATCCGCAATAACTACCGCTTTTTTCCCTGGGAAGCATTGTTTAAACATCTCACCAACACGTTGGATCGATTTGTATCCAACCTCTATGTACTGAGTCGTGTCAGCCTTTTTCAAGGCAGTTTGCAGCCGTTCCCGAGTCTCCGTTTCAAAATTTTGCATGGTCTTACCTTTTTACCTGTCCCTGCAGGTAAAAAATATCTACGGGGGCTGTTAAAACTTGTTTGGAATCTTAAAGTGTGCTTTAAGTGTTTATTTCGCCATAAATTCCTGATATAAATCTACGGTCATAATCGGATAATCTGTGGCAAAGGAACGGATTCCCAGATCCATTAATTGGACATATACATCTGGTTCCACCATCTTCCAGGGTAGAACCTGAAAAAGAATACCACGAGCACTCACCTCTTTGAGACGCGCTTCTAAATAATCCGGTGCTGGAACGAAGGGCAAACCACTTGATAGCTCTGCATATTTTACATGGATCTGGAGGGTGGTAATCCCTAAAAAATCTTTTTCACGAATAGATTTAAAAACCTTTTCAATATTTTCCAGACTTCCACCAATCCAGAGTAAGGAAAGAGATTCAGGGATTCTGGCATGCCAGTCCATGATAAGATCATGGTGTTTGGTCGTAAATATAATTTGTTTTTCCAGTCCGTAGGACTTCACCATTTTTGCCAGACGGTCCAGGTCAATTTTCTTATAGTCAAGATAGATGAAACGTTCGGGATGACCTGCCATGGTCTTGAAAACGCTCTCAAGGGTGGGAATATGCTGGACCTGACCACCACGAAAACTACCCACATCAAGAGATTGCGCTACTTCCAGGGTCATCTCTTCAAAGGGAACCTTTATAAGTGAGTCCGGGGTAGTCGGAGCAAGGCGGGTAGCATCTTTATCGTGCATACAGATGATCACATCATCTGAAGTTGTGCGAATATCTGCCTCGGGAATAATGCCCATTTCCCAGGTTTCAATAAAAGTTTCAAGTGTGTTCTCAGGAAGCCTCAATCCTCCACCACGATGGGCTTGAATAGGCATCACACTCTGATCAGAATATACATTTATTGGCGATATACTAGACACTGAACATCCCAGCACTATAACCATCACTCCCAAAGAAAACCACTTTAGCCATTTCACAAGCCACATCTCCCATCGTTACTCACTTCATTAAATATTTTTTTTGAGATTTAACACAATCGTTACCGAGGAAACAATTCGAAATCGTTCCGAGAACGCTGTCAATAAGGGATCCAGCAAACAGAGCGGCCGAGAGGTACAACCGGCCGCTCGTGTTTTGCTTTTAACTAACCAAGACTATTTCAAGTACATCATTTTAATGACTTCGCTGTAGGTACCTGCTTGTATTCTTGCGAAGTACATACCCGCTGCCAGATTCTTACCGCTGGCATCTTTGCCACTCCAGTGCAGATCATACCAACCTGCTTCCTGGGTGCTGTTCACCAGAACACTTACCTGTCTTCCCGTGATATCAAAAATCTGCAATCTCACATCAGCTACTTCTGGTAAAGCATAGCGGATCGTTGTTGTGGGATTGAAGGGGTTGGGAAAATTCTGGTCCAATGCGTATACAGTTGGTAACACACCATCATGGATGCCCACAAAGGTTGAGACGAAACTTACAGTTGAGTTTGGCTCAATTGCATTACCAAGCATATCCCATATATTGCTCATGGTAATTGTGTATTCAAGATCCACTGTGAACGGAGTTGTTACCAACAGTACAGTGGCACCATCAGCTACTGCATCAAGAGGTGCACCCATTCCATTGTCGAATGAATAGTTAGTGAGGCGTTCTCCAGTAGCAGGATGAACAATCTCAGAGAATGTCAGCATGACGCTGGTATCACTGGTTGCCACTGCTGAAACAATGGAAGGACCCGTAATATCAAAGTTCTCCCAACCTGGTGTTCCGCCTTCTTCAAGACTGGGGATCCAACTTAACACGGTCCAGTTAAGACCGGAATTGTCAGCCAGAGCCAGTGAAGGACCCGTTCCATCAGCTTCAGGAGCATGGACAAAATAATCCGTTGATTCTGCCGTACCGTCGTCATAATGCATAAATGACATCATGATATTATTGCTGTTAAACAGCAGGCAATTGTCCTTTGAGTTACTGAAACCGATAGCCGCATCAGAGATGTCGAGATCATATTCAAAATCATCAGGCAATGCGGATGGTGATCCGGCATAGCTCAACAGAACATAGTAATCACCGGGTTCCAAAACCGTTCCATCAGGAATGCCAAAACGACCGTGGGTGGGATTATCATCCATAATATACCAGCCACTGACATCCACGTTGACATCATCAGCATTGTACAGTTCAACAAATTCATATTCCAGAGTATCGTCACCCAGAGCATTGTACATGATCTCATTGACCAGCACATTTGGATAGTCTGGAGCCACTGTCACATTTACTGTTCCAGGTGTACCACCATAGAAGTAACTGGGTTGCCAACTGGCCGCATCATTGCGGTCCATAGTAGGATCGATAAGTTCATTTGAACACCCCGTTCCCCAGTTCCCTGGAGCAGGATATAAAGTAACATCATAATGAACGAAATCTGTGAGGTTACCCAAGTCATCCCATAAATAGATCATATCACCGCCACCGTTATTCAGATTCCAGATGTGATTTCTGGTCGTATCTGTATAATCGATTGCAGCCTGTAGATCTGGTGTGAAATGCAGAGGCCAGCCCTTTTCTTCACCCTCACCATAAACATAGATGGTGAAGTATTCACCTGGAGGTATGACTGTGTCAATACTATCAGGTATATACATTAAAGAGTGTGATTCAGGTTCATCTCTCAATGACCATCCCAAAATATCAATGGTATCGGAGGACGCATTGTAGAGTTCGATAAATTCGTTGTCATAGTATTCCGAATTATACTGGAATTCATTGATCACGATCTTATTGACATAAGTTTGGTAGACAAAGGATGTCATGCTACCTGCCACAATGACGTTACCAGAACCATCAACAATATTGCTCACAGTGACCTCGTAAACAGTCTCATGTGTTAAGTGAGCAACAGACAATTCAACTTGAAAATCATTCCAAACAACTGCTAAAGGCGCGCCGATGGCATTATTCACAGAGTAATTGGCTGGATCAACGGCTGTTACCGAATCAATTGACTCTGAAAAAATGACTGTAATCACAGAATCACTCATTGCTGTAGCAGAAACCAGGGTTGGTGGAAACTCATCCAGAGGTTCATCACCAGGGGTTCCACCGATACCGCCACTATTTGCCCAATTCAGGGGATCATAGGTTGGCATGGCGGGATCAACGAGCTCCAGGGAATATCCCTGACCGTCAGCCAGCGTTGCGTGTGGGAACTCGGTTCCATCATCATAATGCACATAAGACATCATGACACCAGCAGCATCAAACAGCAGCAGATTGTCTTTGGTATCGCTAAGATCAACATTACCGGCACGCGAATCCAGATCTGGAACAAAGACCAGTTCAAAGGTATCGAGCAATACTGATTTGTACTCACCGGGGCCAATCTTCATACCGGCAGGAAAACCCATAGCAGCAGACTTCACTGGATTATCATCTATGATGTACCAGCCGGAGATATCAACACTATCAACATCTGTGTTCAGTATCTCTACCCATTCAACATCCAGGCTGTCAAAATCACTTGAGTTGTACATTATTTCACTAAGGATCACACCAGGATAATCTGGTGCTTCTGTGATATTCTCAGAACCTGGTGTGCCACCGTAGAAGTAGCTGGACTGCCAGTTGGTGGGATCATCATTGCTCATGGTAGGATCTATAATCTCAATGGTTAAACCAGTACCCCAACGAGCTGCATCTGGGACGGTTCCCAGGTCTTGATCATAAGCAATACTATCAACTGGATTGCCCATATTGTCCCACATATAAATGATATCGGAAGAATTGTTTAAATTCCAGCTGTAAAAATGAGTTGTGTCTGCATAATTAATAGCCGAATTAACATCTGGCGTAAAATGAAGTGGCCAGCCTGCTACAACACCGGATCCATAAACAAAGACAGTGAAGTACTCGCCTGGGGCTAAAAGATTGTCTGTAGCACGCTGGACTACAACTTCAGCATGAGTACCAGGCTCGTCGCGAAACATCCATCCTGTTAGATCAATTGTCTCGTCAGAAGCATTATAAAGTTCAAACCATTCGTTGTCATCGTATTCAGAATTGTAGGTGAATTCGCTGATGACAATTTTCCCTACATAATCGTAGTAGGAAAAATCAGCTGTACTATTTGCAGGAATAGTCATTGAGCTATCAAGATCATAAATATTATTCACTGTCAGAACATAGTCTGTAGCGTGGATCATGCTGGTTCCCAGTGACAATACCGCCATATTTGCTTCTACACTAACACTCAGTGGTGCACTACCACCAATATCATAGTTGGCAGTCATGGCTGCTGTTGTTGAATCAACTGGAAATTTATAACTCACAACAAGGGTTAAATCATCAGGAGTTTTGACTGAAAGAATATTAAAAGGATTATCTGAATTCGTGAACCACACCCGTGGGTCAAAATCTCCGGGGGCATCCTGAGTTCCAGATCCACCACCGGAATCATTGTCAATATCCCATTCAGCAGGATCAAAAGTGGGGTTTCCCGTAGTTACGGTTGAAACTCTCTCGGCGCGACCATCTTCAAACTCATGATCTGTACCTGAACCATCTTCCCCGGGACGACCATAAATATCAACAATTTCCCAGGCTGGATTGTAGAGTACGAGATTATCATCACCATTACTGTCAACTGAAATAGATGCATGGCCATCTAGGTCCGGACCAAACCCAAATGTATCCAGAAAGTGAGCTCCACCTCTGGCAGCGATATAAAAGCCACCAGATGGTATCACGCCTGGCAACTGAAGTCTGCTGGAAATTTTACTATCTCCATTTGTATACCTGGCAATGAACCAGCCAGCACCCAAGTCCACATCTTCGGTGCCATTATTATACAACTCTACATATCTGGCTGCATAATCGTTATTGGGGTCTGCAATTTCTGTGATAAAGATATCACCCATTGCCATGCTCGTCAGAGCAAACATCAATACTGAAAAACCTAGTCCTCGTAGCATTGTTTTCACGTCTTCCTCCCTTTCGGATATTTTGTTTTCATTCAGGCGCAGAGCAGACCAAAAATCTGATCATATCCTGAAAGATAAATCATGTTCCCACTACTATTTTTGACATAGAGTATATTTAATGATCATCGGACTCATTGTCAATATATCAATTCATGAATATATATTCATATCTCGCAATTGGATTATGCCAGGACCAGCTCTTCTGACTGCTTTGGTGCTTCAACCTGATGCTGATATCCCTGGCGAGACATGGTCTCCAGCAGGGCAGCATACTTGACTTCCGACTGTTCTGGAGTCCAGCCCAATAATGAAGAAATCAACTGAAGAATTTGGAGACCGGCACTGCCTGTAGAACCATCTTCGTAGAAACCAAGATCCGTTCTTCTGAAAAAGATATCTGTGAGGGAGCGGGCATGTTCAACTTCCACCGCGTAAGCAATTTCTGCATAAATCTCTGGGTGCTCAGGATTAATCAGTTTTGACAACTCTGGTCGATCCCCAATATTTGCAAGCACATTTAAGGCACGAGATCCATAGAACTCTATCAAATGTGCAATCGTTACATCTGCAATATGATGGGTGGCCTGGAGATCAGTAATTTTGGAGCGTATTTCAGCTGTCATCCTGGCACCTGGCAGTTTGAATACTCGGGTCGGGCATTTTGATTTCATATTGAGATGTTTACAGATGAGATCACCTGTTTCTTCTGCAAGACTTCTGTAAGTCGTTAATTTTCCACCAATAATTGAGTATACCCCTTTGGCTCCAGTGGTCTTCTCGTGATCCAGAATAATATGTTTGCGAGTCACACTACGCTCTTTTTTACCGGGTTCATAAAGTAGGGGGCGAATTCCCGAGTAAGTGTAAACGACATCCTTTTCCGAGAAAGATTTACCTGGGATAAGAAAATTCAATTCATTCAGTAAATACTTGATCTCTTCACTGGTAGCATGAACAGCATCCATATCACCATCATAAAATATGTCGGTAGTTCCCACGAGGTAATAATCCAACCAGGGTATAATAAAGTAGGGACGATAATCCTGTCTGGCTTCAACATAAATTGCTTCTTTAGGACCACCCTCGAATTTTTTTATAAGTAAATGACTACCCTTAGTACCACCCATTTTGCGACCTATCGCCTCACCCATTGATACATTCACCATATCAACAAAGGGTCCACCAGCATTAATCACTTTTCGGGCCTGGATGGTGTGTGCATCTCCAGATAGCATATCTTTGACTTCGAGTATATGGCAATGGTTTCCATTGCCCTTGTCCAGATCAATAACTTCGCAGTAATTCAAGACTTTTGCGCCGGCCTCTTCGGCACCGAGTACCAATTCTGTTGCCAATCGTTCTGGAAAAGGAACTTGACAATCGTAATAGGAGCAGATTGCCGATAAACCGTCAGGATTTAATGCTGGCTCAATTAATTTCTTTGAGCGATTTTTTTTACTGTTATTCACATAACTATGATTTGGCAGAGATTTGTCATATGACAAAATATCATACAAGGTCAAGCCAGCGCGTACCATCCAGGCTGGACGCTTACTGTGCTTAAATACGGGAACGTTCAATTTTAAGGGATGAACAAGATGGGGTGCATTGGAAAGCAGGCGTTCTCGCTCGGCCAAAGACTCGCGGACTAGTGCCAATTCAAAATATTCAAGATACCGTAAGCCACCGTGAATGAGCTTGGTAGAGGCACTTGTTGCATACCAACCAAAATCCTTTTTCTCCACCAGAATAGTTTTTACACCGCGTAAAGCCAGATCCAGAGCGATTCCAGCACCATTGATTCCACCACCAATTATGGCGACGTCAAATACCTGTTTACTATATTGCCCTACCCGAGAGATGTTTTGCTTGCTGATTTTATTCCCCTTCCACAATGAAACCGCTATTACTTTTCGGTTTAGGTCTTAATTGTTGAATAATGCATATTTATTCGTTATTATTTATCCATGCGTATTTTGGCTAAAAGTTTGCCGAAAGTCAAGATTTATGTCTTATTAAATTTTGATTGTATATGAACTTGATCTAAACTGACAGAACAAAAAAACAGAGGGGTTTGCCATGCGCGGAATATGTTTACTAATAATTGCTTCACTAACTATCCAGACTGGAATCGCACAGGAAGCCAAGGTCCCCACATCCGTTTACTACGAACGAAAAGCTGATCTCTTTCGATATTTGCCCAACGATCCCGACGAGATAATACTGTTGGGTAATAGTATTACTGACGGAGGGAATTGGGACGAGCTTTTGGGGGATCCGCGCATCAAGAATCGGGGTATCAGTGCAGATGTAACGCGGGGGATACTAAATCGGGCTGATGAAATTTTAGAATCAAAGCCCTTAAAAATCTTCCTACTCATTGGCATCAATGACTTGGCGAAAGGCGCTTCTCAAAAAAATATCCTGGAAAACATAGCACATTTTGTGCAGCGAACTCAAGCTGAATCACCCCGCACTCAAATCTATATACAGAGTGTACTACCTGTAAATCCAGCTTATGACAAATACTCCAAACATGTCAGCAAGAGTTCAGAAATAATTCTCTTAAATGAATCACTTGTTCAACTCTGCAAAAAAATGGAAATTAACTATCTCAACTTATATAGTAAGTTTGTTGATGAAGAAGGATATTTGATTCAGGAGTTCACAAATGATGGACTCCATCTTTCTGGCCAGGGATATTTGGTCTGGAGTGAAATACTGAAACACCATTTAAATGAATGATTATTATGGTCAAATATTTATCGGCAGAAGAATGCCATATATGGCTATCACTTTAAGATGTGATTGGATATTAGCGACATAAAATGCTACTAAGTATTTTTCTTATGAAGTGGTGAGAATGTCTCTTTAAAATAGAACAGTCCCCAGTGAACCGATCCATCTGTGCCTCCAGTTACGGAGTGGTCATCCCTCCACACGCATGCACGGGACTCACGCAGCAGGTTTGTGGAGATAAATAAAAAGGACCGGTAATAAACCGGCCCCTTGCTAAAACATTAACGATTAATCTACAGTTATTTCAGATACAGCATCTTAATCGAACATCCAGATCCTTCTTAACCTCAGAGTGCATTTAAATCGCCTTTGTGTCTTTCCCATTTTTACACACAGTGTCCCACAGGTTATGA
>Ga0307992_1001387_pt1 | contig 14385 bp, 19 predicted proteins | sample EllFjometagen133_FD_203162 | JGI IMG/M metagenome (GOLD analysis project Ga0307992, IMG submission 203162) | Marine microbial communities from Ellis Fjord, Antarctic Ocean - #133 | ecosystem: Environmental > Aquatic > Marine > Unclassified | place: Southern Ocean | collected 2014-10-08
AGCTACTGGTGAAATGAAATCAATAGAAATTAAACCTGTTCCGGGTGCTTCAATATCTAAATTATTAGGATGGGAAAGTTTTGATATAAAAGAAAATATTTACGCAGATACTGATATTTCTTATTCTATCTTAGACGCAAGCGGAAACGTAATTGATAATATTAGGCCATATGGTCAAAGCGTTGATGGGACTAATCTTGTCAGTTCTTTTGACCTTGGATTTGGGGAAACACATTACATTGATCCAAATCTTTATCCGTCTATAAGAATTAAAGCTAATTTTAAAACAGGTACTTCCGCAACAACTCCCTCTTTGGATTATTGGGCTGTGACTTATTTAGTAGATTTAATGCCACCATATGTAAATATTAAAAAGAATATTAGTGGCAATTGTGGCGATAGTGAATATGCAGAGGAAATTTTAGGCGGGGAGGTTGTAACGCTTTGTTCAACTGCTTATGACCAAAATCCTAATCAGAGCGGACTTAGTTCTCATACAATTAAATACAGAGCGAATAGTGGAGCATGGCAAAGTCCGACGCAAGGTGGAAGCGTTGGTAGTCGTCAAATCGCGATAGGGCCTTTTGCCGAAGGTGATTTTGTAGAATATAAAGCAGAAACTTTAGACGGTGTGTCTAACGCGACAGAGACAGAAATTGGATCTTTTACAGTAGGCGCAAGCATTGTGGTTGACTGTGGTTTGCGAGGATATGACAATAGTGTTGTAAAGTTTGCCTGTGAACCATTAGGCACATTAACTTCTCCTTTAAGGATAAATAAGAACGGAAGTATTTATGGTGTTATTTTGGTAGATGAAAGCGATCCAATGGCTTCAGATCTCAAAATTAAAACTTCTGCTGGGATCAAGTATATAAAAAAGTTTGAGTAGTTACGCTGAATATTTTTTTAATGTTAGAAATTAGAAACTTTTTATGAAGATAAAAAACCCATTCAAAATTATCATTTTTTCTTGTATTGTTTTTGTTTTTGGGTTTTTATTTTTTGTTGAAGGGTTCGGAGGCGCAGCAATTCCAGAATATAATGTTTCTGGCTATGCTTGGTCGGAAAATATTGGCTTGATAAGTTTTAATAGTTCAAACACAGGAGCAAGCATAAATTATGGAGTAAGCGTGGACGCTGAAACAGGTATTTTCTCTGGCTATGCTTGGTCGGAAAATATTGGATGGATAACTTTCAATCAGGCAGATTTGTCTGGCTGTCCGAGCGGAAATTGCGAAACAAAACTTGATTTAAATACCTATGAAGTTTCTGGATGGGCAAGAGCCTATCGGGCAATAGTTCCAGAAGGAGAAAGTCTTGGAGATTGGGACGGATGGATAAAATTTGATGGAACTAATTATGGTGTTTCTCTTAACACGAGTGTTGGGCCGCCCTATGAATTTGAAGGATGGGCATACGGAGGAGATGATTTTGCAGAGGAAGCAACGATTGGATGGATAAGTTTTAATTGTTCTAACAGAGGAGTTTGCGAAACCCCGGGCATTCTGGATTATAAGGTATTAACCGGTATTTCATTAAACAAATCACCAGTAGCTTCAATTGTTTGTAATCCTTTGGGTTGCGAAGTTTTTTATAAAGATCTACTTATTTTCGAAAACGAATCTTCTGACCCAGATGGCGAGAGCGATATTATAAAATCAGAGTGGTATGTAAAAGAACGAAGCGAACCTGATACTTCCTATGTGCTTAAATCAAGCTGTACATCAGACCCGATTCTTTGCAAGTATACGTGCCAAACTGATATAACATATGGGCTTTACACCGTTGCGCTTTATGTCGAAGATCTATCTGGAAAATCAAGTATTGCGACTCAAGATTTTACAATAAAAGAAGACATTGAAGCTGATTTTAGGTGTTCTGTTGATAATGTTATTTGGGAAAGTTGTGAAGGTTTTGCTATTACAGAAGGAGAGACTGTTTATTTCCAAGATACTTCTATCCCTCGTACAGGACATGCAATTAATTCATGGACATGGAACATGAACGGAATTCCTTTTGGGGGCAATAGCGCTAATGCTTCTGTGATTGCGCTTGTTGGCGATATGGATATTAAATTAAACATAGTAGACGATGGAGGCAGAGCAGACTCAAAAACTTATATCATAGAAGGAGAAATGCTACACCATAGTCCTAAATGGCAAGAAATTTCACCTTTTTAGATTATTAATCATTAATCATTTATCATTGATCATTAATTATTAATCATTAATTATTTATCATTGATCACTGATCATTTATCATTAATTATTAATCATTGATCACTGATCATTAATCATTAACTTTGCGCAAATCCTGTAGAGACCTGGTCTCTACAGAGTTACTATATTATGGATGATTCTAATCACAAAAAACCTATTTTCTATATAGTCATAACAATAATTGTATTATCTGTTGTTTTTGGATTTGCTTATTATTATTTTAAGGTTTTTAAAAAAGAGACAATAACACTAACCATAGAGAAGGAGATTGAAATTCAGGAACAAGTTGTTGAAATTATTAAAACAAGTGATTTTAATAAATGCGTTGAAGTTCAAAATGAAATTTACAGAATAGCTTGTATTAACAACATTGCTCTGAATTTGGCTCAAGAAGAACAAGATATTAGCTATTGTCAAAAAATAGACGATAAACTTATGAGCATTGCGAGTTGCGAGATAAGGGTTTTATTTAAAAAATCTCTGGACCAAGAGCATATTTCTATTTGTAATGAAACAGCGAATAAAGAAATTCAACAACAATGCAAAGATAGATTTTGGCCATTGCTTGCTGTTAAAAAAGAAAATATTGATCTCTGCCAAAATACTTTTACAGATGACGACAAAATTGTTTGCATCGACAATTATGTTTTCGAACAAGAATTTATTAAAAATGAAAATAATTTTGATTGTAAAAAATTTAATGCTCAACAATCTGTGTCAGATTGCCGAATTTATAAAGAACAAGTATCGAATAACGAATTAAACGATTGCTATATTTTTGAATCTGATTTGTTTGTTAATTATTGTTTCTTAAAAACGCGCTAAACAAATGATTATAAAAAATCTATTACTAAAAAATAAAAAAATATTTTTATTTCCATTAATGCTTTCGCTGTTATTATTCGCTCCTAGAATTTCTATTGGAGCTGAGGGTGATGTTTTTTGGGAACAAGCAGATGATCTTACGGCTGGGACAGAATTAGCATATGGTGTTGCGGTTGATTCTAATTATGTGTATGCAGTTGGGTATCAAGGTAATATGAATTTCTGGCGTGTCGAAAGAAGAAATATTAGCGATGGAACCGTAGCATGGTCAGTTGCAGAGGATTTTACTCCATGGGCTCAAGATGTAGCAATAGAAGTTGCTGTCAATTCTACGGCTATGTATATTGGCGGAGCTGTTGATAATTGGTCTAAATGGCGCGTGGAAAAAAGAAGTCTTGGCGGTGAGTTTATAATATGGTCATATGAAAAGGATTTTACAGCAGGAAGGCAAGGTTCAGTTGCTACAATTGATATTGATTCCACTGGTGTATATATAGCAGGAAGCGAGAACAATGAAACTGTTTGGTGCGTTGAGAAAATAAAACCTGACGACGGTACTCTTATATGGGACGCGAGGATTGCCTCAGGCGGTTTAGCAGATGGAATAATTGTTGATTCTACTGGTGTCTATGCAGTCGGGGCGCAAGACGAAAATCTGGCGCGCGTGGAAAAAAGAAAACTTGACGACGGAACTTTAATATGGGAGCAAACTCCAGATTTTGGACCAGGCGCAGATGTTATCTATGAAGTTGTAGCTGATTCTACGGGTATATATTTAGCTGGTTCTCAAAACAATGATTCTGGTTGGCGCGTGGAAAAGAGAAGTCTTGAAGACGGAGTTCTAATATGGGAACAATATCCCAATTTAAGTTTTGGTAGCGATAGGGCTTTTGGCATAGGGGTTAGTAGCACGGGCGTATATATATCAGGATATCAAAATAATGGAGGTATCTGGCGCGTAGAAAAAAGAAAACTTGACGACGGAGGTCTAGAGTGGAAGAAAGAGGAAAATTTTCCAGGAGGAAGAAATTGGGCACATCAACTTGATTTCTATGCTGATGGACTCTACGTTGTCGGCCATCAGGCAAATAGAAGATTTTGGCGCGTCGAGAGAAGAGAAAAAACTCCTGAAACCTTAGAGCTTTCGGTTTCTTTGTCAGCAGATCCTGTGTCTGGGAATATCCCTTTAAATGATGTTGATTTAACAGCTACTGTTCAGGGAACAGTTGTCGGCAATATGAATTATGTATTTTATTGTGACAGAGATGATGACGGTACTGATATCACCCCTGGTTGGGATGCTAAGTATGACGATATTTCTGAAAATCCAAAAAAAGTTATTGATGTTTGCGATTATGTATCAGGGGGCAATTATACTGCTAAAGTGATTGTGGAGCGTGATTCATTGGTTGCTCAGGATAAAATCGCTATTAGCGCGATAGATCCTCTCAACCATTCTCCGATTGCAAGAATTTCTTGTAATCCAGCCAGTTGCGCTGGATTTGACAGCGAGCCTTTTCTTTTAATTAATAATTCTTTTGATTCAGATTCTACTAATCCTCCGGCTAACGATAACCATATTGTATATTCCGAATGGTTTATAGATAATAATTCTAAGTATAGTTGTAACTACGCTAATGGTTGTAATTTGACGCCGAATAATTATGTTAGCACAGGTTTCCATACAGCTAAGCTTTTTATTCGAGATGCGTCAGGAGCAACAAGTACCACAACAAAAAATTTCCAAATAAAGAGAGACCTTAATGTTGATTTTATGTGTTCCGCGGATAATGTTGTTTGGGAAAATTGCGAAAGTTTCGAGATAACTGAAAGAGAAACATTTTTCTTAAAAGACATTTCTATTCTCTCTGATGGGGCTGGTTCGGTTGTTTCCCGCAAATGGGAAAAAACGAGAATTCCTTTTGACGGTAGTAGCGTTAATCCTTCTTTAGTGGCATTTCCAGGTAATATGATTATTAAATTAGCAGTAACAGATAATATGGGTAGAACGGACACAAAGATACACACTGTCCATGGGAAAATATTCAAACTTAGATGGAAAGAAACTTCACCTTTTTAAGTCACTGACCATTGATTATTGATCATTGATAATTGATAATTGATCATTGATCATTAATCGTTTATTTCTATGAATTGTCCTATTTGTAAAAAACCTCTTCAGAGCGTACTCTTTAATAATGTTGAAGTTGACTATTGTCCAATTTGTCTTGGTCTTTGGTTTGATGAACAAGAATTAAGATATGCCAAGGATGAAAAAGACGAAAACCTAAATTGGCTGGATGTTGATTTATGGAAAGATGAAAGTAAATTCAAGGTTTCAAAAGGTATTCGTATCTGTCCTCATTGCAGAGTTCCTCTTTATGAGGTATATTATGGTAATTCTAGGGTAGCTGTTGATGTTTGTAATCTCTGTCATGGAATATGGTTAGACAGAGCTGAGTTTAAAAAAATAATGGACTCGCTTTCCAGAGAAGCCGATAATGAAATTCTTCATAATTACGCTAAAAATTTATTTAAACAATCTATTGAAATTTTTGCGGGGCCTGAGACTATAAGAGAAGAAATTCTTGACTTCTTAACAATTTTAAAACTCTTAAATTACAAATTTACTGCTCAACATTCAGTAATTTCTAAAATTATTTTAGAATTACCTTGGTAATGGTGGGGTGGCCGAGTGGCTTAAGGTGCTTGCTTGGAAAGCAAGTGTAGTTGAAAGACTACCGTGAGTTCGAATCTCACCCCCACCGCATCTTGGCTTAAATAAACAACCAATGATTAATGATAATTGATTAATGATTAATGATTAATGATTAATGATTAATGATTAATGATTAATGATTAATGATTAATGATTAATAGGATTGAAAATTGTTTCTAAATATCCTAAAATACGCTTACCTAGTTAAGCGTATTTTAATCAAAAGATATAATTAGATAAAGAAAAAAATGAAGAAAAATCAAATTTTTGCGTTAATAATTGGAATGATCGGATTGATAGTTATGTTCTTTTTCCCAGAACCTGAAACTAATTTTATTTATTATGCTGGATTTGTTTTAAGCCTTATATTAATAATAATCCTTATTTTAATTCACAAAACTAAATAAAAATCATTTTTATAATTCTACTTTCTGATTGTTCAAGGCATAACTAAAATATTAATGAAAATATTAGAAGTTAAAAATCTTTCTGTTGAGTCAAAAGAAGATAATAAAAAAATATTAGAAAATATTTCTTTTAGCGTTGCAGAAAAATCAATTTATGTTTTGGTTGGGCCGAATGGGTCAGGCAAATCAACATTGGTCTATACCTTAATGGGCATGCCGAGATTTTCAGTGGTTTCTGGCAAGATTTTATTTTTAGGAAAAGATATTACTAATTTAGCCATTAACAAAAGAGCTAAAATGGGATTAACTTTGGGTTTCCAGGATCCTGCTTATTTTGAAGGAATAACTTGCGAAGCTTTTTTAAGAGCAGGCAATAAAAATATTTCTTTAAACGAAATCAAAAAATATCTTACTTTAGTCGGATTAGATCCGAAAAAGTTTTTAAACAGAGAGGTTAGCAATAGCCTGAGCGGAGGCGAAAGAAAGAGAATAGAATTCGCTTCAGTTATAGCCACCAAGCCAAAACTAATGATTTTAGACGAACCTGACTCTGGGCTTGATGTTATGATATATCGCGAGTTTTACAATATTTTAGAAAACATAAAAGAAGAGACAGGAGCCACGATTCTTTTAATTAGCCATAGAGAAGAATTGGGAGCCATAGCAAATCAAGCAGCGTTTTTAGATAAAGGCCAGATTGTTTCTAAGGGAAATTTTAGAAAAATTATGAAAGATTATTGTCATGCATCTAATAGAAGAAAAATATGCCCCTATGCCAAATAAATTACCCAAAAAATTTATAGATTCTGCCAAAAAATGCGAGCTTAGCGCTATCCTAAAACAAGGAGCAAATGCTTCACATCTTTACGTTGAATCAAATAAGACGATATCTCTTAAAAAAATCTATGGTTTGGAAATTTCACATCAGGACTCAAAGGAGGCAGTCAAGATAAAATTAGTTGTAAAAAAAGGAGTTAAAATTGAAAAACCAATTCTCTTTTGTTTTGGCATTTTAGGAAAAACCGGAAAGCAAAAGATTTTGTCGGAAATAAAATTAGAAGAAGGAGCAGAAGCAAAGATAGTATCACATTGCGCTTTTCCGCAAGCTCAAGATGTTTTACACGAAATGGAGGCTGAAATAAAATTAGAAAAAAACTCAAAACTTATTTATGAAGATAGTCATTACCACGGGGAAGATTATGGAGCTAATGTTGTTCCTCATTTTAAAATTTTTATAGGACAAGGAGCTTTTCTGAAAAATGAATTAATTTTGAACAAAGGTAGCATTGGAAAATTGGAAATTATTTTTGAAGCCAATCTTGAAGAAAATGCTTTATGTGAAGTTGTTTCTAAAATAATCGGCAAGGGCAAGGGCGATGATATAGAAGTCTTTGATAAAATTTTGCTATTAGGAGAAAATTCTCGGAGTCTAACAAAATTTAGGGGAGCGATTGCAAATCAAGGTAAAATGTTTTTTAAAGGAGTAACAGAAGCTAGCGCAAAAGGAGCGCGCGGACATATTGATTGTAGTGAAATTATTATAGGCAAGGCATTGGCCGAATCTGTTCCGATTATTAAAGTGAGCCATCCTGAAGCTCGAATTACACACGAAGCGTCAATTGGAAAAGTTAACCAGAAAGAGTTAGAAACTTTAATGACGCGCGGGTTATCAGAAAAGGAAGCGATTGATTTTATAGTTAAAGGCAGAATCAAATAGATAGCACATGCCATTGACAAGATACCCCCAAGGGGTATATACTTAAACCAAGTTAATTGAGATATAATAATTCTATGAGAAAGAATACTATTGTTCAACGATTAAATATTATCAAGGGGCAAATAAACGGATTGACTAATTTAATAGAGGAAGACAAGGGCTGTCAGAAAATTACAGAACAGTTTTATGCGATTAATGCTGGCCTTAAAAAAGCTATGGAGTTATATATCAAAACAGACATGGCTTCGTGTTTGAAATCTGTTAATTTCAAAAAAAGGAAAACAATTGAATTTTTGCTGAAAGAAGTAATTGATAACAAATAATTTGTTAAGATTAAAGGCGCTTTTTGTGTCTTTTATATTTGAAGTAAAGGTCGTTTAGATTTTAAGTGTTGTCATAAAAAAATAAGATTAATAAATAAAACTATGTATAAAGTAAATAAATCAAAATGTCTTGGTTGTGGAGTGTGCGTATCAAATTGTCCTGAAGGAATGAAAATGGGTCCTGACAATAAAGCAGAAGTAATTGATCAAAAAGAATTAGAGGAGTGTGGAGGAGATAGCGTTTGTCCGATGGGAGCTATTGAAAAAATTTCAGGTGAAAGCGATAATAGCGTTGAAGGCAACGAAGAAGGAGCTGGAGAAGAACCCGATTCTCGCAATAGCAGGCCTAATTCTGTCCAAGGATTTGGCAATCGAGATGGTTCTGGTAGAGGGCCAGGCAGAGGACTTGGTCAAGGACCTCGCGATGGGTCAGGCAAAGGACCCGGCAGAGGGCTCGGGAGAGGATTAAGAAAATAATAGTAAAAATAGTTCTTGAATTACGAAATACTTTTAGACAAAAATTACATTTCGCGATTTGATGATAAATATATAAAAATATGGAAATAACATTAGATGATCAGAATTTCGAGAACGAAGTCCAGAAAGCAGAAAAACCAATTTTAGTTGATTTTTGGGCAGAATGGTGTGGGCCTTGCAATATACTTTCTCCTATTTTAGATAAACTTGCTGAGGAGAATCAAGATAAATTTATTTTAGCTAAGGTTAATGTTGATGCAGCCCCTATAGCTTCTCAGAAATTTGGAATTCAAAACATTCCAACTGTGGCGCTTTTTATAAAAGGTAAGCCTGTCAGCGGATTTGTGGGAGTTAGGCCTGAGAAAGACATAAGTGGTTGGTTGTTCAAAACCATTGCAGAACAAGAAAATAAAGAAGGAGCACAGAATAGCCAAGAACAAGGTGAAGCACAAGAGAATCAATCAAACAACGAGGCCGCAAGCAATGAAAATAATGAAAATAGCAGAGAGGATAAAGAGGACAAAGAAAATCAGGGACAGGACATAGAAGAGATAATTAGCTGGTATGAAAATTATGCTGCAGAAAATGGATTTAAATTAAACCCAGACAAAACGATTGTTGAAAATTTAGTAAAAGGGCTTTTGGCAAATGAGGAAAAACATGGTCAAAAGTATTGTCCTTGTCGTAGAGTAACAGGGAACACAGAAGAAGACAAAGATAAAACTTGTCCTTGCGTCTGGCACAAAGAGGAAATCGAAAGAGATGGAAAATGTTACTGCGGATTATTCTTTAAAAAGTAGAAATCAATGAATTTTATTATTTCTTTTATTTTTTCTTTTATAATCTATCTGCTTCTTTCAACTGGCTCTGGTAATATTTTATACTGGAGCCAAGCAGAAATTGTGACAGGAATTGGACTGTCTATTATTTCAGGATTAATAGTTCAATGGATTCTTGGTTCGGTCAGAATAAAGGTCAGTTCAAAATTTTTAAACCCATTGAGATGGGTTTTATTTTTAATTTACGCTTTTGGTCCTTTTCTTTTAAGTTTGCTAAAAGCAAATTTAATTGTTGCCTGCAGGGTTGTTACAGGAAAAATTAATCCTGGGATTGTTAAAATATCTCCCAATTTAAACACAGATTTTGGAACAGTTTTATTGGCTAATTCTATTACATTAACCCCAGGGACTTTATCTGTAGGTATAGATAAAAATAACGATTTATACGTTCATTTGCTTTGGCGAAAAGATAAAGCTACTGGCATCGACGCCGTGGCAGGCAGTTTCCCAAAATGGATTAAAAGAATTACAGAATAATAAATATCTAAAGAAATATTAAATATGTGGCAGATAATTGCTTTAATTTTACTTATACTGATTGTTTTGACTTTATTAAGAGTTTTTATGTCAAAAAATATTTTTGAAAAATTAGTGGCTTTAGATGTTGCGAATATTTTGGTAATCTCGCTTCTGCTTGCATTTTCTATTATTTCCAGACAATCATTTTTAGCTGATATGGCAATAGCTTATGCTTTGCTTTCTTTTATAGGTGTTTTGTATGTTACAAAATATTATAAAAATTATAGTGCGCAATAAAATATGTTTCTATCTTATTTTTTTATCTCAATAAGTTTAATCTTTTTCTCGCTAAGTGTTTTAGGACTCTTTAGATTTCCTGATGTTTACACCAAATTGCACTCCTCGGCATTGTCTTCAACTTTTGGTTTTATTTTTTTCTCCCTGTCTATCGTATTTTTTACTTTGCCTTTTGACAAAATCAGCATTGCCTTGCCAATCCGCGCAATTATAATTCTATTGATTATATTATTAACTGGACCTTGCGCAGCTCATGCCATAGCAAGAGCTGCGCATAAAAACGGCATAAAACCTTAAACAAAATATTATGTTTTTAATAGGTCAAATTATCCAAGTTCTGGTTTTAGGCGCAATAATCGTGTCTGCTTTTTTGGCAATGAAAAGTAAGGATTTATTTATTTCAGTTGTTTATTTGGCTTTGATGAGTTTAATGCTGGCAGTAGAATACTATATTTTACAAGCTCCTGATGTTGCGATTGCAGAGGCGGTTGTGAAAACAGGATTATCAACCGCAATTTTTATTATTGCGATATATAAGATTAGGATAATTGAGAACAAGCGAGCATAGTGTTCTATATCATATGAAAAACGAATTTAAAAAATATAATTTTCTAAATATAAAAATAATAATTTTAATCGTTTTATTTATTTTGTTGTTTGCTTCTTTCGCAACAATGCGCAATTTTGGCGAGCCAGAAAAGACCGAGATGGATGATTATTTTATTAGAAATGCGCAAGAACAAACAGGGAGTAATAATGTTGTAGCAAGCATTGTTTTTGACTACAGGGCCCTAGACACTTTAGGGGAGGCAGTTGTGCTTTTTACAGCTGTTATGGGAATTTCATTGATTTTCACTAAAAACAGAAATTTTTCTGTTCTTAAAAAAAATGAGCAAAATAATTAAAATCGTAAGTTTAACTGCCTTGAGTCCAATAATCATATTTGGATTATATATTATCTCGCACGGACACTTAACTCCGGGCGGAGGTTTTCAAGGTGGAGTAATAATTGCTTCCGCTTTTGTCTTAGTTCTGGTTGCCTTTAAAAACGACATTAAACTATCGCATAAACTATTCGTGTTTTTTGAATCTCTCGGCCTTGTATTTTTTATTATTTTGGCGTTTTTGGGTATTTTCAAAAATACATTTTTATATAATTTTTTAGCCAACAGTTCTGGGATTTTAGGCAGAACAATTCAATTTGGAGCAAATACTGGATGCCTTAACAGCGGAGGAGTGATTCCTCTGATGAATTTAGCGATTGGCATAGAGGTTGCTGCGGCTTTATCTCTTGTTGCGCTTTTTATTATAAGACATAAGGATCAGAATAAAACAAAATATGATTAGTCTTATATTTTTAACTACAATTTTTTTAATAGTAATAGGAATTTCAGGTGTTTTGTTTCAGAGGAATTTTATAAAAATAATTATTGCTATTAATATTATAGGCGATGGAGTAAATTTATTTTTGATAAGTTTAGGATATAGAGAAGGGGGTATAGCTCCGATTTTTACAAATGCAGTGTCATTGAATATGGTGTCTCCGACTCCTCAGGCACTGATTCTTACGAGCATTGTAATCAATTTGGCCATAACCGCTCTTTTGCTTTCCTTGTCTGTTTTGATTCATTCTTCTGAAAATTTAGTAAATTCGAAAAAAGAGCAAGACGAGGGGAAACCCGCATCTCATAATTCAAAGAATTAATATATGGCTTCAAATTTTATCATTCTAATAATCGCTTTCCTATTTTTCGGAGCATTTACGATTGCGCTTGTTCATAGGTTTGGCGCAAAATTTAGGAATTCTTATATTCTTTCAATTTTGGCTTTGATAAATATTCTGGCGGTTCTGCTTTATCAAGAGGTTGTTTCTAAGGGTTCTCTGATTTATACAGTTGGAGCTAAAATTCCTTCTTTATATTCTGTCCAAGGGTTTCCGGTAAGAATTATTTTAACAGCAGATGCTTTGTCAGGGTTTTTGGTCCTGCTTTTTGTGTCCATAGCATCTCTGGTTTTCCTTTATTCTCTGCAAATTTTAAAAGAACATCTTTCTCTAGATAAATTTTATATTTTAAGTTTTTTGCTTTTAGCAGGAATTCTAGGCTTTTTAATCACCGGAGATTTTTTTACGCTATTTGTTTTTTATGAAATTAATACGATTGCAACTGCTGGTCTGATTGCTTTCTTCAGGAACAAAGAAAGTCTTAAGTCGTCTTTTAACTATTTGGTTGTTTTTGCGATTGGGTCTTTATTCTTGTTGCTGGGCGTTGGTTTTCTCTATGGCAAATATGGAGCTTTGAATATGGTAGCGCTCGCCAATAATCTTGATTTTCTGCTTTTAGATAGAATCGCTTTGGTCTTTATCGCTGCGGCTTTACTGCTAAAAGCAGGAGCTTTCCCGTTTTATTTTTGGAAACCGCAGACATATAAAGCAATGCCAATTTCAGCAATTGTTTTAGCTCTAATGTCCTCTCTTGCCGCGCTCTATGTTTTGTTTAAAATCGTATTTAATATCTTTGGATATAATATTGTACTAGGATGGACATTAATTTTGTTCTCAATCCTTTCTATTTTTGTAGGAGTTTTCTTTGCTTTAAAAGAAAAAAGCATAAAAAGAATTTTGGCCTATCTCGCTATCTCAGAAGTAGGTTATGTAATTTTAGGAATTTCTGCTGGAATGATGATGGCGAATAGCGAATTTGGTTTTATGGCTATCAAAGGAGGATTATTTCATATGGTAAATGATGTTTTAGATATTAGTTTTTTGTTTTTGCTTGTTGGTATTATCTTTTATATCAGCAAAGCTAAAAACATTTTTGAAATTCGTGGAATAGGACATAAATATCCTTTTTTATCAGGGCTTTTCTTTTTTGGAGTTTTGGCAGTAGCTGGAATGCCACCATTAAATGGCTTTGCGTCAAAAATAATTATATATGAATCTATTTTTCACTTGAGTCCCGCTCTAACGATTTTAGGTATCATGGGAAGTATTTTAACTTTAGCTGTTTTGATTAAGATTTTTGCAATGATATTTTTAGGAACGCCTTCTGAGAATTTCAGAAATTATAAGAAGATTCCAAAATTAGCTGTTTCAACAATAATTATTTTTGCCATTATAATGCTTTTAATAGGGTTTTTTCCAAAAGAGTTTACAAACTCTTTTATCGACAAAGGAGCAAGTTCGTTAATCAATAGACAGGATTATATCCATTAATTTTGTTATTTTATTATGGAAATTATTTGGGAACCAAAAATTCTTTTAATATCTTTTATCTTGCTATTTGCCATAGCTTACTTTTTCTATATTTCTGGTGAGAAAAAATATCAAAAAGGCACATCTCAAGTCATTGCTTATTTCTCAGGCGAAGAACCGCCTGAAGTTCTTAAGGTTAAAAATGTTTACTGGGGCTTTTTTAAAGATTTTGAAAAATTTTACAAATTTCTAGCAACAACCCAAAAAGAAAATCCCAACGATTATACATTTAACTTTGTATTAGGCTTTATTGTCCTATTTTTTCTAATATGCTTAATTTAATTCTAAATTTTTTTCTAATAATATTTATAGCTTTTGGAGGCGTTTGCTTGGGTTTGTTTTTTAAAGGAATTGATAGAATTTTGAGCGCTAAAATGCAGAAAAGAGTCGGCCCTCCCATTTTTCAGCCATTTTACGACCTAAGGAAGTTAATGGTAAAAGAAAGTATAATTCCTAAAAATGCATCAAAACGAATTTTTGAAATAGCTCCATTGATTTCTTTGGTCTCATCTTTATTGATTTTACTTTATGTGCCGATTGCTGGAAAATCTATTTTAGGAGGTTCAGGTGATTTGATATTAATTATTTATCTTTTTATCTTCCCTGGGTTAGGATTGGTCCTGGGTTCGTTTTCTTCAAATTCTCCCTATGCGAATATTGGGGGGCAAAGGATGATTATCAATATGCTGGGTTATGAATTTCCGCTTGTGATTGCTTCTCTGGTTCCGGTTTGGCTGGTTCATTCAAATGGATTTTTAAATATTTTTTCTTTGGAAACGATTTATAATAATAATGTCTGGAATTTAGTGGGACCGCTTGGAATTGTAGGTTTATCAATAGAAGCAATTGT